>QMCE01009082.1_pt1 | contig 20263 bp, 35 predicted proteins | sample 1821851 | NCBI WGS metagenome assembly QMCE01 (sample SAMN09453174, study PRJNA476694) | Termite gut metagenome, whole genome shotgun sequencing project. | isolation source: worker | host: Odontotermes sp. | place: South Africa:Pretoria | collected 2016-01-28 | reverse complement strand
ATCCCATGCCGGTACAGGAGGAAGTGATTCCTTACCTTTTAGGAGAAAACAACGATGTAGTAGCCCTTGCGCAAACAGGAACCGGAAAAACCGCCGCATTCGGCCTCCCGCTTATCCAGAAAATTAACATAGAGAAACGCGTTCCGCAATCCCTTATACTTTGTCCCACACGCGAACTTTGTTTGCAGATTGCAGGCGACCTGAACGATTATTCCAAATACGTCAACGGCCTGCGAGTATTGCCTGTGTATGGAGGTTCGTCCATAGACTGCCAGATACGCGCTCTGAAGCAAGGCGTACACATCATCGTTGCCACACCGGGACGACTGCTCGACTTGATGGAGCGTAAAACAGTGTCCAAAAATTAAATTTTAAAATAATTAAAGCTAATTCAAATTTTACTTGACAAGTTTTATTTTACATATTATATTTAAGGCATCGGAGGTTAAGAAATGGAGATGTATTTTTTGCAAAGAAGGGAAAAATTGAACGCTGACCGTAATAATTTTTACAAAAATAGCTTTGCTGACTTTGTGTCTTGCAAAAAACCGGACAGAAATCCCGACTATATATCTTCCTCCGGGTCAAAATATTGGTATGAAAACGATGGTGTTATCCGTGAATCTGATCATTTTGGAAAAGTGTCCAGCTGTGAATGGACACTAAATAATGCTGATTTTTATAGTGACAACACAAGTGCTGTTGGTTTTTGCTCATTAAATGCTTTTTATGATGTTGATTTATTAATGTTTATGATGTTGATTTATTAATGGTTGTTTGCGAAACAACAGAGATAAAATCAGTCGGCGAAACAATATTTTTTGAAAATAAAGAATGGAAAATAGCACATATTTATTAAAAAACACCTGACAAGTTTTACTTTATAGTATACTATATAAGTATAAGTGGGTGAGATCAGGAGGTAACGATGGCACAAACATTGATGGAGGCGGTTGAGCTGAGCTTGCGTGTATGGCGGTATCTTGCGCTAATGGGGAAGGACAAGGATGATCTCCCTGATGAGCTGCTTAGCGAAATAGACGCCATGCTGTGGCGGTGTCCGCTTTGTGAATATTTCAAACCGGAAGACGGGTGTAACCGTGAGGCCTGTCCTTTGTACAAAAACGATGTAAGTTGTTTTGATGGAGATCATCCGTTTTCTATGTGGGAAAACTTATACGGTGAGCTGCTTAGTAAGGCTAATGTAGAGCGCAAGAAAAAGTTTGCTAAGAAAATAGTAGAAATGCTTGAAAACTGGAAACAGGAACACCGCACAAACTATGAACGTATCCGGAATATGGATATGCAAACTTTTGCGGAATGGTTATGTGATGAGAAGAGCGTTGACACTTGTACAAAGTGTATGCTTTGGAACCGATGCGAAAGAGACATAACACACTCATGTTATGATCAAATAATGTTATGGTTATCGGAGGAAACGGATGACACAAAGGAGGTGTTGTAATGGCAGCTGAGGGAATGAGAATTAAAATTGAAATAGGAGCTTCTGAAAAATTTTGTAAGACAAAAAGTAAAGTTTGTAGTTTTTTGTCTTACAAAATTAGGCACAATCCCTGTTTGCGAAATTTTTACTAGTTTACCACTTGAGAAAAACGAAAAGGGAATGGTTTTAAGGCGTAAAGAATGCCGTCAACTTGTTAAGGATAAGGAGAAATGAGTGTGGAAAGTATTTTTTGTTGTTTTATTTTTGGCGTATGTGTCTTGTTTTGCATCTCATGCAGATCAGTACCAGTCACAACCAACGGCACCTGGGACGACGGAGCTGCAATCGGAGAATACAAACAAATCATCGAGCAGCAACGAAAGCAAATTGCAGGATTGGAATCTGCTATTAAACAGTGGCAAACAGCTGTTGATAGAGCAGTCAATGACCTATCAAAACTTGAGAGAGGAGCTGATGACTTTGAGAGTTGGATCAATGAGGTTGACAGATTTGTCCAAACAATTATCGGAGTCAAACTGGAATCTGATGACGCAATTTGATTTGATAGCTGACCGATTACAGGATAGAGACATGGAGATTTATGATCTTAACGATGTTATTGATAATAAAAACAAAACAATAAAAGCATTAGTTATTTTATCTAGTGCATTAACAGCAATGCTTGTTTTAATGATTATTTTTTGGAGGTTTATAAAGTGATTGATGTTACCGCTTTAAGAAAAAAATGCAAACTCACTCAAAGGCAAGTAGCAAATAGTTGTGATGTAACTCCGCAGCTTATATCACTTATCGAAAATAAAAAGATAAGTGTCACTCCAAAAATGGCTAAAAAATTAGCGTCCGTTTTTAAAATCAGAAACTGGAAGGAGTTTTTATGAGAGAAATAACGATTTATTAAGTAAGGTATAAACCGTAAGTAAAAGAGCAGACATACGGCAGTAAGCTCATGGTGAGCAGAGAGACAGAATGGCATGGAGAAAAGCCGGACAAGTACCTATGCCGTAAGACTGAATCATTAAGCGTGTAACGCAAAGGGGCGGTTCAATTCCGTCAGCTGCCATTTTTAAGGAGTTTTTATGAGAGAAATAACGATTGACGTAAATGAATCATGCCGTATACGGATAAATCAACGCACAAACATGGCTGTTGTGCATGTTTTGCCTGGAAAAGAAATACAAATAAAGTATAACGGGGAGTTGAAAACTTTAAAGGCAGTAAAAACTGAGAAGTATAATTACTGCACACGTTGTTTTTTCAAAGATTCTTGGTGTGATAATTTTGCTTGTTTATCCAGCGAAAGATCTGATGGAAACAATGTTATTTTTGAAGAGGTGACAAAGTGAAAATAATAATTACTCCGTATCAGCATATATACAAGTTGGAAGCCTATGTTAACAGATCAATTACGTGATGACGGTAAAATAACAACCGGTATGCAAGCATACAGCTGGTTTGTTTGGACAAAAAATAAACAACCGATCACATTGTGTAATTGGTTAGACATCGATGAATTTGTATACCGTAAAGGAGATAATAAACATGATTGACCTGCCGATTGGAACTGTATTTTTATTACCGCATGAAAAAGGAAAGAAGGTTAAAATAAAAGTTGTTGAAAGTAATTATTGCTGCGACTGTATTTTGTTGCAAAATGAATTATGTAACTATTTATCTTGCTCTGCTCAAACGAGGGAAGATAATACGAATGTTGTTTTTAAGGGGGTTAAAAAATGATAGGTGAAATAGATAAAGATTTTTATTGTACATCATTTCTCTCGGAAAAAGTAACGGAGAGAAATCTTGATGGTTCTTTTATAGAACGTATTATGTGCAAAGCAGAAGGCACGTACCTTGACGAAGATTTTTGTTGCGGTATGTGTACGTGCAAAAAAAGAAAATGGCCTACACCAAAACAATTTAAAGAAGAATATGGGTATGAGTGGGAAGGGGCAGTATATTATTTAATTAATGATCATTGGGAACCTGCATTTGATGTCGGCTATAACAGAATTTATTTTGCAGATGGTGAGCCTATTAAGGTTTGTGCTTGTACACCTTTTGGAATTCCTCCAAAAGATTGGAGGCCGGAATGAAAAAAATAATCCTTGACCTTTGCGGAGGAAGCGGGTCTTGGTCTGCACCGTATGAAAAAGCAGGATATGAAGTGATGACAATTACTTTACCAAAATACGACGTCAGAAATTATGAGCCTCCAAAAAGTGTATATGGAATATTAGCGGCTCCTCCCTGCGAAAGTTTTTCAAACGAAAGAAGGGGACAGGTGATACACAACCAATCGATGAGCCGCGAAACAGGCGTAGAAATTGTTGAAGCGTGTATGAAAATAATTGAAGCATGTAACCCTGTTTTTTGGGCGTTGGAAAATCCTGCGGCAGGGGAACTTAAAAAATACCTCGGTGAACCAGTCATGACATTTCAGCCGTGGGAGTACGGTGACGGATGGTGTAAGAAAACAGCACTGTGGGGCAAGTTTAACAAACCTGAAAAAACAGTAAAGAAAGAAGATGTTGAGTGGCTCCCGCTGTACACAAGGCCGGGAAGAAAATATCCCTCTCTTGCTTTTCAGCACAAATCAGCAATAAACAGGATTCCGCAATTTTTGCCGTTTAAGGAGTATGTTAAAAGTGATTATGATCTGAGGAGTCTTACTCCTCCTGCTTTTGCACAAGCATTTTTTGAGGTTAATAGATAAATGCCTCTATTAAATTTTCAGCAAAATGTTTTATCTGAAACCGATAAAAAAAATTCAGCTGGATACTTTTTAGATATGGGACTCGGAAAAACTTTTGTTGGATCGTATAAAGCGATCCAACAAAATAAAAAAATACTCGTTGTGTGTCAATTAAATAAAATTAATGATTGGGTCGAACATTTTAAAATCGAACACAAAGTTACTTTTTTAAATTTAAGAAATAAAAAAAACCTTGATTTTTTTGTGGTAAATAAAAACGCTCATGGTGTAATAAATTACGATTTGCTTTTTCGCAAAAAAGAATTTTTACAAACATATAATTTTATTTTGTTATTGGATGAGTCATCTGTATTATCAAATGCAAATACAAAGCGTAGGGAATTTATATCAAAATTAAAATACACTGATTGTATTTTATTATCAGGAACACCTAGCGCAGGACGATATGAAAAATTATGGTCGCAATTAAATTTAATTGGATGGAACATACCGAAAAAAATGTTTTGGGATCATTATATAAATTACACCGTAGATTATGATGAGGGTTATCCAATAACAACAATTCATAATTATAAAAACATTGATAGATTAAAACAAAAATTAAACTACCACAACTGTGTTTTTTTGGACACAAAAGACGTATACGATTTGCCTAACCAAAAGGTTATAGATATAGACATAGATACGCCTATCGAGTATAAAAAGTTTAAAAAAACAGGAATCGTAACGGTTGATTTGTGTACATTTATTGGGGATATGGTTTTGACAAAAAGATTGTACGAGCGTATTTTATGCGGTGCATACAATCAAAAAAAATTGGAAACGCTGAAAGAAATTTTAGAATCAACTGAAAAAAGAATAATTGTGTTTTATAATTTTGATTGTGAATTTGATGCTATCAAAAAAATATGTATCGAATTAAATAAACCAATCGCAGTAAAAAATGGTAAGATAAAAGATGACAGTAATTTTGCACTATCTGATTGTATATATGTTATCCAATATGCAGCCGGAAGTAGAGGGGTAAACTTACAAGAGGCTAACTATATAATTTACTTTGTACCTCCTGAATCTAGTGATTTATACGAGCAGTCAAAAAAAAGAATTCATAGAATAGGTCAAAAAGAAACATGCTTTTATTATCGATTAATTTGTAAAAATTCCATTGAAACAAAAATTTACGAAAAGTTAGAAAAAGATAAAAAAAATGAAGAAATTTTGTTTAAAAATACTTGATAAGTTTTACTTTATAGTATACTGTATGGCTACAAGGAGGTAGAAAAATGACAAAAGAAATGCGTTGTAAAAGGTGCAACTCAAGTATCGGTTGGATCGTGATTGACGATGAGGAACAATGTATCGCCGAAGAAATTTACGAAACTTCATCGATTAAAAATGACGATGGTGAATATTTTTGTGTTGGTTGTGAGGAGGAGTTATGAGCAGGAGCATGTTTGATTTACCGATGGGCATTGAGTTTGTGTATTATAATAAGATGCACCAAGGAATTTGGTTAAAAGTTACCGAATCGAAAGATGGAAGCGGCGGCACGAAGTTAAGATGTCATAATAGAATCGATGGAAAAAAAAGTATTTTTATAGCTTTGTAATTTATTGGTAAAGGAGTAACTAATATGTTGATAAAAACTATCGTGTGTGATTTATGCGGTAAAAACAAAACCACTGAACACAAAAAAATATTTAAAAGTTTTGGAAAAACAGAAATAGCTCTAATCAACATATCAACAGTTGAGTGCATAGATATTTGCGAAGACTGTGAAATGATCATGCAAAATGCTATATCTTGGTGTAAGGGAAAAAACAAATGATATCTGAAAAACAATTCGAGAATAAAATTAAAAAATTTCTAACAGATAAAAAGGTGTGGTTTGTTAAATTTTTTGCAAACAGAAATACAAAATCAGGTATACCTGATTTATTGGTGTGTATCGGAGGAAGATTTTTAGGAATAGAGGTAAAATCTGAAATTGGTCAACCATCTGAATTGCAAGTATATAACGTTGAAAAAATAAGGGAAGCTGGAGGTTTAGCAATAGTTTTGCGACCGCAAGATTGGGATAGGTTTAAAAAGTCAATTGATTTTTTTACACTTAATCATAGTACACAAACTTATTTTGATTTTTGGAGGAAATAACATGCTCATTGGCGGTAGGTTTTATACGACAAAAAAATTTGAACCGATGGTCGGGGAAACGATGATCGATATGAAAACACAAAAAATATTAGTTGCTGTAGAAATGAAATTATTGCAATGTACAAGTTGTCAATTAAATTTGTCAGACTGTGAAGAAATTATTTGTAACAAAGAAAGTAGAAAGGACGGGAAAGCTGTTTGTTTTAAGGAGGTGAAAGAATGAGAACACCTGAAATGACACTGTGTGAGATAGACCGGATTTGCTCTTATGCAAGCGAAAATTTTGAATATGAGAGAGGAATAAATCTTATATCTGCTTTGTTGGAAGACGATAATGCAACGTACTGTCAAAGGTGCGAAACTTATCATGATCCTGAAAAATTTTGTGAGGTAAAAGAATGACAGCACAAATCATTACTGGTGTGGAAGTATTTAGCAGAACATCCTGAGATAGAATTTAAATGTCATTTGCCGAACGAACTATGGCAAATAATATTTAATTATGTAAACAACTGTCCATTATGTGAATGCTTTGAATTTGATCCTTGCGATCTTTGTCCGCTTAACAACTGTAGCGATACAAATGCGTTATATACAAAATGGTATCGTGGTAATCAAATTGAGCGTAAACAGGCAGCAGAAGAAATAGTACGGCGTATCGAGGAATGGGAGGTGTAGATGGAAACATTACAAAGAAAATATGAACTGCTGTGTGAAGCGGCAAGAAGAACAGAAGGAAAAATGCGACTGATATGGCTTAATAAAGCAACAGAGCTGAAAGAAAAGCTGAATGTTCTGGCATAAGGAGGTTTGAATGTCAAAGATGACGAAAAGCATAGTTGTTTGTTTTATGAGCGAGATACATAGTTATTTTTTAGGGCAAGATGGAGTCACGGGAAAAGATGGAGTCACGGGAATAAATCAAAATGATAAAAACGTTGAAATAACATTTGAAGGTGATAAAATGTTATTTTTTAATAACGTGCAGTCTTGCCAAAGAATAACGTGGGTTAACGATGAGGTTGAAAATGAAGTATAGTTATTCCCGTGCCGATTGTTATGACCAATGTCCGTACAAATTTAAATTAAGATATTTAGATGACATACAAATTTTATCGACTGCTCCAGATGCCGACAATCCTTTGATAATTGGTAAAGCGTTACACACGGGAATAGAATTTGATTTTAATGTTGCAAAAAAAGAATACCAGTCAAACTTTTATATTTTTGGTGATAAAGAAATTGAAGAGTTAATAAAATTAGAAAACATTATTGAAAAGTGTAAAAATATTTTACCTGAAAATGGTAAACATGAAATAAAAATAGAAACAAAAGATTTTATAGGATATATAGATTTGTTGGTGCCAACAGAAAACAAAAACGAATTTGACTTATATGATTTTAAATACTCTAACAACGTTCAAAATTATTTGGAAAAAAACCAGTTGCATGTTTACAAATATTATTTTGAAAAAACAACTGGGAAAAAAATAAGAAACTTGTATTATTTATTTGCTCCAAAAACACAAATAAGAATTAAAAAAATAGAAACAATTGAATTGTTTAGAAATCGTTTGCGGGATGAGTTAAATGATAAACATCCTCAAATAATTTGTATAGACTACGATACCAATAAAGTTACAAATTATTTCAATCTTATTGCAAAACTAGAAAAAGATACTGTTTTTGAAAAGAAACCATCACGGTTATGCGCTTGGTGTGAATATCAAAGTTTGTGCGAAAAGGAGGACTACACAATGGTGTTGCCGCAAAATAAGAGACGGGTAGAGGACGAGATTCTCTACAAAAAAATCTGGCTGTATGGAAGCAGTTTTGTTGGTAAAACATATCTTGCCAACAAATTCCCATCGGTGCTTATGCTTAACACTGACGGGAATGTAAAATTTGTTGATGCGCCTTACATTGCGATCAAAGATGTGGTTACTGTTGAGGGGAGAATCACAAAAAGAAAATTTGCATGGGAGGTTTTTGAAGAAGCAATCGAGGAACTCGAAAAGAAACAAAATGATTTTGAAACGATTGTTGTTGACTTGCTCAATGATTTATATGAGCAGTGCCGAGTTTACTGTTATGCAAAATTAGGAATCGAACACGAAAGCGACAACTCATTTAAAGCATGGTAAAAAAATTAATGAATCTCGACTACAATGTTATTTTATTATCCCACGATGATTTATCAAAGGATATAACCAAAAAAGGAGGGGATAAAATAACTGCCATAAATCCAGCTATGCCGGAAAAGGTAACAAAAACGATTGCTGGATTGACCGATATGGTTGGGTGGGTTACGTTGGATTCCGGGGAAAGGAAAATCTCATTTAAACCGAATGAGTTTACATTCGGAGGAGGAAGATTGGAAATCGAAGGTACGGAAATTCCTTGCGAATATGATGCTCTTTGCGGGCTGTATAAAAAAAGTGCAACTATAAAGGAAGCGTCATCGTCAACAGAAACTGAAACCGTGGAGAGGAAACCAAGAGAAAGGAAAGTTCGTAAAGAAGAAACTGATTCAATACCGTTCTAATTACGGTAAATTTTTTGAAGGAAGGTGAAATAAATGAGTGAATACAACTGGGAAAAATTCGATAAGAACGTCGATGTTAAATCCTTGAAAGAAGATGTTGAAAAAGGTTCCGGAAGGAAAGTATGAAGTTAAAATAGAAAAGCTGGAACTTGTGGAAAGTAAGAAAGGTGACCCAATGGTTTCCTGCTGGTTTAAAATTTTGGGTGGAAAGTATAAAGGCAATCGGATTTTTATGAATCAGGTTGTCACGCAAGGATTCCAGATTCACATCGTAAATGAATTTTTGCGATCATTGGATACAGAAATTGCTATCGATTTTAGCGGTTATCATCAGTATAGCAACATGCTCATGGATGCGGCAGAGGAGGCATCACAGTTTGTTTACGTTTTGGATTACGGTAAAAATAAAGGTTTCCCAACTTTTAAAATTACCGATGTGTTTACAGAATAGCAGTTGTTAACTGCTACCCGTTAGGCCGATCACCCTACCCTGTACACGATCGGCCAGCGGGGTTTATAATTGCTTTGAGGTATTTATGATTTTTTACGACTTTGAGGTTTATCATAATTTATGGTGTGTTACTTTTATAAACGCAAACACAAAAACAACCGAAACAATTATAAATGATAAAGAAAAGCTAACTCTTTACTATACAACAAATAAGGATGAGTTATTTATAGGTTATAACAACAAAAATTACGACTCTTATATTTTTAAGGGAATTTTATTAGGTTTAAATCCAAAAGAAATAAATGATTTTATAATCTTAGAAAAACAAAAAGGACATTTGTTTTCAAAACTTTTTAACGAAATAAAATTATATGAATATGATGTGTCAGATAAATTCCACTCATTAAAACAACTCGAAGGTTTTATGGGAAATAATATAAAAGATACTGAAATTGATTTTAATTACATGGGTGAGTTTACCGATGATATGATAGAGCAAGTTATAAATTATAATAAGCATGATGTATACCAAACCATCGAAGTCTTTTGTCATAAAATAAACGATTTTGAAGCGCATAGAAATTTAATAAAAGAATTTGGTTTACCCTTATCCTCTTTTGCAAAAACAAAAACACAAATAACTGCACAAATATTAAACGCACATAAAAAAAATAGAAACGATGAATTTGACATTGACTTTTGTAAAACAATACGGTTGTCAAAATATAAAGACGTTTATAACTGGTTTAAAAATCCAGAAAATAGAAATTATGAAAAATCTCTTACAACAACAGTTTGCAAAATACCGCATACTTTTGGCTGGGGAGGGTTACATGGATGTATCGATAAACCCTTTATAAAGAAAGGTTATTTTTTACATCTTGATGTGACCAGTTACTATCCTTCCCTAATGATCAAATACGATTTTTTATCCCGCAATTGTGCTGATAAAAAAGATTTTATAAAAATATATGACACCCGTGTGGAATTAAAAAAAGCAGGGAAGAAAAAAGAACAAGAGCCGTATAAAATTATTTTAAACTCTACCTACGGAGGAAGTAAAGATAAATACTCACAACTGTATGATCCAAAACAAGCCAACAACATTTGTATAAATGGTCAGCTGTTGTTATTAGATTTATTGGAACACCTCGAGCCTTGTTGTAAATTAATACAATCAAACACGGATGGAATAATTATCGAAATGGAGGATTCTGATTTTGCATTCGAGTTAATAGACGATGTTTGCAACGAGTGGGAGGAGCGAACCGGTATGACCCTCGGCTTTGATGAGATAACTCACATTTGGCAAAAGGATGTTAACAATTATATTTTAAAATTTAAAAATGGAAAGTTAGAAAGAAAAGGAGCAATGGTTAAAAGTAACAGTGATCTTGATAATGATTTGCCGATAGTAAATGAGGCGGTTGTAAAATTTTTAACTGAAAAAATTCCTGTAGAAAAAACTATAAACGACAGAGCTAAAACTATTCCAAAAGATATATAAAGTTTCTGGAAATTATAAATCCGCTTGGCACAATAATTCTTTTTTATCAGGAAAAGTGTTTAGAGTTTTTGCGTCTAACTCTTTACAGGATACGCATATAGGGAAAGTAAAGAAGGAAGGAGGAACCATAGAAAAGTTTGCAAACAGTCCGGATCATTGTTTTATTTATAACGATGATGTAAACAACTTACAGGTGATGTCCGCTGTTGACAAACAGTGGTATATTGATCTAGCACACAAACACATAGGAGCGTTTTTAAATGCGGCACAATGAAATTGACGAAGTCCTTGATATCGGATTCTTTTTTGCGAAACAGAAATTTTTAAATCCAAAAAATTTACCAAAAGCTCATACAGATAGTGAAACGCTTGGTGATTTGTTTTCTGGATTTTTACAAGAGGCCAGTGAGTTAACTCAAGCGATAACTTATAAACTGGATAATCCCACACCAAATACAAACCTTGATGTTATGTTAGAGTGTGCGGATGTTATAAATTATGCGTGTGCGATAATCCATAAAATTTACAGTGAGAACATCAATTGAATTTATTCAGCGGATACATTAAATTAACTGGTAAAACCCCAATAGCCTCGTTTACAAATAAAGATGATTTGTTTACTTTTGATGAGGTTTATGAGTCAATTGGTTATGGCGGGGTTTTATCAGTAAACACGGTTATGGTTGATATAGATGATTTTGAGGAGTCAGAATTGCTGCTTAAAATAATTGATGCAACTCATATAAATTGTTGTGTTTTAAAAACAAGCAGAGGACGTCATTTTTATTTTAAAAACGACGGTACGATACATAAAAATTATGTAAAAACAAAAACGGCAATTGGTGTGTCTGCGGATATAAAAATAGGTAAAAAAAATTCTTACGCTGCGTTAAAAGTAAATGGTAAAGAAAGATTGTGGGAAATAGAATGTGACGATGTTGACCAAGTTCCTCTTTTTTTACTGCCGGTAAATACAAAAGTAGAACTGATAAACATGACAGAAGGAGATGGTAGAAACGATAAGTTATTTAGATACATAATCGATTTACAAAAAGCTAAATTTACAAAAGATGAAATAAAATATATTTTTAGACTAATAAATGAATATGTGTTTGTTAAAAAATTGAAAGAAAAAGAACTTGCTACGATATGCCGGGATGAAGCCTTTTTACCAACAGGTGACGGAGGTGAATTTTTTGATAGACAGGGAAAGTTTAAGTTTTATACTTTTGCTTTGTATTTGATCGAAACGCTAAATATATTAAAAATAAATGAGCAGATACACATTTATGATGACGGTATTTATGTACAGCGTAAAAGTATAATCGATAAAAAAATGATAGAGATTATACCAACCTTAAACCGTAACGAGAGAGCGGAGACGTATGCTTATATCGAAGCATCGATACCTGATAACTCTCCGCTTGCCGATTCAAAATTTATAGCTTTTAAAAATGGAATATACGATATTGAACAAAAAACAATTATTAATTTTACTCCTGATATTATTTTAATAAACAAAATAAACTTTGATTATGATGATTTGTCTTATTCACACCTCGCTGATGATGTTTTGCTGCGTTTATCTTGCGGAGATAACGATATAAAAAATTTGCTTGAAGAGATTATTGGTTATTGTTTTTACAGACGTAATGAGCTTCGTAAAATTTTTATTTTGTTAGGGGGGAAAGAAAACGGTAAATCTACTTTTTTGGATATGCTCGCTAATTTATTGGGGGAAGAAAATATATCAAGTTTAGATATAAATAATTTAGGTGACAGATTTAAAACTGCTGAGATAGCTGGTAAATTGGCAAACATTGGCGATGACATATCAGATGAGTTTATCCGTGATCCTGCGATAATAAAAAAAGCGGCATCCGGGGATTTATTAACTGGGGAAAAAAAAGGAAAAGACCCTTTCCAATTCCGTCCTTATGCCAAACACATTTATTCAGCAAACGCTATACCACGCATCAAAGATAAATCAGGGGCGGTTTTATCACGCATGATTATAGTACCGTTTACGGCAACCTTTAACAAAAATTCTGAAAATTATGATCCCTACATAAAATATAAATTAAGAGAAAACGATGTGATGGAACATTTAATCGTTGTTGGATTAAAAGGATTAATACGGGTGTTAAAAAACCAATCGTTTTCTACATCAAAAAAAATTGAAAAAGAACTCATTGAATATGAAGAAAACAACAACCCTATCTTGTTATTCTTTAAAGAAATAAGTGTGGATGAGATTGTTGGCGTACAAACAAAATTTGTATATCACAGATATTGTGAATTTTGTATTAACAGTGGTTACCAGCCGATGTCATCTGGGGAGTTTTGTAAAGTACTCCGTGGATATTATGAGGTGGAGATAAAAGTAACAAAAGACAAAGAGAGGAGGTCAGTAAGAATTTATGGCAAGACCATTTATTAACCCGGATGATTATTATCATGGGTCATTGTGCGAATTTAGAAAAGAAAATAATTTAACGTGTAAAACCTGTGAGTTTTATGAGACACTCGAGTGTCCAAAAAAAGGAGGTAACGGAAAACAAAAACATAAAAAATACGATTGGATAATTTTTGATGGTAAACGGAAGTCAATTGAAGAGTGGTCTGACATAACCGGTATACCTGTTGTGAATATAATATGCCGGTTATCCAAAGGATGGTCAACCCGAAAAACATTAAAAACAAAATTCAAACGGAGAACCAGATAATTATAAAGCCCACAACCGTGGGCTTTATAATTTATTCCTCTTCTTTTTTATTTACTATAGGATCAAGTTTTACATTTAACTCTTTTATACGATCCTCAAAAGAGTGTATCATAGACCTATACATGAGTGCTATGTCTGCACTTAATCCTTTAGTAAATTCGTCAAAATAACTTATTACCTCTTTTGTCTCCTGATTCATTCGCTTTTGTCCTCCTCTAAAATTACCTCAACTGAGTATCTCCGTCTAACTATACCGGCTATCTTGATAAGTACCCAATGAGCTGATCCCACGAATGCCCATACCGCATTCGGTAAGCGCATTTACAATTTCCTTGATTCCGCTTGCATCATCTTTTACAGCAATCATAAAATTCTCCTTTAAATTATCCTTGCGGTGGTAAAAATAATTCAAAACTAGTTATATATTTATTATCACCCATTACAACCTCGAATATACTTTTTGTACCGATTATGGTCGGATCTAAACCACATCCAACTAATCCGATACTTGTATCACTATACCTTGTACCAGCAACAATTAAAAATTGTCCCTCATCTGTATCAACAAATCCAGACACAGAAAAATAATCTCCTACATTTAAACTTGATACCACACTTGTTAAAGCATTATATATGTACCCGTATGTCATTCTGTGTTGATATATTCCTCCGGTTACAGATAATTTATTATATATACTTGTTGCTCCAACAACCGACAAAACATCTCCGACTACAAGCTGTCCTCCAATGTTTAATCCCAAACCAATCGTACCGCCATTCATAACTCGCAATGCACTTGTTGTTAATCTTTTTGCTACACCTAAACCACCGGCTATAGTAACAGCACCGGTTGATATAGAATTTGATTCTGTCGGATCGGTAAAAGTTGCATTAAATCCGGTTAACGATGTATTTATAGTCAAAGCATTTGCATTTAGTGTGCCTCTAACCTGAGCGTCGAGCTGTACCATTAATATGCCGTCACACCGTATTCCACCACCATACAAATTCATACTCCCGCCGATGTTTATATCGCCTTGAGTACCGATACCTCCGACAACGGTTAAAGCTCCAGTTGTTGCGGATGATGATATAGCAGTTCCGGAAATATTTACGTTTCTTCCGACAAATAAATCTCCCTCTGTCTCAAACCATGCTCCTCCGTTAGGTTTGGAAGGGTTTGCTCCAAGTAAAATTATTCCGTCCCCAGATCGATATGAATCACTCATGCTAAATATAAAAGCTACGTTTTGCGATGTGTCATTTTTATTACTAAATTCTAAGTGATGATGTGGGCTGGTAAATGTTGGTGGTGTAGCTCCACCACTAAGTCCCTCTATAATTATTCTTGGCGAAACAGTATTTTGTTGCCCAAACTGTACAAAATTATTTACTGGATCCACCTCAAATTCATTTTGTGTTCCAATGTCATTTTTTACAATAAATTCTCCTCGAATGACAGATCCGATGGATGACACCTCAAATTTAGTTGTTTTTATGGATAAACCAAAAGCGGGATCAAAACTAACATAATTATTTACACCGTCACCTATTTTAAAAACGCCTGTGTCAAGATTCCACAAGTTATTAGCGTTACCCTGCAGCGCACCATCAGTTATCAATCCTAAATTTGCGGTTATCGCAGATAAATCTTGAGTAACAATATTTTGTGCAACTATTTTACCATCTCCGATACGATATACTTGCGGACAAATAAATCTAAATTTTGTGCCGGTTGGGGAAGCGTTCATTCCGCTTCTTATGGAACAGGTTGTTTCGGTGCTGATTAATTGTAAACAAAAAATTGAATAAGAAGTGTTTGATATTTCAGGGAAAGGTACATTTGATATATCAACCTTGTTTCCTAAAATATAAGTTTTGAAATATGATTTTGTTAATTCCCTATAGTTAAGTACGAAATACAAATTAGATGCCGATGTGACTAATTCCCATTTTTTTAAATCATTGCTATACCGATATTGTTTAACAGTTTGTCCAGCTGTTACACCAACGTATATGCCGCTATCAGAAATGTAATTTGGACACTGTAACCCGAATTTAAATTCGTATATATCGGTTGGTAAAATCTCAAATACATTACTGATAAATTGATACGCAGGGTAAGACACCTCCAACACATTCATATTTATTTCAGTATCAAAAACTACTTGACCTTGCGTTGACCATCCTTCTTTCGTTCCATCTACAAAATTATTAACTATATTTTTTGCCAGTACATTTAAATTTGCTGTACTAATTGAGTTAGCTGCAATTTTATCTGATGCAATAATTGTACCGTCCTGAATTTTAATATTATCGATTGCACTGTTTGCGATTCGAGCGTTATCAATCGCACTTTGCACTATGTCTTTAGCTGATGTTGCTGTCGCAACAATCGATGTAGATACGGACGTTGATATTAAATTAGTTGTTAAATTTTTAGCAAATATCCTATAATAATATAACGTATCACGTGCATTACTTATGGTATCATTTTGTCCGTCAAGCGGAACACCTTGAGAATAAGTGTTGGACGCATAATCATCGAGATACCCATTTACCGCCCCAGTATACCAGTTATTAACAGAGGCGTATATATCAAGATTATTCGCTGGTTTATACCAAGCACTATTATTTTTCGATATTTGTATCCTATAAACAAGCTCCCCGTAAATATCTTGTGTGTCCCAACTCATGGATAAATTACGTCCGCTTGCTCTTGTTGCTATATTTGTTACAGGAGAGGGTATCCATGTTTTATAATTTGGATAAGCCGTCATCGCTGCATTATCTGTATGTACCTCATTACCTGATATAACATCAGTTGCAATAATTCTCACTCTATAATTACCTAACGACGGCCCTCCTCCGGTAACACCAGGTTTTTCCGGATATTTCTCTCACCGTTCCGCTGTACAAAGTTGTTACCGTATATTTATAATTACCATAATGCTTATTAGTTTTGTTTTGGATAAACCCGATATCTATACCTAACTCATGAGCATCCAATAAATTAATAGTAGGTATAGCTGGTATCCATGTACCATAATCAGATGTATCAACATAATCGTATGTAGGCACACTCGATAATAAACCGTAAACTGATCGGGAGTAAGCTCGGAATTGCCATTGAAATAGACCGGTTGACTCAGGATAACCATCTACTGTCCTATCAAATTCATATATATACTGAGTACCTGATACAGCTTTTACAATTTCCCACCCAGCTCCTTTACCTTTATTTATTTCTATTTGATACGATTCCGCATTTAGTCTGTCGTTTGTATTAAATGTAGGAGGAGTTACCTCGACCCGTATGTAATCAGGATTATCTGCTATAACAGTCAAAGCAGCTGGAGGAGTAGGTCTATCGGTAATCAAACTGGCATTTGTTACTGGAGTTGACAAATCACTCTCGTTATTAAAATAATCAACTGCGGATATTTGATAGGAGTATGATAAACCGTTTTTTATAAGCTCGTCTCTAAACGAGTATGTTGGACTGCCGTTGTGAGTTATCGTGTACAATATTTTATTTTGTCCAGTACCTATTTTACGGTATACATTATAATAAAATACACCGTAATTATCGGTTGATTGATTAAAAACAACCTCTATTTCCCCACTCGATAAAACGGTCGATGATGAGATTGTCGGTACAGATGGCGGTTCGGTGTCTCTCGGAACATCATCAGGAGTAAACAATGGTAAATTTCCAGGCTCCCCTGTTATAGTTTGTTTGTTGGATATATTCGGCAAGTAAGGCGGTATCGTCCCGGTATTAAATATAGCCTCATTATAATCAATCAGCTCTAATGTGTAACCATCATCGTTGGGCTCAAAACCGGATATAATATACGGACTTGATATCCTGTCAAACTGACCTGCATTAAGATACCCATACGATAAAATATCTCCGGGAGATATAGTTACAGATGTAACCGCTATCGGAGGATTAAACGTAAGTACGTATCCTGTCGAGTCAACAGTAACCCTGCGGTTTGTAACTGACTCCTTATCCGGAGTAACAGAATAAATTATAACTCCGTATCCATCTGTATTAGAGGCATCATATTCTACCGGCTCGTATAATGTAACGTTCGTTATTTGATTAGCTGAGCTTACGGTAACAGTTTTTATCTCTCCATTTGCAAGTCCTATTTTTAAAGCCGGATGAGTCAACAATACTTTTTCTAACGGTGCATAATAAACAGCCTCTTTGCCGACATCAATGGTTATCTTTTTTTGTCTTAATGTTTCGATGGCCATTAATCTGCGGGCATGTTTTACAACATGGTTGTAAGTTGTTACTCCCTCTACCGTTATCTCACGCAAAACACTATCAGCTGTCCTTGTAACTCCGTCACGCATAACAAGATACATGTCTCTTGTAAAATCAGCATCACGATTTATAAAATTTATTTTTATTCCGTCTGTTTGGCGTTTATTATCTCTCGTCCAATTTAAGGATATGAGATTCTGCTCATTAAATATTCTTAAAGCGTTCGGTTTTACCGTATCGATTGCTACAGCTATTTTTCCAAAAGAGTTATTATATAAAACAGCATTACTTACGGTTAATATTTTTTCTAAAAGTGTTTCTTTTGTATCTCCTGACATAACAACTGCATCATAAAATAAATTTTCTAGGCGGCAATATGTATAAAATTCTGTGAATGAATTAAAATCAATCTCAGCGTCATCGCACTGACTTGCTTTATGGGTTGGTGAGGTTAATATCTCAACTAACCAAGCAGCAGGGTTACGGGTGGGAGTTTTATTTGTTGTCCATATTTGACCATTATAATTCCTAGCTACTCCAGAGGTAAGTATATTTATTTTGTTTAGTTTATCCTGATTACTTGGTGTTACCTCTATAACCATACACATCCTTGTACTTAACATTTTTTCAGGTGTATCGATTGGTGTTTCCATAACAAAATTTCCAGCGGCTCTGGACTCAATCGGTTTAAAAATTTTATTTTGAATCCATAAAACAGAACACTCATCATAAACTTGATTTGTTGCCGCAGGTGTTGTACAAGCTAATTTTATTAAGACTGGTGTATCTAGATTAGCAACGGAATTAAATGGAAAATCAAAATGAGCATTAAAACGCATCTGTTCCATACGGTTATAAGTAAATGTATTTGATTTTGCATTTCCGTTTCCCGTAGAGGTTATGGTTGCTTGCGATTGCGGAGCTTGTCCATCCATAGTTGCGGTTATGACATCGCCGTTTTTAACATCGATACTAAATTTATCAGGTATTTTTTTGGTACTGCTCCAAACAATTTTATTATTTACCTTAAGTGTAAAAATTCGAGTAAAATTACTGTATGTTAAACTTACATCTATAATTGCCGTTGCATCAGTAATACGGTACCCTGCTCCAAACGCTTGAGTTGTTATATTTGTAGATGTACCTTTACCCCCAAATTGACTGAATGAAAAATTACTCCACGTTGTACCATTGTCATAAGAGTATGACGGTATAACAGTTACTGATCTAGTGGATGTAGACCCGTCAGAATTATATGACCGTAAACCGTTAAATAATATACATACGAGTGTAAAAATCAAATCCTGATACGTATCTGAATCACTTTTTTCTAATCTTGCACCTGAGTCAGTTTGTTTGGTTACAACATTAAAGTTAGGATCAGCAAAATCAGATCCATCGTTGCTTATATATATTCTATTCGCTTGTTCAAAATAAATCCCCTGATCAAACGGCCCCCACCAAGTTTGCGGGATAGTTTCTCTAGTTCCAAAATCTTTAACTATTACATCATCTATAGATATTTGTCTTAAAACTTGTTGAGCAAACCCGCATTCAAAAGATTTATAAACAAGTAGTCTCTCACCATAAGGCCCGGTTATTCTGTAAAAATCTTTTTGCGTTAGATATGGGGTTAATATGTGTTCGCCAATAATATATGGTTGCGTTTTATTTATTGCCAATGAATTTTGTGACCCTCTAAGATAAGGCAAATTCTCAACTGAATCATTCATTGTTTCCATTTGTTTTTTTAACTTATTTGCCTCTTGCCTAGCTTGATATGATTTTACGCCTGCATATATAGCTGTACCTAATGCTGCTGCTCCTATTATTATAGCTGTAACAAGCAAAAAAGTACTAGTTACTCCGGGTACTTTACGTACCATAACGACATCTGATTCGGTTGGTATGTAATCAGGAGATACTTTTATTCCATTTACCAAAAAAATCAAATCTTTTGAATCGTCAAACAACTCGTATAATGCTTTACCGCTTTTTATATTTGACACATCAGCAACATCTGATAAATCTCTATATCTTATTATTTGCAATTTAAACCACCTTATAAAAACGGTACCCTTTTACACACGCAAGAGGCAGTACAAAACAACCGTCAAGAGTCATGTGTAAAATCTTATCTACATCTATCATCCAACCAACATGGAGGTTGTTGTGGTAATTATACTGGATAATACTATTTTTTTCAACCGTATCTAATTTTTTTATGTTAAGTTTAAAAATATAATTTTGTAAATCATCCTTTTTTATATAAATATCATCATAAACTAAATCTAATAATATTTGTCCGTTACGTTTTGCACACTCAATAACTAATCCGTAGCAATCCATTCCAGACAAATTACGGCCATGTCTTTTGTACGGCACCTCCAATAAATCATCATACACCATCAATTTCCCCG
>QMCE01000485.1_pt1 | contig 20269 bp, 20 predicted proteins | sample 1821851 | NCBI WGS metagenome assembly QMCE01 (sample SAMN09453174, study PRJNA476694) | Termite gut metagenome, whole genome shotgun sequencing project. | isolation source: worker | host: Odontotermes sp. | place: South Africa:Pretoria | collected 2016-01-28 | reverse complement strand
AATTGTTTTCTCTGGTAAGTCTAATGTAGGGAAATCCACTCTAATCAATAAACTCCTGAATAGAAAATCGCTTGCAAGAGTGAGCTCTTCACCGGGAAAAACAGCAACGATTAATTCCTACAGGCTGAATGACTGCCGTTTCATCGACTTGCCGGGTTATGGCTATGCAAGAGTATCAAAATCAGAAAAACTGAGATGGGCTAAGCTGGTTGAGGATTACTTTGCGGCAAACAGAAATATCAAATTGATTATTCAGCTTCTTGATATGCGGCACAAGCCGACAGCAGACGACATAGATATGCTTAATTTCATTCTTTCAACCGACTATGAGTTCATTGTTGTCTGTACTAAAAGCGACAAGCTGAACAAAACAGAATCAATGGCGCAAACAGAGATGTTCAATGAGCTTTTTGAAGAGAATGAAATCAGATTCATCCCCTTTTCCTCTGTAAAGGGAGATGGTTTAGATGCTGTGAAGAGTGCAATTGAACATGCTTTATGATATTTACTTTTTCGCATTTGTGTGGTAGTATTTTAATGCATGAAAATTCTTTTTAGGAGGCGGCGGATATGAACGCCAAATTCCATGACGAAAACGTAGCGTATCTATTTAAGGCAATTCTTGCATTGGAGACAGAAGAGGAATGTGAGAGATTTTTTGATGATATTTGTACTGTGCCGGAATTAAAGGCTATTTCACAGCGTCTTGCAGTTGCAAAGATGCTGAGCGAGAAGCGTGTTTACAGTGATATAGTCACTGAAACAGGCGCATCTACGGCAACAATAAGCAGAGTTAACCGTTCCCTTAATTACGGGAGCGACGGATATGAAGTGGTTCTTAAAAAACTTGAGGGTAAATAGTTGATGCTTTCATACGATGCTTTTGCCATTTTTTATGATGAGTTGATGCAGGATGTCGACTATAAAAAGAGAGCAGAATTTTTTCTGGAAAAACTTAATGATATTAATCACTCACCCGGGCTCACGCTTGATTTAGCATGTGGCACGGGCGGTTTAATGTTTGAGTTGTTAAAAAGAGGGATAGACGCCTTTGGCGCAGATGCATCAATGCAGATGCTCAGCCGGGCAAAGGATAAGGCATATGATTATGGCTTTCCTGATGCAATGTTTATCTGTCAGAAGATGCAGGAGCTGGAGTTGTTCTCGTCGGTTGACACCGTTATGTGCATGCTTGACGGCATTAATCATCTGCCTTCGTTTGCAGATGTAGAAGATACATTCGAAAGGGTTTACAAATACTTAAATCCCGGCGGGGTTTTCATTTTCGACATGAACACAGTATACAAGCACCGGGAAATTCTCTCGGACAGCACTTTTATATACGACATGGAAAATGTTTTCTGTTGCTGGCAGAATTTATATAACAGCAAGGATGAGAGCGTAAATATCACGCTTGATTTTTTCGCAAGGGAAAAGGAAAATTACAGAAGATTCACGGAGAATTTCAAAGAGCTCGCATACGATGAGGGGAGAATAGAAGCATCACTGATAAACGCAGGATTTTCAGAAGTGCATATGTATAGCTCTCCCGGTGAAGAGCTTGAAAGAAAGGTGGTCATGGCAAAGCGTGGATAAAATTACAAGATGCATTACAACAGACGGCTCAATTATGGCGGCCGCCATTGATTCAAGTGATATTGTTTTCACGGCACAGCAGCTTCACGGGCTCACAAGAACCGCAACAGCTGCTCTGGGAAGACTGCTCACGGGAACATCTCTCATGGGGGCGATGCTCAAGAACAGTGCCGCCACCATGACGGTTACAATCAACGGCGGTGGACCGATAGGCAATCTGATTGCAAGAGCTGACAGCAAAGGAAATGTCAGGGGCTATGTTTCAAACCCAGAGACTGATTTGCCTATCAGAACAGACGGCAAGATTGATGTAGGTGGTGCTGTCGGAAACGATGGCAGAGTCAGCGTTATCAGAAATGAAGGAAGCGGAGAGCCGTTTATAGGGCAGGTTGAGCTTATAAGCGGGGAAATTGCAGAGGATTTAACCGCATACTATGCATACAGTGAGCAAATTCCGACGATATGCGCACTTGGCGTGCTTGTTGACAAGGATGAAGGGAAAGCAATGCTCGCAGGAGGAATGCTGATTCAGCTTCTTCCCGGTGCAGATGAAGGCTGCATTACAAGGCTTGAGGAAAACTTTGCAAAGCTTGATTCTGTCACTACTATGCTTGCTCAGGGTCTTACGCCAAAGCAAATGTGTGAAAAGCTTCTCACTGGCATGGAGATGGAAGAGCTTGACGAGTTAGAAATCAGCTATGTCTGTAACTGCTCAAAAGAGAAATTTTCTGAAATGCTTCTGACGCTTACGCCGGAGGAAATCGAGACTCTGCCGCTTGTAAAGGACGGCATGGCGGAGATAAAATGCCCATATTGCTGCAGGGCGTATTACTTCACACAAGATGAATTGAATTCACTTGCTGAGGAAGCACGGATGTCATTGGCAAGCAGAAAGGATGAAAGTAAAAATTAAGTTGCAACCAAGAGCTTTTCTTGATATAATATCGTAGAAACGGAGGATATATAATGAAAAAACTGATTGCATTAATTCTTACCATATCTCTTGCGCTGGTAGCCTTTACAGGCTGTATGCCTGCGGCGGAAGGCGGAGAAGCAAATAACGGCTCAATGTTCATCATGCTCGGTATATATGCCGTATTTTTTGTGATACTCTATTTTGTTCTTTTCCGTCCTCAGAATAAAAAGAAGAAAAAAGAAGCAGCGATGAAAAAGAATGCGCAGGTTGGCGATGAAATCACCACTATCGGCGGAATCTCAGGTCGCATTATTGCGATAAAGGAAGAGGAAGACTCAATCGTCATTGAAACAGGCAGCGATAAATCAAAGCTAAAGGTCAAAAGATGGGCCATTGGAAGCGTTGATACAGTTCACGAAGATGATGCGGTAAAATAAATCAGCAAAGGACGTTGGATTTCGCCAACGTCCTTTTAATGTCAACTAAGGAGGAATTGAATGCTGATAAAAATGAAAAGAGCCTATTTTTGTTCATTAAATGCGTTGCCGCTTATTTGGGCATGCATTGAACCTACAATCAAGAAAATTCGCGGTCAGAATTCAACGGTAAAAAGAGATGTTTATCAACAACTGACAGACGGACAACAAGCCTTGTTGATGTTCCAAATTCTTTATGGGCATACTCTGCATGGAGTGGAAGAATTCATTCTTTATCATTCATATATGCTTTCGGACAAAGGTATGTTTTCTCAGATGATAAACGGCATGAATCATTTCGGAGCATTTGAAGCTGTGAGATTCCTCAATGAATTATTTTGCACATACCAAGACTTCTCAAGCTATATCGAAATGCACAGAGAGAGTCTCGCTGACATCAAGGAAAACGCACGGCTCGTTGAGTCAATAGAGAAGCTTGATAAACAGCTGAAAGAAATCCTCCCCGATACAATACACCGGATTAGCCTATATATTAAGAACAATACGCAACAATTTGTGGAGCTTGAAGATTGAATTAAAGCTTTGCATTTTTAAGGGAAGTAAGAACAGTGTCGTAATCCGCTTCGGTAATCAGCATTGATATTTCTGTTTCTGAGGTGGTTATAAGGCGAATATCTGCGTCAGAGTCAGAAATTGCTTTGAAAACTTCAGCGGCAATTCCGGGCGAATTCTTCATTTTCTCGTCGCTGACAGAAATCTTATGATTCACGCTGCTTACAATTGCTTTAATATCAGCTCTTTTTTTCAGCTCGGTGATAAATGAAAGCATCTGAACCAAATCGTCATCTGAAATAGTGAACGAAAGCGCTGTGACGTCCCCATGCGTCGGCGGCATGGAAATCATATCAATATTGATGCCGTATCCCGCTATTTCCTCAAATACCTGTGACAGGGCAGAGGAGTTGGCGGGATAATTCTGTAAGGTGACAAGCGTTATGTTATTAACCGTATCTATAATTGCCATAATTTCCTCCTATAACAAATCGCCCATATCATAGAGCCCTGCTGCTTTATCCTTCATGAAGATTGCCGCACATACTGCACCTGCCGCAAATAGCTCTTTAGACTGTGCCGAATGCGACAGCGTGAGTGTTTCTGAATGCCCGGCAAAGATTACCTCATGCTCACCCACGATGGTTCCGCCTCTAACTGCGTGCAGACCGAGTTCATTCTTTTTGCGCTTTTCTCTGACAGCGTGGCGGTCATAAACGTAATTATATTTATCACAGCTCGCATCATTTATAGCATCGGCAATCATCAAGGCCGTGCCGCTCGGGGCGTCAATCTTTTGATTATGGTGCTTTTCAATGATTTCAATGTCAAAGCCGTCACCTAAAACAGCCGCTGCCTTTTTTGCAAGCTCAGCAAGAAGATTCGCACCAAGGGACATGTTGCGTGAGTAAAAAACAGGTGCCTCTTCTGAAGCCTCTTTTATCCTCGAAACCTGCTCATCGCTGTAACCTGTGGTGCAGAGCACGACAGAGGTTTTGCTTTTTATACAGAAGCTTAGAATTTCATCAAGGTTAGACGGGTGTGAAAAGTCGATGATGATATCGGCTTTTTCTTTTATAGCGTTAAGGCTGTCATATACCGGGAAATCCGCAACAGGCTTATTCATTGCATCAACACCCGCTACAACACGACAGCTTTCATTGTGCTCAATAAGCTGAGTTACCACCTGACCCATCTTTCCGCCTGCTCCGTAGATAATTATATCAGTCATATTATCACCTAAATTAAGTTATAGCTTTCAAGAATTGCATTCATTGCGCTTTCTGATTCAGATGTCATCGTTGTCAGCGGCATTCGACAAGGGCCGACATTCATGCCCATCTTATTCATGGCATACTTTATCGGAATAGGGTTGACATCCATAAAGAAGCCGTCTTTGCCCATAAGCTGAACGAATTCAAAATACAGCTGCTTTGCTGTTTCTGTATCTCCGTTAAGCATATAAGAGGTTATCTGAGACATAGTGTCAGGCAATGCATTTGAGAAAACGGAGATTACACCCTTTCCGCCCATCGCCATAATGGGGAAGACCTGCTCGTCTTCACCCGAATAGACAGCCAATCTGTCACCACAGAGAGCCATTGTCTTCGCCAAGGCAGAAATATTGCCGTTAGCTTCCTTAATCGCAACAATATGCTCATTGTCAGCCAATGCAGCATATGTCTCGGGCAAAATGTTGAGTGCGGTGCGGGAAGGGACATTATACAGTATACACGGCATTTGAACATTATCCGCAATATAACTGAAATGCTCGATAAGCCCCTTCTGCGATGTTTTATTATAATACGGTGTGACAAGTAAAAGCCCGTCTGCGCCAAGCTCCTTAGCCTGAAGCGAAAGCTCAAGGCAGAATTTTGTATCATTGCTGCCTGTTCCGGCAATAACGGGAATCCTTTTGTTGGTGCAATTAATTATAAATTTGATTACATCCAAATGCTCTTCGGCCGTCATGGCGGCGGCTTCACTCGTTGTGCCGCAGGCGATAATTGCATTTACTCCGTTTTCAATCTGATGCTCGACAAGCTCCGAAAGCTTTTCGAAATTAATGCTCATGTCGGCATTAAATGGTGTTACAAGAGCCGTGCCGGTTCCACGAAAAATAACATCCTTCATAGTATCTCTCCCTAATATCTTACAGAAATCAGTCCATATATCCTTTTTTGCACAGCAGCTCGGCCATTAACACACCGCCGCCTGCCGCTCCTCTTATTGTATTATGAGAAAGGCAGATGAATTTGTAATCATACTGTGAATCTTCTCTCAACCTGCCCGTTGAAACTGCCATTCCATTCTCCAAATTTCTGTCAAGCTTTGTCTGCGGACGGTTCTCTTCCTCAAAGTAATGCAGAAACTGCTTTGGTGCAGAGGGGAGACTTAGCTCTTGAGCCGGTCCACTGAAATCTTTCCAGCGCTTGATAATCTCTTCCTTGCCAACTTTCTTATCGGCAGAGAAGAAAACTGCGGCGAGATGTCCGTCAGACACCGGCACTCTAATACACTGCGAGGTAATGTCTATGCCGACAGCATTCACAATTTCTCCGTTTTTCACCTTGCCCCAGACCTTCAGAGGCTCAAGGTTTGATTTTTCCTCCTCACCGCCGATGAACGGAATTACATTATCGATTATTTCCGGCATCGTCTCAAAAGTTTTGCCACCGCCGGAAATCGCCTGATATGTGCAGGCAAGAATCCTTGTTATGCCTAAATCAAGCAATGGGTGAATTGCGGGGACATAGCTCTGAATCGAGCAATTTGATTTTACAGCGATAAAACCTCTCTTAGTGCCGAGCCTCTTTCGCTGAGTGGGTATAACCTCAGTATGCTCTGCATTGAGCTCCGGCACCACCATCGGCACATCAGGAAGATTCCTGCATGCGCTGTTGTTTGATATAACAGGGCATTCGGCCTTGGCATAGGCTTCTTCCAATGCTTTGGTATCTTCTTTACTCATGTTTACAGCGCAGAAGACGAAATCCACCCTTGTGACGATTTCATTCATATCCTTGGTTGCGTCAAGCACCGGCATATCCTTAATATAAGAGGGCATAGCCTCTTTCATGAACCATCTGTTTTTAACGGCGTCTTCATATTTCTTTCCCGCCGAGCTCGCACTGGCGGCGACAGCCTTAACCTCAAACCACGGATGATTGTCAAGCAAAAGCGCAAAACGCTGCCCGACCATTCCCGTGGCGCCTATAATTCCGACATTATACTTTCTCTCCATACTTTTTCCCCCTAAAGCATTTTTTGCAGAAAAAATACCGGCTTGAAAACCGGCGGGCAATCACATATAATAGAAATACTGTTTACAAATATGTAATAGCACTCCATCAAAATGATGACAGTTATAAAGCTTTCGCCGTTATAACCAGGTAACACCCGCCAAGTATTCCCTTCGGCAGCCCGCCCTTTCAAAGAGAGTCAATGGCTTTGGCAGCCTTTTCCCTTATACTCTTGCAGTTCTGCGCCTCTATTATCTATGCAGTTATCATACTATATTTAGTTATGCTTGTCAAATAAAACAGATTATTCCAAAAGAAAGATGAAAAAATGAAAGCAAGTGATTTTAATTTTGACCTCCCGGAAGAGCTGATAGCTCAAACTCCGCTTGAAAAACGTGACAGCTCAAGGCTTTTAACGCTCAACAAAACTACAGGTAAAATAGAGCATGAGCATTTCCATGATATAATAAAGATGCTGAATGAAAATGATTGCCTTGTCTTGAACGATTCCCGAGTCCTGCCGTCAAGGATATTTGGCATTCGTTCAACCGGTGCAATGGTTGAATTCCTACTTCTCAAGAATAATGGGGATGATGTTTGGGAATGCCTTGCAGGGCCTGGCAGAAAAGCAAGAACAGGCGATGAGTTTGATTTTTCCGGCAAGATGAGCGGTAGAATCGTGGATGTTCTACCCGACGGCAACAGGCTTGTTAAATTTAACTATAACGGTGTGTTTTTTAATGTACTTGATGAAATAGGGCAGATGCCGCTGCCGCCGTATATTAAAGAAAAATTGACAGACAGAGAACGCTATCAAACAGTTTATTCAAATGAGCTCGGTTCAGCTGCAGCACCTACAGCGGGCCTTCACTTCACGCCTGAGCTGTTGGCAGAAATCAAAGCAAAGGGAATAAAAACCGCTTTCGTTACGCTGCATGTCGGGCTTGGCACCTTCCGCCCTGTCAGTACAGAGAATATACTTGACCACAAAATGCATACAGAGCATTATTCTCTCTCTGCAGAGGCAGCGAATGAAATCAATGCGGCGAAGACAGCTAGAGGGCGAATCATCTGTGTAGGTACAACAAGCTGCAGGACAGTTGAATCAGTTATGCAAAAAGAAGGGAAAATCACAGAAAGCGAAGGCTGGACGGATATTTTCATCTACCCGGGTTATGAATTCAAAATCATGGACGCACTGATAACCAACTTTCACCTGCCTGAAAGCACATTGATTATGCTCGTCTCGGCTTTGGCAGGAAAAGACAGAATTATGGAGGCATATAATGAGGCTGTCAAAGAAAAATATCGTTTTTTCAGCTTTGGCGACGCAATGTTTATATATTGAAAATCAGGAGAAAAAATGTTTGAATTAATTAAAAATGAAGGCTCAGCGAGGAGAGGCATCTTCAAAACAACGCATGGCGATTTCCAGACGCCGGCATTTATGAATGTTGCAACAGCCGGGGCAATCAAGGGCGCTGTCTCGGCATACGATCTAAAAGACATCGGCTGCCAGGTGCAGCTTTGCAATACATACCATCTCCATTTGAGACCCGGTGACGAAAACATCAAAAAGCTAAGTGGTCTGCATAGGTTCACGGGCTGGAGCGGGCCGATTCTCACTGACAGCGGCGGATTTCAAGTTTTCTCTCTGGCAAAGCTGCGAAATATTACCGAGGAGGGCGTAACCTTTGCCTCGCATATTGACGGGCATAAGATTTTCATGGGACCGGAGGAGAGCATGAGAATTCAGTCAAACCTTGCGTCAACGATAGCAATGGCATTTGACGAATGCGTAGAAAATCCTGCGGAATACGGCTATGCGAAGGAATCCATCGCACGGACGACGAGATGGCTGGAGCGCTCAAAAAAAGAGATACAAAGGCTGAATTCGCTTGAAAGTACGCTCAACAGGAATCAGCTTTTGTTCGGGATAAATCAGGGCAGCACATTCAAGGATTTGCGCATAGAGCATATGAAGCAAATCAGCGATTTGGATTTAGACGGCTATGCCATCGGCGGGCTTGCGGTGGGTGAGCCAAAGGAAATAATGTACGAGATGATTGAGGCGGTTGAGCCACATATGCCGGGGGAGAAGATAAGATATTTGATGGGGGTTGGCACACCTGAAAATATCATCGAAAGCGTGCGCAGGGGAGTTGACCTTTTCGATTGCGTAATGCCCAGCAGAAATGCAAGACACGGGCATGCTTTCACTCATGAAGGCTGCAGGAATCTTCTGAATGCTAAGTATGAGCTTGACGAAGCTCCGATAGATGAGGCTTGCGAATGCCCTACATGTCAAAAATTCAGCAGAGCATATATACATCACCTCTTTAAGGCAAAGGAAATGCTCGCCATGCGCCTTACAGTCATGCATAATTTGTTCTTCTATAATAATCTGATGGCAGATATAAGGAGTGCGCTGGATAGTGGCGGCTTTGAGGATTTTTGCAAAGAGAATGTTGGGAAATTGGATAAAAGAATATAAGAAAAGCTCTGAGAATTGATTATTCTCAGAGCTTTATTCTCATACTTCAATAGTTCTTCCAGTGGACAAATACTCCATCTGACTTCCAAGTTTCCTATGCATTAGATTGAAAGCTTTTTTTCCGGTGCAATGGCAGGTGCAATATTTTGCTGACCAATTGCTAAGGGCATTCGCAACCTCATTAATTAAAACATCGCTTTCCGATTTGCCTGTTGGCGAATTATATAAATGAAAACCTCCGATTGCCACATCAAGCTTCCCATCTGTAAGTTCTTCGGCACGTTCTACTATATTTACTATCCCACGGTGTGCACAGCCTGCGAGCAGAACACTTTTACCCTGACAGGCAATCAACAGATTATGTTCATGGTCAAAGTCATCTTGTTCAATTCCTCTTGAAGCTCTCTTATATAACTTATTTCCTGAAGAGGACAAACATTTCTTACCTTGAACATCTGAAAAGAGCAATAATTCATCATCAATACAATGTACCGCATCAGTGTAAACAAAACGTTCAGGGTCATACAGCTTTTTGTCCAAGCTAACCGGAAATTGAAAAAACAGCACTTTTATTGAATGCCCCTCAAATGCGGTGGGACGAACATATATCTTAGCCTTTTTATTTATTTCAAGAAAGCGTTTTAACCCGCCGCCATGGTCGGAATGTCCGTGAGAGATAATAAGTGTATCAACATCTTCAAGGCTTATCCCAAGCTTGAGGGCATTATCGGCAAAGAAGCCGTTAGGTCCTGTATCAAACAAAACCTTATGCTTGCCTGTTTCTATATATAGTGATAATCCGTGAGCTGATTTCAATGCTTGTTCATTTGTTGTGTTTTCCAACAAAGCTGTGATTCTCATTTTTGCACCTTTCTGAATTTCAGTCAAAAGAAAATCCATCACATGTGAGAAGCAAAAGCTTCGAACTTGTGATGGATGGTGCGCGAGATGGGACTTGAACCCATACGTCGTAAAACACACGCCCCTCAAACGTGCCTGTCTGCCAGTTCCAGCACTCGCGCTCAGTCAACAGACAAAATTATATCATTTGAGAGGTATGATGTCAATACTAAACTTTATTTCTGATTCAGCCTATATCCCAACGTCATCATGCTGTCGTTGAGATGTACATTTTCTGAAATGACGTCAGAGAAATCGACGGCAATATCGTAATGTGTGAAATTCCAGAAGGATTTGATGCCCGCATTGTAGAGGGCGGAGACAATTTCTTCGGCAGGGTAACGTGGTACACAGAGAATTGCCATTTCGGGCTTGTGCTCTTTGATAAAATCAAACACGGAAGAGTAGGGCTCAACGACGAATTTGGCTATCTTTTTTCCGACGACAGATGCGCTGTCATCAAACACGCCGATTAATTCAAAGCCCAGTTCATTAAAAGGAATGTGCGAAATTATGCTGCGCCCAAGGTTGCCTGTTCCGACGAGAATACACTTGTGCCGCTTATCAAGCTCAAGTATACCCGCAATCTCATCACAGAGCTGAGCCACATTATATCCGTATCCCTGCTGACCGAAGCCGCCGAAGCAGTTAAAATCCTGTCGGATTTGCGAGGCAGTGAAGCCCATCTTCTCCGAAAGCTCCTTAGAAGAGGTTTTGGTTACGCCATTCTTTTTGAGCTCGCTTAAAAAGCGATAGTAAATAGGGAGCCTTCGTATGACAGACATTGAAATGCCTTCCTTGCTTTTCATATTAGCACTCCTTTTAAGAAATAATTATTTCAGCATCTCATCAAGACGCTTATTCACTTCGATAAGGAAATCTTCTGTGTTCACCTTCTTATTATTGCTGAGTGTAGACATAGAAGCAAGGTCACCTGTCATTACGCCTTCCTCAATTGTGCCGAGAGTGGCTTTTTCGAGTTTGTCGGCAAAATCCATGAGCTCCTTATTGCCGTCAAGCTCGCCTCTTTTATGCAGTGCGCCTGACCATGCAAAAATCGTTGCAACTGAATTCGTTGAGGTTTCTTCGTCCTTGAGATGTTTGTAATAATGACGCTGAACAGTACCGTGTGCCGCCTCATATTCATACACGCCGTCAGGGGAGACAAGCACAGACGTCATCATTGCAAGGCTGCCGAAAGCAGTTGCAAGCATATCGCTCATGACGTCGCCGTCATAATTTTTACATGCCCAGATATATCCGCCCTCGCTTCTGATTACACGTGCGACTGCGTCGTCAATAAGCGTATAGAAGTATTCTATCCCCGCCGCCTCAAACTTAGCTTTGTATTCCATTTCATAAAGCTCGGCGAAAATATCCTTGAAGCGATGGTCATACTTTTTCGAAATTGTATCCTTGCTTGAAAACCATAAATCCTGCTTGGTATCGAGAGCATAGGTGAAGCAGGCTCTTGCAAAGCCTTCAATGCTTTCATCAGTATTATGAAGCCCCTGAACAATGCCCGCTGAATCGGCAAATTCATGGATGAGGAGCTTCTCGGTGCTTCCATTAGCCCTTGTGAGAAGCAGTTCGGCTTTTGCGCCTTTTTCAGCAATTGCTTCCACATTTTTATACACATCTCCATAGGCATGTCTTGCGATTGTAATAGGCTTTTTCCATGTGGGAATGAACGGGGCAATGCAATCAACAATAATGGGCGCACGGAAAATTGTGCCGTTGAGAATTGAGCGGATTGTACCGTTCGGGGATTTCCACATCTCTGTGAGATTATACTCCTTCACTCTGTCGGCATTAGCCGTAATGGTTGCACATTTCACGGCGACGCCGTGTTTTTGGGTAGCATTTGCAGAATCAACAGTAACCCGGTCCTTTGTGTTCTCACGGTTTTCAAGACCCAAGTCATAATATTCAGTATTCAAATCTATATAGGGCAGAAGCAGAATATCTTTAATCATCTTCCAGATGATTCTCGTCATTTCGTCGCCGTCCATCTCCACAAGCGGAGTTTGCATCTTGATTTTATTCATGTTTTCTCCTCAGCTGTTTTCTTTGGTATAATTCAGTAGCCCGCCGGCAATAACCATTTTGCGCTCTCTGTCCGTGAGAATCGCCTCAAGCCTGTATTCCTTGCCGGTTGTTACATTTTTCATCGTAACCGCTGTGCCTTTGCTGATTTCTTCTTTTATTATTGGGAGCGAAATCACATCCATCTGGCTTATATCGTCATAATCTGCTTCATTTGTGAAGCGCAGGGGGATTATCCCGGCATTTGCAAGGTTCGCACAATGTATTCTTGCATATGACTTTGCAATGACGGCTTTAACGCCGAGATATAAAGGCACAAGTGCCGCATGCTCTCTGGAAGAGCCCTGCCCGTAATTGCTTCCGCCGATTATAAACCCGCCGTTTTCAGCCTTAGCTCTCTTTGAGAAATTCTCATCGCAAACCTCAAAGCAGAACTGTGCAAGATGTGGGATGTTAGAGCGATACGGCAGGATTTTCGCACCGGCCGGCATGATATGGTCAGTCGTGATATTGTCGCCCACCTTTAATATGGCCTTCTTCTCAATGGAATCCGGCAGAGCATCTGAAACAGGGAAGGGCTTAATGTTCGGGCCCCTCAAAATCTCAATGCTGTCCATATCAGCTTCACTTGCCGGGGGAATTATCATATTGTCATTTATCAGGAACTCCTGCGGCATGTCAATCGGCAGCTCATCACCGAGTGTGCGAGGGTCAGTCAGATGGCCGGTGAGTGCCGAAACAGCGGCGACTTCAGGGCTGACGAGATAAACCTGAGCATCCTTTGTGCCGGAGCGCCCTTCGAAATTACGGTTAAAGGTGCGCAGTGAAACTCCGCCGGAATTCGGCGATTGCCCCATGCCTATGCACGGTCCGCAGGCACATTCGAGAATCCTTGCGCCGGCAGCAATCATGTCCGCAAGTGCGCCGTTCTCCGCAATCATATTGAAAACCTGCTTTGAGCCGCAGCCAATTGTAAGGCTTACGGAGGGAGATATTGTTTTGCCTTTCAAAATTGAAGCAACCCTCATCATATCGAGATAAGAAGAATTCGTGCAGGAGCCAATGCAACACTGGTCTATCTCTATTTCACCGATTTCTTTTACCGATTTAACAGCATCGGGGCTGTGCGGGCACGCCGCCATCGGCTCAACTGAATCAAGATTAATCTCAATTATTTCATCATAGCTTGCGTCTGAATCAGCTTCAATAGGAAGCCAATCAGCTTCTCTGCCTTGTGCTTTGAGAAACTCTTTAGTGATTTCGTCAGAGGGGAAGATAGAGGTTGTCGCACCGAGCTCGGTACCCATGTTTGTAATTGTAGCCCTTTCAGGAACGCTGAGGGTTTTGATACCGTCGCCGCCGTATTCAATAATCTTCCCAACGCCGCCCTTCACACTCAGCTTCTGAAGAACCAACAATATCACGTCCTTGGCCGAAACCCATGGAGAAAGCTTGCCGGTCAGGACTATCTTTGTCATTGTCGGCATTGTTATGTGATATTCGCCGCCGCCCATTGCTACGGCAACGTCCAGCCCGCCGGCACCGAAGGCAAGCATTCCGATGCCGCCGCCTGTGGGGGTGTGGCTGTCAGAGCCAATCAGTGTTTTTCCCGGAACACCAAACCTTTCAACATGCAGCTGATGGCAAATGCCGTTTCCGGGGCGTGAGAAGTAAAGCCCGTGTTTTTTCGCTATGCTTTGAATATATCTGTGGTCGTCAGCGTTTTCAAAGCCGGATTGAAGCGTGTTGTGGTCAATATATGCAACACTCTTTTCTGTTTTAACTCTTGGCACACCCATGGCCTCAAACTCCAGATAAGCCATTGTGCCCGTCGCATCCTGTGTGAGAGTCTGGTCAATTCTGAGCCCTACATCGTGCCCGACTGTCATCTCACCGCTTACAAGATGAGCCTTGATGATTTTCTGTGCCAGCGTCAGTCCCATTAATACAACTCCTCTATTGTTTGTTATTTAATTATCTAATAAAAACCTGTATGTGTCAAGCAGTAAAACCACGAAGATACATACAGGTTCCTACATATTTCCTACGCAAAATATCCGAAATACCTGAAAAGGAAGATAAAAAGAAAAATAGTAGCAACCGAGAGAACCGCAGTGAAGAATACAAGCTGCCCTGCAAGCTGTTCGTCACCGCCCATTTCCTGTGCCATTGCGGTTGAGCTGACTGCAACCGGCGAGGCAATGAGCGCAAGCAGAATTGCAAGGTTCGCATCTCTGAAGCCGAAGAGTATAGCTACGCCGAGAAAAACAGCGGGGAAGATGAGAAGCTTGAAGGAAGCAGTAATAAGCGTTGGCTTGATATATCTCCCGATTTCCTTGAAATTAATCAGCGCACCCAAGGCAATGAAAGCCAATGGGGTAGTCACGGCTGAAAGAGTGCCGATCGTGCTGTTAACTATCTCCGGCAGCCTGATATTGAATACAGAGAGCAAAACGGCAAGCGCAGATGCAATGATAAGCGGGTTTTTTATTATGCCGAGAAAAGCCTTGAAGAAATTAGGCTTGCCGCCGTTGAACATCTCCAGGGCAATCGTTGCCAAAATATTGAAAACAGGGATTATTACGGCAATCATAAGTGAGGCCCTTGCAGAAGCCTCAGTGCCGTAAATATACGTCGAGAGTGGAATGCCGTATAAAACAAAGTTGCTTCTGAACATTCCCTGAAGCATCACGCCACGCCGGCTATTGTCCTTTTCAGAAAGCAAAACAATACTCAGTGATATAAAGAACTGTATCAAAACTGCGATAACAGCAAAGAGGATTAAGTCGGAATTAAAGCTTACGGCAATGTCGGTGTTATAAATGTTGTGGAAAACCAGGAGAGGAAGCAGCACGTAGAAAATCAGCTTATTTACATGCTTCACAGAGTCACCTGTAAGAATTTTCGCAAGGCGCACTATAAAGCCGATGACTATCATTATGAATATAGGTGCGACAATTTCCAGTGAAAATAAAAAGCTCTCCATAATTCTCCCCCAATTGATATGACACGAATTAGAGAGATTATACCACTAAATATGGACGCAGGCAATTGAAAAGCTTAAAAAAATACAATATAGTGATAGAAACCTTGCCGAAGCATTCTTAAAGTGCTATAATAACAGAAATTATGAAAACTAAATAAAATGAATATAATATTGCCATAACGGCAGACAAATTCAGGAGGAAGGCATGACAGTTTTCGAAGCGATAATTCAGGGAATAATACAGGGGGCAACCGAGTTTCTGCCTGTCTCAAGTAGCGGGCACCTCTCAATTACACAGCATGTTTTCGGCATTGAGCTGCCGGGGATTCTCTTTGATATAATGCTGCATCTCGGAACGCTCATTGCAGTTGTGTTTGTCTACCGCATGACGATTCTGAAGCTTTTTAAGGAGCTAATCTCACTTGTGAAAGACATTTTTCACCGCAGCTTCAGGTGGAGTGAAATGAGCAAGGACAGGCGGCTTCTCATGATGCTTATTATCTCACTTGTTCCGCTGTTTTTACTCTTTATCCCAATTCCCGGAACAGGCATGCAGATAAAGGATTATTCTGAGTTTTTTGCAACGGATACAAGCATTCTTTTAGAAGGTATTTTCCTGCTTATTACCAGCGGATTGCTCTTCCTTGCGATAAGGACGGGGAATAAACTCCTGACAGGAAAGATTGTGACAAATTCAGACGGGCAGCTTGTGCAGAGCAATGGAAGGAAGAAAATACATACAATTGATGCAATTTTGATAGGCATCATGCAATTCTTCGCTGCAGTTTTCCCCGGGCTTTCACGTTCAGGCTCAACGCTCTCTGTCGGAATGCTAAGAGGGATAAATAAGCAGGCAGCACTGGATTTTTCCTTTATTATGGGAATTCCCGCCATACTTGCCGCCACGGTAATGGCACTTGGAGATGCCGGAAGTGAGGACATAGCCCAAATCGGGGTTCTCCCGCTTATAGTCGGGCTTATTGTAGCAGCAGTGGTGGGCTTCCTTGCTATTAAGCTGCTTAAATGGATGCTTGCGTCAAGCAAGCTTGAAATCTTTGCATATTATACGCTTATTCTGGGCGGGATAGTCACTATCCTCGGCATAATTGAACATATAATCGGGAGCAACCTGTTTACAGGCAAGCCCCTATAAAACAATAACTTTCATTCTGAGCGAAGGGAGAAAACCATGGCAGCACAGAAGAAGCCGGCCAAACCGGCTTCAAAGACAACAAAATCTTCTGCGGGCACAGCAAAAAAGAATACTGCAAACAAAAGCAGTGCAACAACAAAGCAGCGTAAGCCCGCCGTAAGCGAGATGAGAAAACAGGGAAATCAGGCGAGAGCCGTGGTTTTGTTTGCATTGGCCATTTTTTTAGGCTGTCTTGTGCTTATAAAGGGCGATAATCTGTGGAGCTATGCTCATGATGCAGTCCTTGGTGTGTTTGGGAACTGGGCGATTCTCTGCCCGATTCTGATGATTTATATCGCAGTTGTGACGGCACTTGATAAGCCGCAGGTATCGTTTGCGGCAAAGATATGGATGATGGTGCTTGTCATTATTCTTTTTTGCGGGGCGGGCTTCATCTTTGCAAGCGCTGAGTTGCCGAGTGACATGAGCTTTCTTGATTTCACAAGATATGTTTATGAGCATAATTCCGGCGCAGAGGGCGGCGTTATAGGCGCATATGTAGGAAATCCGCTGATGCTTGCCGCGGGTGAAGTAGGCTCAAAGATAATTATTGTATTGCTGATTTTTGTCGCTTTAATGCTTTTGACCGGAACTACGCTTATTCATTTGTTTAAGGCTGTGAAAAAGCCGGTTGATGTCGTTTCCGACGGAATTCAGCAGGCAAAGCAGAGACGGGAAGAACGCCAGAGCCTCGCTGAAATTGATATTCCGCTTGAGGGCAGAATGCCTGACCATCCTGTTCATTCGGATACCGCACAGCTTTTTCCTATCGGGCAGCCAGAGAAAGTAAAGCGTAAAAAAAGTGATAAACTTGCAAACTTGCAGAATGTATTCGGGATAAGAGAAGAGCCGGAAGAAATCCTAAAGACAGATGAAATCACTGTATCAAATGAGAATTACGTGGAGACAGAGCATGCAGCAACCACTCCGGATTATACTCAGCTTGTAAAAGATAATAAAGCGGAATCCACTGAAGAAAAGGATGAGGCGGCACTTGATGCCGAAAAAGCGACGGCGGAATTTCTTCGTGAACATGCCGAAAGCGAGAAGAAGGAAGCGCAAAGCGGAAAAGCTGCACCTGAAGCAAGAAATTATATTTTCCCTCCTGTTACCTTGCTTGAAACAGGGCAAAGAATAGACCCCGCAACAGAGATGGAGGAATTACAAAATAACGGCAGAACTCTTGTCGAAACGCTAAAAAGCTTTGGTGTGCAGACAAAAATTCTCGACATATCACGGGGGCCTTCGGTTACAAGATATGAGCTTCAGCCTGCGGCAGGTGTGAAAATAAGCAGGATTACGGGGCTTTCAGATGATATAGCGATGAACCTTGCGGCTGAGGGGGTTAGAATCGAAGCTCCGATTCCGGGCAAGGCGGCAGTCGGTATTGAAGTGCCTAACAAAACGAAAAATGTCGTGCGTCTCAGAGAAATTGTTGAATCAAACAGCTTTATAACTGCAAAAAGCAAATTGACCGTTGCGCTCGGTCGTAATATAGCAGGAAAGGTTGCGCTTGCAGATTTGGCGAAAATGCCGCATATTCTCATTGCCGGCACAACAGGCTCAGGAAAATCCGTATGCGTCAATTCGTTCATCACGAGTGTGCTTTACAAAGCATCTCCCGAAGATGTGCGTTTCCTCATGATTGACCCCAAGGTGGTCGAGCTTGGGGTGTATAACGGAATCCCGCATCTGCTCGTCCCGGTTGTGACCGACCCGAGAAAAGCAACGGGTGCGCTTAACTGGGCAGTTACTGAAATGCTGAACAGATACCGTGTTTTTGCCGACAGTAATGTCAGAGATTTGGCTGGATATAACAGCCTTGCGAAGCAGAATAAGTATACTTATGAAAATGGCGAGCCCATGCTGAAGATGCCGCAGATAATAATTATTATCGACGAGCTTTCAGACCTCATGATGGCGGCCCCGAATGAGGTGGAGGATTCCATCTGCCGCCTTGCACAGATGGCGAGGGCGGCGGGAATGCATCTCGTCGTCGCTACACAGCGTCCGTCGGTTGATGTTGTAACCGGGCTTATCAAGGCAAACATTCCAAGCCGCATAGCGTTTGCTGTTTCATCGCAGGTAGATTCACGGACAATTCTTGACGGCGCAGGTGCCGAAAAGCTGCTCGGCAGGGGAGACATGCTGTTTGCGCCTGTCGGGGCAAGCAAGCCCATAAGAATTCAAGGCTGCTTCCTTACGGACAAGGAAATAGAAAAGGTCACTGATTTTGTGAAGAAATCAGGTGCGATTGATTACGATGAAGCCGTCATCAGTGAAATAGAGAAAAATGCGGTCACTGAGCCTCAGAAGGGCGATGGGAACGGAGCGCCCGGAAGTGATGACCCGATGATTGAGGATGCCATTAAATGCGTGGTAGAGGCAGGGCAGGCTTCAACCTCTCTCTTGCAAAGAAGGCTGCGCCTCGGCTATGCAAGGGCAGGCAGGCTTATTGATGAAATGGAGCAGCTCGGAATTGTCGGGCCGCATGAGGGCTCAAAGCCGCGACAGGTGTTGATGACATATAATCAGTGGCTTGAAAAGAATATGCAGAAAACAGATGAATAAGAAGAGCAAATCTTTTAAGCTGAGAGTATTCTGGAAAAAGAATAAGCTGCTGCTTACAATTTCACTCGTAGTGTTAGTTTTTCTTCTTTCATTGCTTCCTGCTTCTCAAAGTGCAATGAAATTCATCGAAGATAAACTGAACCTTTTCGGCATTCCGGGAGTCACCGAGAATTATCCGCTGAATATTTATTTTTTAGACGTCGGCAAGGCTGATTCTATTGTAATTGAATACGACGGCAAATTTGTGATGATAGACTGCGGAACAGTAGACCGAAAAGATGACATTGAAATTATGCTGCGAAAGCTTGAAGCGGAGGAGATAGAATACCTTTTTCTCTCTCACCCCGACAGCGACCATACGGGAAGCGCCGCTCATATCATCGAAGAATTCAGCGTCAGGGAAATTATACAGCCTGAAATAAGGGAAGAACTTATAGATTATGAGATTAACCGTGAGCTTTCAGCCGCTATTGATGCAGCAAATGAGAAGAATTCACGCTTGATTTATTCAAATTCAGGAAGCTATTTAATCGGAGAAATGAAGCTGGAAATTCTCGGTCCGATAAATGAGCATTTTGATGTCAATGATTATTCCTTGATAATCAAGCTCACTTATAAAAACACATCGGTTCTGTTTTGCGGTGATATGGAGATAAGAGCTGAAAATCAGATGATAAAAGCCGGGAGTGACTTATCGGCAGATGTGATTAAAGCCGGACATCACGGCAGCAGAACCTCATCCGGGGAAGAATTTCTGAAGGCCGTTAACCCTGACTATGCCGTGCTTTGCACCGGGAAGGACGCAAGCAATCTTCCAAACGCTGAAGTTCTGGGGAGATTTGAAGATTTAGGCACTCAAATGTACCGAACTGATTTAGACGGCCTGGTAACGCTTTCCACCGATGGAGAAGAGATTATTTTTACAACGGAGAAATGAAATGAAAAAGCTTATTATAGACAGGTTTGAAGGGATATATGCGATATGTGAATCCCCCGACAGAGAGAGCTTTGCAATTCCCGTAAAAGAGCTGCCGAAGGAAGCAAAAGCAGGCAGTGTGCTTTTGATAACCGACGAGGGTGAGTTAACCCTAAGCAGTGATGAAACTGATTTCAGAAAAGAACGGCTTGGCGAAATGCAAAAGGATTTGTTCTCAAAAAAGTAAGCATAAAAAAGAGCAGAATTTCTGCTCTTTTTTCTTTTATAATGCTCGTCCTCTTTTCTTCACCTTGCTATACTGAAACTTCAAAGATGAGGTTTTGCTTAAATGGAAGCCGTCTTTCTCTTTTCTGCGGGAATGAACCGCCTGAACAATGCCTACTCCGAAATACAGGCACAT
>QMCE01007630.1_pt1 | contig 20292 bp, 20 predicted proteins | sample 1821851 | NCBI WGS metagenome assembly QMCE01 (sample SAMN09453174, study PRJNA476694) | Termite gut metagenome, whole genome shotgun sequencing project. | isolation source: worker | host: Odontotermes sp. | place: South Africa:Pretoria | collected 2016-01-28 | reverse complement strand
GCGCCCTTTTCGTCGCGCATGACGTTGGATAAATTGAAATCGCCGTGAATGCGCGCGCTGAAGGGCGCGGGCGCTTCCTCTTCCAGGGCGGCGGCCTGCTTCATGAGGCTGTCGAGGGACTCGAAGGCGATCCCCTCCAGGGCGCCCTGAAAATTGACCAGTTCGGGATAGAGGGCCCGCAGGGGTCCCAGGCGTTTCATGGCCTGGCGCGCGAAGCGGGCGCAATATTCCCCGTCCACGCGCGTTTCCTTCCAGACGGCGGCCATGAGATTCAGGGCCCCGGTGAGTTCCTTGACGGCCCGCGAAGCGTTGGTCCCCATCATCATTTCGTGCAGGGTTTCGCCGCGAATGTATTCCAGGAGGAGGCCGGATTCGCTCTCCGGCCCCGCCGGGACAAAGGCCAAAACAGCGGGAGGCAGGCCCGGCCACAGGCTTTGCCAGCTTTCCAGGCTCAGGCGTTCCTCATGCATCTTGAGCGCCGGGCCGTGCTTGAAAAGAACCGGCCCGGCCTGGTTCGGAGCGTCTTCGCCGCCCCCCACCACGTTGATGCGGCAGCCGCTGCGGCCGCCCCAGATGCTCGCCACGCCGCCCTCGCCGGCGGCCCGCCCGCTGGCCCGAAGGCCCACGCCCAGGGCCTGATACTGGGAAAATTTAAGGTTCTGGCCCAAAACGATATGGAGCATTTCCTCGCCGATTTCCAGGAGCAGATCGCCCATGCGTTCCAGGTAATGGATTATCATCAGCATGGTCACGCGGTCGCCGGGGCGGCCCAGCCCCTTGTCCAATTCGTCTATAAGGCGGGCGAAGCGGATGGCGTACTGGGTGTCCAGGCGTTCCTCCACCCGGCAGAGCCGCAACACCAGCTTGAGTTTCCGCTGTTCCAGGGCCGGGCGGACGAGGCTCAGCCCGAAGCTTATTTCGTCAAAGAAAATATCCAGGCCGTAATCTTCCAGAAAGGCGGGATCGCTTAAGTGATCGCACTGGCGGGCCACGTTCACGGCCAGTTCGGACACGCTGTGGAGGTGGTAGGATATGGAGGCCAGGCCGTTGAAAAAGTTGAAATTCCTGGCGCCTTTTTCCGCGCGCTCCAAGGCGATGTTGTGATTGCGGGCCGCAAGGGCCAGGCTGTTGATATAGGCCGCCTTGTGCTCCAAATCGGACATGCCCCGGACCGAGGGCGCGGCCAGATAGGCGCGGACCTGGGCGATGTGCGACATGAGCTCGGCCAAAAGAAGCTTCAAATCGCCCTGCCGGACAGCCGGCGGGCGAAGTTTAATTTTTTTCCGGCGTTCTTCAGGCTGGGCCGGGATCATTTCTTCCAGGCTGTCATTGGCGAGGCCGGGGCTCATGGCGTGTCGCCCCCGTCTTCCGGGGCGGCTTCTGAAAGATCCTCGTCCCAGGCTATGTCAAGGCGCACGCGGCTCTTTTCCTCTTTGCGGCGCAGGCGGAGGGAAAGGTTCAAAAGCCCGCGCGGCCTGAGGCTGAAAGCTTGTCCGTTTTCGCGCGCGACGATTTCGCCGCGCTCAAGGCCGTCCGCCAGGGCCCGGAGATAAGGCCGTCCGCCAGGGCCCGGAGATAGGCCGCAAGTTCGGGCGGGTCTGTTGCGCCCTGATATTTGAACGAATCTTTCATTTTTCCATTATCGCCCAATTTTAAAATATTTACAAGAGGTTGTAGGGATCCACATCCACGGTGAGGCGCACGTTCCGGGGGAGTATGGCCTTGAGGGCGGGCAGCCAGGCCAGGAGAAAGGCGCGCCGGGCGGCCACGCTTCCGGCCCGCGCCTGAAACTGATAGCGGTACATGTCCTTTATTTTGGCTATGGGGGAGGGGACGGGGCCGAAGAGGTCCATATCTTCCGCTCCGTCCAGCAAGGGGCGGGCCAGCCCGGCGCCCCGCTCGGCCAGTTCCGCCGTAAGCTTCTCGTCCGGCCCGGCCAGACGTATCAGGGCCAGACGGCTGAAGGGCGGAAAGCCCAGTTCGGCCCGCGCCTCTATTTCGCCTTGGTAGAATTCCTCGTAATCATGTCCGGTCACGGCTTTGAGCACAGGATGGCCGGGGGCCATAGTCTGGATCAGGACCTGGCCGGGGGCCGAGGCCCGCCCGGCCCGGCCCGAAACCTGGGAGAGAAGCTGAAAGGTGCGTTCGGAGGCCCTGAAATCCGGGAGATTCAGGCCCAGGTCCGCGTCCACCACGCCCACCAGGGTCAGGTTGGGGAAATCGTGGCCCTTGGCCGCCATTTGGGTGCCCACCAGAAGATTGCACTCGCCTTTGGCGAATTCTTCCAAAATGCTTTTGAGGCCTCCCCGGCGGCGCACGGAATCCGTATCCAGCCTTTTCGCTCGGGCCTCCGGAAATTCCTTTTCAGCCATAAGGGCCAGCTTTTCCGTGCCCACGCCGAAATAGCGGAAGAGGGGCGAAAGGCATTTCGGGCAGCCTGTGGCAGACCAGAACCTCGCTGTCTTCAATGCTGAAACAAGCGGTCGCTTCGCTCGAGTTCTCATTTTGCGAAGTATTGGCCGCGCCGCGTCCGTGGAGGGTGAGGGTGCGGCTGCAGTGGGGGCATTTCAAAACCTCGCCGCAGGCCAGGCACATCGGCAGATTGGCCATGCCGCGCCGGTTGACGAAAAGAAGGGCCTGCTCGCCCCGCGCCAGGGTGGCCGCCAGTTCCCGGCGCAGGCCCGGGGCCAGGACCCTGCGCAGGCGGGCCGGTTCTTCGGCCTGGCTGATGAGCTTTATTTCAGGCAGGAGCGCGGTTCCGGGGCGCTTTTTCATGGTGAGCAGCTTGTAGCGTCCGCTCAAGGCCCCGTGAAAACTTTCCAGCGAAGGCGTGGCCGAGCCCAAAATCAGGGCGGCCCCGGCCTCCCGCGCCCGCCAGACGGCCAGGTCGCGGCCGTTGTAGCGCAGGCCGTCGTCCTGTTTGTAGGCCCAGTCGTGCTCCTCGTCCACCACCACCAGCCCCAGATTTTCCAGCGGAGCGAAAACCGCGCTTCTGGCCCCCAAAACCACCGGGGCCAGGCCCCGGCGAATGCGCAGCCACTGGTCGTGCCGCTGGGCTGCGGTCAGGCCGGAGTGGAGTACGGCCACCCTGTCCGTGCCCAGGCGGTTGCGCAAGAGCCCCTCCAGCCCCATAGTGAGGCCGATTTCCGGGGCCAGCCACAGGACTTCGCGCCCCTCGGCCAGGGTTTCCAGGGCGGCCCGGATATAGACCTCGGTCTTGCCGCTGCCCGTCACGCCGTATAGCAGAAACGGGCTGTATGCTTTAGAGTTGAGCCCGTAAAAGATTTCGGAGAGGGCGGCGGCCTGCTGGGGCGTGGGTTCGTGCGCGTCGCGCCTGTCCTGGAAAATGGCGCGTCCGGGGTCGTCGCGAAAAATTTCCCGCCTGGTCAGGACGGCCAGGCCTTTGGCTTCCAGGGCGCGGGCCTTGGAAAGGGCGTCGTTGATGTAGGAGGCGTAATAGGAGAGCGGCTTGGGCGGGCCCCCCATAAGCAGTTCCCACATTTCCCGCGCCTTGGGGCCCAGGCGCGGCGGCGAGTCGGGCAATTTGTCCGCCGGGCCGATCCACCATTCAAAGGAGAGGCGGGAGTTTTTCCCGGCCAGGCGGGCGGAGCGGCGGATATGCCCGGCGGCGGCCATTTTTTTCAGGGCCGCGCCAAAGCCTTCCTTTTCCAGAGCGGCCAGCGAAAGGCCCATCTCACCCGCTTCGCGGAGCCGGTCCGTCAGTTCCGCCTCCTCCCCCAAAATGGTCCGGACCTGGGCCTCGACTTTAAGCGCGACGAAATTTTCGATTTTGGGCGAAAGGCCGCCGGGCAGAATTTCCTTGGCGCACAGGCCGGGGGGATAGAAATAATAGCTGGAAATGAAATCCACGAGACGGGCCAGGGAAGGGCCGAAGAGGGGCTCGGGCGCGAGGATGGCCGCAAGAGGCTTCAGGCGGGCCAGGCGCGAAGCGTCCGCCCGCTCCCTTTTCAGGGTCATGATGTAGCCCACGGTCTCCCGGCGGCCCAGGGGAGCCAGAACGGCCTGGCCCACTTGCGCTTCCTCTGAAAATTCCGGGGGAACGAGATAGGTATACACGTCGGGCGCGGCGGCCTCCACCGCCACCCTGGCCAGAAGGTGGGATTCAGTGTGATTCAAGGAGAAGGTCAGCCTTCAGCGCGCCAGGCGGCGAGGGCGGCCGTCAGGGCGGAAAGTTTGGTCTCAAGATCGGCCAGGGCCTCTTCCGCGCCCAGGGTGGATTTTTCGCGGCCCAGGGTTTCCAGCTTTTTGGCGGCCAGAAAGGCCTCGCCCGTGGAAAAAATGCCCACCATGCCCTTGATGGTGTGGGCTTCCGGCATGAAGGCCTCCGGGTCGCCGGCCCCTATGCCCGCGCTTAAAGTTTTCATGCGGGCCTCTATTCTCTCCAGGAAAAGATCAATGCTTTCAAAGAGCAGCTCTTTGTCGTCCATGAAATTTTCCAGCAGAGCCTCACGGTTGAATTCCGCTGCCACGATCAGGTCCTCCGAAATAGAAATGCGGTTCAGATTTATGAACAGCATATCATATTTTGTCGCGGGATTACAAATCCAGCTCCAGGCCTATGGGGCAGTGATCGGAACCTGTGACTTCCGGCTCTATCCAGGCCCTTTTGACGGCGCCCGAAAGTTCCAGCGAGACAAAAAAATAATCAATGCGCCAGCCGACGTTGTTCTCGCGGGCTCTCGCCCGGAAGGACCACCAGGAATAGGCCCCGGTTTTAGGCCCGTTCATGAGGCGAAAAGCGTCCGCGTACCCGGCGGCCACGAGCTTGTCCAGCCAGGCCCTTTCAATGGGCAAAAAGCCGGATATCTTTTCGTTTTCCCTGGGGCGGGCCAGATCTATGGGAAAGTGGGCCGTGTTGAAATCGCCGCAAATAACCACCGGCTTTTCCCGGCGCAGGCTTTCGGCGTAATCAAGCAAAGCGTCGTAATAGCCGAGTTTGTAGGCCAGGCGCGTCTCGTCCTTCTGCCCGTTGGGAAAATACACGTTCAAGAGATGAAAGTGCGGGGTTTCCAGGCGCGTCAGGCGGCCCTCCCCCTGCCAGAGCGGGTCGGGAATTTCATAGCTCACGGACAGGGGCTCGGCGCGGCTGTAGGTGACCACCCCGGAATAGCCTTTTTTCTTCAGGCTGGATGACCAGTAAGAAAGGTATTTTTCCGGGTTCAGGAGATCGGCGGACAACTGATCCGGCGAGGCTTTGGTTTCCTGAAAGGCGATGAAATCCGCGTCCGACGAACTAAACCAGTCCCAAAAGCCCGGCTTTTGGCTGACGGCCCGCAGGCCGTTCACATTCCAGCACATCAATTTCATAATTTTCCTTGGGTCCGGGGCCGCGCCCGGTCAGTGCTTGCCCCACCTTTGCCAGCCGTCGTCCAAATCGGCGTCCGCCCAGACGGAAGGGAAGCCGTGAGAGAGGCCGCCCACGTCATTGTGGGAAACGCGCACCAAAAGCGGCGCGGCGCCCTTTGCGCAGGGCAGGGCCATGACGGCGTCGGCCTCGCGGGGCGGGGGCCAGGCCTGGTCCTCCAGCCACAGGGGAATGGCTTCTTCCACCAGACGGCGGTAGGCTTCCTCAAGGGAAGGGCCATAGCTTGAGCATCCGGGCAAATCGGGAATGTCCACGGAATATTTTCCATCGGGCTCTTTAAAAAATCTGGCCCAATAGGATGTTTTCATTATGCGGCTCCGAGAGATTATTTTTCTGGGATATTTATGTAAGAGCTGAGTATAGCACAGCCCGCGTCCGGGTTGAAGCCACATTATATTGGGGGGAGACGATTATCACTTATAGATTTAAGATTTGCAAATCGGGCGAAAAGCGTCGTTTTTGCCCGATCTGGATGTGAATTGGCGGCAAAACAAGTCGCCGCGCTCGACCTTAGCGCCCGCCGCAACCGCCGCAAACGCCGTCAAAGGTGAAGACGGGCAGGCTGCCGCCCAGGCGTCCTTCCAGAGCCTCCCCAACGGTGGAAGCGCCATCGGTGAAGAAAACCTTTATGCCGGCTTCGTTAAAGCCCATCAAGGGCCGCCGCCCCATACCGCCGGCCAGGAGCTCCTGTACCCCTTGATCGGCCAAAAGCTTCACCGGCGCCAGACAGCCGCCCTCTTCATGGGGAGGGTTATCCATAATAGTCACGTTTTTCGAGCCCTCTTCGCCGATTTCCACAATGGTGTAAAGATCGCAGTGGCCGAAATGGGCGCTGACCCCGGCCGCCAGGCCGCCGGGGGCATTGGAAGGAATGGCCAGTTTAATGTTTTTCTTGATGCTGTTCATGGATTCTCCTTATCCTTGGGCATTTATCAAGCCGGCTCCGACCTGGAACGGTCGTTATTGACCCGGTGATTAAAATTCATCCTATGTGATTTGAGGCTTGCCTCAAATCACATAGGGTCCGTCAATCAATACAGAAGCTATTTAGTAGCCATAGCTATAGTTTGCTTATCGGGCGGCGAATCGACCGGGCCGTGTTCGCGGGGAGTTGCGGCGGCTTCGCCACAAAACCAGGAGCCGCCTTCTATGCGCAGGGCCTGCCCCTGAACCAGAGCGGCCGCTATTGTTTGGCGCGCTTCATTCAAAACGCGGCCAAAGGTATGCCGGGATATCCCCATGCAGGCGGCAGCGCGGCAGCAGGGCAAGCCTTCCAAATCGGCCAGACGCACGGCTTCCAGACCCTCTACCGAAAGGCGGACTTCGCTCAGGCCGCTCATGGGAATCCCGCGCGGTTTAAAATAAGTGGCCTTGGGGACCGAGGAGACCTGACGCTGCTGTTTGGGTCGAACCATATCGCCTCTTTATTTTGCTCAAATGAGCATAATACTCCGCAGCCCGCTTGTCAAGGATGTTTTAGTTTCACCAAAATGCCACGGAATTCAATTTTCAAAAGCAATAAGTCATGATAAAGTCAGAGGATGGACAAGCTATTAAAAATAGGCGGATATTTTTCAGGAGTCGAGGCGGCCAAAGAGCTCTGTAGGTATTTTTGCAGTGTAAGTGAGGCGCTGACAATAGTGATGCTGAGGACGGCAAAACAATCCGTTCCACTGGTAAAATGGACAAATATGAAAGTCCCCTGCATATAGCCAGTGCATAGTTGCGGAACTGGGCTTGATATTTGGACAGCAAACAGTCGAGGGTAACCGGAGATTTCTATTTTGCCATTTAACTCTTGACCCGCACTCCCTACTCTGCTAACATGCGCCTGCGATATAAATCGCTGTTTTATCGGCTTTTTCACATAAGACTAAGGAGCACCTAATGAAGCGTCCCCCCGCCCTTTTAATGCTGGCCGACGGCACGGCCTTTCCCGGCGAGGCCATTGGGGCCGCGACTGACGCCTGTGGAGAGATTGTTTTCAACACCTCCATGTCCGCCTACCAGGAAATACTGAGCGATCCCTCCTCTATGGGCCGCCTTGTGGCCTTCACCTATCCCCACCTTGGAAATTGCGGCGCGAATCCCGATGACGACGAGTCCGACAGGACCGCCGCCGGGGTCGTTTGCGCTGAATTGAACGAGCCTCGCGCCCAGTGGCGTTCCCGCAAAAGTTTGAACGACTGGCTGATTGAAAGGGGCGTGGGCGGCATTGCCGGGGTGGATACCCGGGCCTTGACGCTCCATGTGCGCCGGCACGGCAACCAGAATGCTTATATCAGCGTGGGGGATTTGGATCGTGAGCGCGTTCTGGAAAAGGCGCGGGGAGCGGCCTCCATTTCCGGGCAAAATCTGGCCGAGACGGCCGGCTGTAAGGAAGCCTGGCTGTTTTCGGACGCCCATCCCAAAAGCGTGGCGGTTCTGGATTTGGGCGTTGCGCGTTCCACCCTGCGATATCTGGAAAAGGCGGGCTTTGGCGTCCGGGTCTGGCCCGCGGCGACGGCGCCTGAAACTTTATTGGCCTCGGGCGCCTCAGCCCTCTTTGTCGCCGGCGGCCCCGGCGACCCCGCGCCCTGCCTTGCGGCCATCGGCACGGTGAAAAAACTTTTGGGCAAAATGCCCGTCATGGGGCTGGGGCTGGGGCATTTGATCCTGGCTTTGGCCCTGGGCGGCCGCACCTGTAAAATGCCTCTGGGGCACTGGGGGGCCAATCAGGCCGTGCGCGACGAAAAAAGCGGCCTCGTGCGCGTCACGGCCCAGAGCCACGGCTTTGTCGTGGAGGAGGGGACTTTGCCGCCCGAGGTCGTCATAAGCCACCGCCACGTCAATGACGGCACCCCGGAAGGCCTGGCCGCGTCCGGCCTGTGCGCCGTTTCCGTTCAGTATCAGTCGGAGGCGCCGCGCGGCTCTTCCGATATCCTCTATCCATTCAGCGAGTTGCGCCAATTGATCGCGCGATTTGAAGGCGAAGGGAAAAATGCCTAAAGATCCCACTCTGAAAAAAATAATGCTTTTGGGCTCCGGCCCCATCATCATCGGCCAGGCCTGCGAATTCGACTATTCCGGCACCCAGGCCTGCCGGGCTTTGCGGGAAGAGGGCTGCCAAATCATTCTGCTCAATTCCAATCCGGCCACGGTCATGACCGACCCCGGCCTGTCCGACCGCACCTACGTGGAGCCCATGACCGTGGAAGTGGCCGCCGAGATCATCCGAAAAGAAAGGCCCGACGCGGTGCTCCCGACTTTCGGCGGACAAACGGCCCTGAACCTGGCTATGGAGCTGGCGGAGTGCGGCGTTTTGGAGGAGTGCGGCGCGCGCCTCATCGGAGCGGAGGCGAAGGTCATTCAAAGGGCCGAAGACCGCGAAATATTCCGCGAAGTCATAGAGGACCTGGGCCTCTACATGGCCGGAAGCCAGAAGGCGGGAAGTTTCGAGGAGGCGGCGGATTTCGTCCGGCGTCATCAGTTCCCGGTGGTCATCCGCCCCTCCTTCACTTTGGGCGGCACGGGCGGCGGCATCGCCTACAACATGGAAGAATTGAAGACGGCTATGGAGCGCGGCCTGGCCGCCTCCCCCATGCGCGAGGTTTTGGTGGAGGAATCGCTTCTGGGGTGGAAGGAAATTGAGCTGGAAGTGATCCGCGACAAGGCCGGCAACGCCATCGTCGTCTGCGGCATTGAAAATTTCGACGCGATGGGCGTGCACACGGGCGATTCCATCACCGTGGCCCCCATACAGACCATGACCGCCCTGGAATACCAGGAACTGCGCAACGATGGACTGGCCATCGTGGCCGCCGTGGGCGTGGACGCCGGCGGCTGCAACCTTCAGTTCGCCGTGGACCCCAAAACCGGCAAGCGAGCCGTCATTGAACTGAATCCCCGCGTTTCCCGCTCCTCCGCCCTGGCTTCCAAGGCCACGGGCTTCCCCATCGCCCGCGTGGCCACCAAGCTGGCCCTGGGCTTCACTTTGGACGAACTGACCAACGGCATCACCGGCCAGCCCTCCTCGGCCTTCGAGCCCAGCGTGGATTACTGCGTGGTCAAGGCGCCCGGCGCCGTCCCCGTCCTGGGTTTCCAGATGAAATCCGTGGGGGAAACAATGGCCCTGGGCCGCAACTTCCGCGAAGCCTTTCAAAAATCATTGCGGGGACTGGAGATCGGGCAGACCGGCTTCACCGAGCGGCCCGCGCGTCCCGGCGAAAAACTGGGGCCCCTGGAGGAACGCCTGCGCGCGCCCGGCCCCTATCGCCCCTTCTATTTGAAAGAAGCCCTGCGCAAGGGCATGAGCGTGGAAAGGCTCTCGGAAATAACCGGCATCGACCCCTGGTTTCTGGATCAGCTCGAAATCATTCATCGGGAAGAAAACAATATTGGAAAAAGCCTCGCGCCCTTTTTCGCGGCGGGGGCCGAAAAGCCCGGCCCGGAAGAGGCCGCCTTGTGGCGGGCCGCGAAAACTCACGGCTTCAGCGACGCGCAGATAGCCTACGTCCTCAATCGCGAGGGCCTTTCAGGCCTTGACGACGACGGGGTGCGCGCCCGCCGCCTCCTGGCCGGGGTGCGTCCCACCTTTCGGGCCGTGGACACCTGCGCGGGCGAATTCGCGGCGCAGGCGCCCTATTTTTACTCAACTTATCAGGGACTGCCGGAAGCCGAGGAAACCCATAGCGACGACACGAAAAAGAAAATCATGATTTTGGGCGGCGGCCCCAACCGCATCGGCCAGGGCGTGGAATTCGACTACTGCTGCGTGCAGGCGGCTATGGCCCTGCGTCAGGCCGGCTTTTCCACCATCATGGTCAATTCCAATCCCGAAACGGTCTCCACCGATTTCGACATGGCCGACCGCCTCTATTTCGAACCCCTGACCGTGGAAGACATTCTGGCCATCTGCGAGGAGGAGAAGCCTTTCGGCGTCCTGGTGCAGTGCGGCGGCCAGACTCCCCTGAACCTTTCCCGCCGCCTGAAAGGGGCCGGGGCGCCCATCATCGGCACCAGCCCGGAAGACATCTTTCTGGCCGAAGACCGGGGGGCCTTCAATAAGCTGGCGGCCGGGCTGGGCATCAGGCAGCCCCAGGGCGGCCAGGCCAGGACGGTGGAGGAAGCCGCCCGCATCGCCGGGGAAGTGGGCTATCCGGTCATGGCCCGGCCCGATTTCGTCCTGGGCGGGCGGGCCATGAAAATAGTGCACGACGAGGCCGAACTCCGCCTGTATTGGGACGAGGCCATGTCCGTCTCCTCCGACGGCACGGTCTTCATAGACCGCTTTCTGGAAAACGCCATTGAAATGGATGTGGACGCCCTCTGCGACGGGCGCGAGGTGATGGTCGCGGCCGTTATGGAGCATGTGGAGCAGGCCGGGGTGCATTCCGGCGATTCCGCCTGCTCCATCTTTCCCCACACCTTTACGGCGGATCAGCTGGAGCGCATTAAAAAGCACACGACGGACCTGGCCCTGGCCTTGAATACGCGCGGCCTCATCAACATCCAGTATGCCGTGCAGGGCGACGACATCTATCTTCTGGAAGCCAATCCCCGCGCCTCCCGCACCGTGCCCTTCGTGGCCAAGGCCACCGGCTGGCCCCTGGCCCGCCTGGCCGCCCTGGTCATGACCGGAACGCCGCTTTCGGAACTGCCGCCGCCGCCGCAAAGCCGCCGGAACTACAACGCGGTGAAGGAAGTCAAAATGCCCTTCGACCGCTTTCCCGGCGCGCGCATCCAGTTGGGCGCGGAAATGCGCTCCACCGGCGAGGTCATGGGCCTCGGCGTCACTTTCGGTCAGGCCTTCATCAAGGCCCAGTGGGCCGCCGGCCACAAAATCCCGCGCGAAGGCGGCGTTTTGCTCTCCATCTGCAACGACGACAAACCCCGCCTCTTAGAGCCCGCGCGCAAGCTGGTCGCCCTGGGCTTCACGCTCTACGCCACGGCCGGAACCCGAGACTGCCTCATGGCCCAGGGCCTCGCCTGCGAACTGGTGCATAAAATGGCGGGGCCGCGCCCCAACCTTCTGGATTGCATTTCGGACGGCAACATCCAGTTGGCCGTCAACACCATCGCCGGACAGGGCTCGGCCAGGGACGGAATGCTCATCCGGGCCGAAACCTTGAAACGCCAAATCCCCACCTTCACCACCATTGCCGCTTTGGAGGCCCTGGTGGAGGGGATGAGGGATTGGGACGCGCAGGAGAGGGTTTCAGTGGCCGCCTTGCAGGATTTTTACGAGGTCTGATTATTAGAGCGTTTGGCTAAAATGTCATAATTGTTCTGCCAGCTTGATTGCTTGAAATTTTTGCGCCGCCCTACTACCGTCATCCCGGCTTTCGCCGGGATGACGAATTATGTGCATGTCGGTGTTGTATCGGCAAACATATAGGTGTTCGAAATTTCTACAGCGACCTTAGCATGGCCTCGCGCAGGATGGCGTTCAGGCGGGTCTGATAGCCCTTGCCCCCTCTTTTGAGCCAGGCCAAGACGTCCGAATCGATCCTCACCGTGGTCGATTTTTTGGTGGGCTTGTAAAAGGTGTTGCGCACGGCGTTTTGCCAGAATTTTTCATCCAGGGGCGGAATGTCGCTGAAATCTATCTCGTCGTCCGGCATTTCGGCCAAAGCCTCAAGACGCGCCTTCTGAGCCTCGGTCAGGGGCGGAAGATTAGCCAGATCAATTTCATACCGCACCATTTTTTGCATAATATTTCCTCTCTTTCGGTTCGGCCGGGCGGGCCGAAATTATGCGAATAATTGTATTTCCTTCTTCATCTTCGCGAGTGGTGTGCACGACCAGCAATAACTGACGGCCATCCACCAGCCCCAGGGTCCGCCACCTGTACTCCCCATTTTCAACCTGGCCTTCTTCTTCCAGGGCGAGGCGGTCGGCAAAAACGCGAATGGCATCCTCGAAATCGACATTGTGTTTTTTTAAATTGATTTTAGCCTTGTTTGGATCCCATTCAAAAAGCTGTTTCATAAAAACCTCGCGAATTTCAAGATTATGTTACTACATATCTGTAAATATCTCAAGATTTTTTCCCCGCCAATATTCCCGCCCCTGAAAATGGCGCGTCTTTTGCTTTCAAAATACAGGACGAAGCCCCGGTTGCCAAACCTGGGATAATCATTTAAAATTAAGGAGAGCGCATGGCGGCCCGTTTCAATTTCAGGCTGGATTTTCTCATCAAATCGCGCAGGCGCAAGGAAGAGGAGGCTATGGCCAAACTGGCCAAACGCCTGGCCAGCATCCGCGACATTGAAGAGGAAATCGTGCGCCTTTCCGAGCGCAAAGAGCGTTTGGCCGCCGAACTGGATGGAAAGATGAAATCGGGCGCCATAAGCGTGCCCCTGATTGTCCTGTATAAGGAATATGACGCCAAACTGGCCAAGGACATCACCCGCGCCAACGAATTTTTGCGGCTCTCCCGCCGCGAGGAGGCCAAGGAACGCGCGGCCCTGGCCCGCGCCGCCATCGACCGCAAGATAATGGAAAAGCTGAAGGAAAAGAAGAAAGACGAATTTGTCGCGGAACTTTGTCGCGGAACAGGCCTATTTGGAACAGAATAACCTGGAAGAAATGGCGGCCCTGGCCAAGGCCCGCCGCGACCGGGAAGCCGCAAGTGAAAATGATCCAACAAGCCATGCCGGGGTTTAGATATGAAAAGCACTAAAAACGCCGCGAGCATCCGCCCGAACGCCCCCCAGGCCGCGCGGGGCAAAGGCCCGGCCGCCAAAACCAAAGCAAGCGCCAAAGCCGCGCCCCCCCAAAAAGCCGCCTCCTCCAAAAAGCGGGGCCTGCCCCTGGTTGAAATCGCGGTTTTTGTTTTGCTGTTGAAAATTGGCGCGGGCGCTTATTACGTTCTGAAAACGCCGGGCGAAGAAAAGGCCCTCGCCCCGGAGGCCCAGGCGGCTGTCGTTTCCAGCCTCAAAAATCTGCCGGGCGAGCTGTTGTCCATGCTCGGTTTGAACTCCGGCGCGGACGTCGCCGCCGCGCCCCAGACCACGATGGAAGATTACCTGGCGGCGGCGGCGGAAGCCCTCTCCCCGGCCGCGGCCCAGGCCCTGCCCCTCCCCCCGGCCTCGGCCGTTTCCCAGAACGCCATTGCGGCGGGGGCCTTTATGGTCATTGGTTCCCAGGCGGCCGCGAACGATGTGGCCAGAAGCGGCACGCCCTCCATACCGCTCCCGCCCGGCAGCGACGACCTTCTGATTCCGGCCGCGCAGTTGCCGCCGCCGCCCCTCCCGACTCTGGCCCGGCCGGAGAGCGCGGACGGCGGTCAGGGGCAGGCCTCCGCCGGATTGTCAGGGGAAAACGTGCCCTCGCCGGCGGGTCTCAGGTCCCGCGAGCAGGAACTGGCCCAGAAGGAAGCCCTTTTGGCCAGCCGGGAAGAAGCCTTGAACACTTTGGAGCGCGAATTGAACCGCCGCCTGGAAACAATGGAAACAAACCGTTCCGAAATCCAGAGCATGACCCAGCGCAACGAGGATATTCTGGCCGAACAAAAGGCCCTGCGCGAACAGCAGCAAAAGGATGATCAGGTTCAGCGCGACGCCCGCATCGAGCACCTGGTCATAGCCTATCGGGGCATGAAGCCGGAACAGGCCGGGATGCTCATAAACAGCATGCCAACGTCATTCCCGAAAAAGCCGCCCGCCTGACCAAGGCCATTTCCGAACGCCGCATAGACCCCAACCTCCTCCTGGCCGACGCCCCGGCGGACGGGCAACAGGCGCCGTAGGCCCCGGACCCTCGGATGCTTCGCATCCGTCCGTAGTCAGGGCGGCGGCGTGCTTATGGCGCGGGCCGGGACGATGGGGCGGCGGAATAAGAATTTTTATTCGCCGATGCCTTCGAATAATTTAGACGACAAATAGCGTTCGCCGGCGTCGGGGAGTATGACCACGATGGTTTGAAATTCCGGCAGGGCCGAAAGGCGGGCGGCGGCAGCCGTTGCCGCGCCGGAGGATATGCCGGCCAGAATGCCCTCTTCGCGGGCCAGGCGGCGGGCGAATTCCAGGGCCTCTTCGCCTTCCACCCCTTCCACCCGGTCAATGAGCGACAAATCCAGAATTTTCGGAATGAAGCCCGCGCCTATGCCCTGAATGGGGTGAGGGGCGGGTTTGGGCGTTTCCCCGGCCAGGGTCTGCTTTATGACCGGGCTGGCGGCGGGTTCCACGGCCGCCAGGATCAGAGCCGGATTTTTCGCCTTCAAAAACTGGCCGCAGCCGGTGATGGTGCCGCCGGTGCCCACCCCGGCCACCAGGGCCGCGATCTCGCCGCCCGTGTCGGCCCAGATTTCCGGGCCCGTAGTTTGGGCGTGGATTTGCGGCCCCACCATGTTTTCGAACTGGCGCGGCATATAGGCGCCTTCCTCTTTCGCAAAAGCCTCGGCCCTTTCGATGGCTCCGGCCATGCCGGAAGCTCCGGGGGTCAGGATTATTTCGGCCCCGAACATGGCCATGACTTTGCGCCGCTCCAGGCTCATGGTTTCCGGCATGGCGATGACGGCCCGGTAGCCGCGCGCGGCGGCCACGGCGGCCAGGGCTATGCCGGTGTTGCCGCTGGTTGGTTCCACCAGCGTGCCGCCGGGTTTCAGGAGGCCCCGCTTTTCCGCGTCCCAAATGAGAGCGGAGCCCAAGCGGCACTTGATGGAATAGGCCGGATTCCGGCCCTCTATTTTGGCGTAGACCGAGGCCTTGGGCGATACGATTCTGTTCAGCCTCACCAGGGGCGTGTTGCCGATGGAGGAGGCGTTGTCCTGATGCATGGCCATCTTACAATCCCTTTCTTTGAATGGTGGTGCGGTACAGAGTCCGCCCGCGTTGAACGCTTATCTCGACGGCTGATTTGCTCCGTTCCGCGAGCGCGGCTTTGGCCAAATCCGATAAAGAAGCAAGTTTCGCCCCGCCGAAGCTCAATAGAACGTCCCCGGCCCGGAGCCCCAAAGCCTCGGCGGCGGAGCCGCGCGGCGGCTTTTCCAAAATTAAATAGCCCTGGCTCTCGCTCGCTTTGAGCCCGTAAAATTTCAGGGCCAAATCCAGGGCTTCCCCTTCGCTTAAGAGGCGCGGGCGGAGTTCGGCCGTAAATTTTCTGTCGTCCCGCACAATTTCCGCCGCATAGGCGCGATCCGGCGCGAGACTGCGCACGATCATTTCATATTCCGCCATTGTGGAGGTGGCGGAGCCGTCCAGCTTCATCAATAGATCGCCGCGCGCCAAACCCGCCGCATCCGCCGGGCCGCCGCGTTGCAGGTCCACCACCAAAAGCCCGGTTTCGCCCTTCACCGGGCGGCCCGAGGCCGCCAGTTCCAGCCCCAGGTCCAACCCCGCGCCGCCCTGGTCGCCGCGCAAAAGACTGGCGGCGATGCGCTTTATCTGGGCGGAGGGAATGGCGAAGCCCAGACCCTCGCCCTGGGCGTAGATGGCCGTGTTGATGCCCACCACTTCACCGTTGATGTTGACCAACGGGCCCCCGGAATTGCCGGGATTGATGGAGGCGTCGGTCTGGATCAGGTCGGAGAGGGGCTCGTTGTCGCGGTCGCCGGGCACGGTGCGCCCCAGGGCGCTCACCACGCCGGTGGTGGCGGAGTGGGAGAGGCCGAAGGGATTGCCGATGGCGATGACGGTTTCCCCGATCATCAGGGTTTCGCTGTCGCCCAGAGGCAGATCGGGCAGGGACTTGGGAGCGTTGATGGTGAGAAGGGCCAGGTCGAAACGCCTGTCGGCGCCTAAAATTTTAGCCGGGATTTCCCGCCCGTCGCTCAGGGTGACGCTGACCTCCGAGGCGCCCCGGAGGACGTGCTCGTTGGTGGCGATGATGCCGCGCGCGCCGTCGATGATGACGCCGCTCCCGAAGACGACGTTGTTCCTGGAACGCCGGCGGTTCCAGTTGTCTTCGAAAAAGCGGTTGAAGAACTCGTCATGAAAGGGATCGCGGAAAGAACCGGCGGAATTGACCTGGGCGTACACGCTGACCACGGCCGGCCGCGCCCTTTCAATGGCCGCCACAATGGGGGTGCGGCGGCCGGCGGCCCCGGAGGCGCCGGGGGAGAGGGGCTGGTAGGCGGAATCGAGAGCCCGCGCCGCGCCGGGAAAGATCATGAGGAGGGCGGCTATGAGGGCAAAAAATCGCATGGCGATCCGTCAGGGACGCAGGCCGCGCAGACGGGCCACGCGTTCCTCGATGGGGGGATGGGTGGCGAACAGATTGGCCAGGGACCGTGAATTTAAAGGATTTACGATATAGAGGTGGGCCGCGCTGGGAGGCGCGGCCGCGCTGGGCCTGGCCGCGCCCAGCTTCTCCAGGGCCGAAGCCAGCCCGAAAGGCGTGCCGGCGATGTCGGCCCCCGCGTCGTCGGCCAGATATTCCCCGGCTCTGGAAATGGCCGCCTGAATGAGGCCGGCCGCCAATGGGGCCAGGAGGGCCATAACGATCATGAGTATGGGGTTGCCCCTCTCGCCGTCGCGGCTGCCGCCGCCGAAAAGGGCGCCGAACTGGGCGATGTTGGCCAGAAACATGATGACCCCGGCCAAAACGGCGGCCACGGAGCCGATGAGGATGTCGCGGTTTTTGACGTGGGCCAGTTCGTGGCCCAGAACCCCGGCCAGTTCCTCGCGGTTCATGATGTTCAAAAGCCCGGTGGTGACCGCCACCACGGCGTGAGCGGGGTTCCGGCCCGTGGCGAAGGCGTTGGGCGAGGGGTCGTCCACCACGGCCACGCGGGGCATGGGCAGTTCGGCCCGTTCGGCCAGATGGGCCACCAGTTGATGGAGCTCCGGCGCGTCCGCCGGGCCGACTACGCGGGCTTTGGTCTGGGCCAGGACCATGTCGGCGGAAAACCACCAGGCGCCCAGGTTCATGAGCACGGCCAGGACAAAGGCTATGCGCAGGCCGCCCCCGCCGCCCATGATTTGCCCGAAGAGCATGATCAGGGCGGTCATGAAGCCCAGCAATATGGCGGTCCGCAGTCTGTTATGCACGTTTGGGCCTCTTTCCGCCGGCATCGAAATAGGGTTTCACGGCTTCGAAATTGGCCCGCACCTTGTCCGCGCCAATAACGGCCGGGCCATGGCCGGGCAGAATCATGTCCACATCGGGGAGGGCGGCCAGCTTTTCCACGCTGGCCGCCAAGGCCTCAAAATTTCCTCCTTCAAAATCGGTGCGGCCCACCGAACGGGCGAAAATCACGTCGCCGGTGATCAGAACTTTTCTTTCCGGCCAGTGGATGCAGATGTGGCCGGGAGTGTGGCCTGGAGCGAAATATATCTGAAGGCTTTTGTCCCCGAGCGTCAAAGGACCTTCCGCCACGACGCGGCCGATGCTCCCCTTGGGCTGGTCCAGCCCCATCATGGGGAAAAAATCCTTGCCCGCGCCGGCCAGATATTCGATTTCCACCGCGCTCATGGCCTGGACGGCCCCATATTCAAATTCCAGAATCTCCCCGGCTTCCATATGGTCAGGGTGGCAATGGGTGTGGAGGACCAGTTGGATGTCGTCCGCCAGAAAGCCGTCGGCCTCGATGGCTTTTTTCAGATCGGGCCACAGGTGTTTGTGGCCGGGGTCTATCAAAAGCTTTTCCGGGCCATCGACGAGTATGCTGTTGCAATTGTTTTCCATATAGGAAGTGAAGGGATAGAAATATACTCCCGGCGCTACTTGCATGGCGCGTCTCCTTATGCCGATTCGTCGTCAAATTCGCGATTTGCCGGGCGCCTTTTAATTTTTAAGGCCCGGCAGACTCAAGCCCCGCGCGTCATTTTTTGTAGCGCGCGACTTCCTCCTCCGTGGGCTGAACGGCCCAGGGCTCGGCTGGAAGCTTGTGGGCTTCATGAAGCTTTTGACCGGCGGCCTCGGCCTCTTCCCTGCTTTCGAAGAAGCCCACGCGGATGCGGTTTTGCTCTTTGCCGTCCACAGTCGTTTTATAGGTATAGACCTGGCCGCCGGTATCGGAGGCCATGACCCGGCGCAGGATGTTCAAGGATTCCGAATCGTCGGGAGTGGAGGAAATGTTCACCACCCACAACTGGGAAATGGCGACGGGGGCGGCTTCGGCGACATCAGCCTCGGCGGCGGCTTTTTCCTCGGCGGCTTTCTTCTCGGCTTCGGCCTTGGCTTTTTCCTCGGCGGCCTTCTTCTCGGCCTCGGCCTTGGCTTTTTCCTCGGCGGCTTTCCTCTCGGCCTCGGTCCCGGCAATGGCCGCTGAATCAGCGGGCGTTCCGGCGGAAGCGGCGGAATTCACGGCCGCCGCCGCGCCGGCTCCCTGGGCGGCTTCGGATGCGGCCGCGCCCTCGGTGGTCGCCCCGGTCTCGGGGGCCGCTTCAGGCGCAGGCGGAACGAAAGTTCCGGTCTGGCTGGCCGCCCCGTCATTTTCCTGGACGGAGGCCGTTTCCGGCGGCGCCGGCAGGGGCTCCTCCTTAGCGCTGAAAAAATGCCAGGTGGCGGCCAGAACGACTATGGCCAGGATCGCAAAGGGCCACAAAAGGCCGCCGCTTTTTTTCACGGGCGGGCGGCGCGTTTCGTCCGGCTGGATGTCGTCCGCTATTTTGAATTCGTTTTCGCGGGACAGATCGTCAATAATATCGTCAAGCATATCCTTGCCGTCGTCGCGGCGCTCGTCGTTGTCGTCATAGCGATTCTTGTCCATCAGCCTGTCCTTTCTATATAGGGACCGATTATTCGCAATCAGTTGTTCGCAGGCGCGGCGGCGTCCGCGCCGCCGGCGGGAAGACTGCCGGGAAAGGCTCTGGGGGCGCCCTCTATGGAAGCCAGAAAGCTATTGGCCATATAGGCTTTCATGTCGTTTGGAAATTCGTTTATGACGGCCTGATAGTTGTTCGCCGCGTCAATGGTCCGGCCTCTGGCCGTGTTCACGCGGCCCAGGGCCATGAGACCGTCGCGGCGCAACTGGGGCTGGGCGACGCCCAACTCCAGAATGCTTTCATAAGTCGCCGCCGCCTCGTCGTATTTTTTTTCCGCCTCATAGAGCCCGGCGAGATCGGAAAGCAAAACAGGCTTCATGGCCGCTTCGCTCAGGGGCAAAGCGCGCATCAGCTCTTCCGCCAGGGCGAGGGCCTTGGCGTTTTCGTTTTGGGCGGAATAGAGGCTCACCAGGGTATAGGCGGCCAGACGGGCGGCCTTCCGGCCCTTGAAATCGGTTCGCACGGTCTCCAGCGCGACCGTCGCCTTCTCGGGCGACTGGGACATGGCTTCGAGGGCGTCCTCATAGGCGGCGCTGGCCGTCAGCTCGGCGGACTCTTCATATCTGCTGTAGGCGGCCCAGGCGGCGGCCAGGAGGGCGACGGCCGCCGCCGCGATTATGAAAGCCCTGGTGTGACGCAGGAAATATTCGTAAATGCGTTCCGAGGTGGTGAGAAAAGCGTCCTTTTCCGCCAAAAGGTCTTTGATGGGTTTTTTTTCAACAGGGGTGCCGGCCATAGTTTTTTTCACATTTCTTCCAGAGATTTTGCTTACATGCCTCAACGCCATAAAATACCTCAAAAATGAGATAAATGCAATATCGGGACATTTCATGCGGCAATTCTCAAAGTAAAAAGGTCGAGCGCAGCGAGACGGAGCGTAGCGACTTGTTTTACCGCCAAATCACATCCCAATCGGGCAAAAATGACACTTTTTGCCCGATTTGCGAGCTCTGAAACGAAGGCAAAAATCTACAATGAGAATCGCTGACTGGAAAAAGAATTTATGAAGTTACGCCTCTGGCGGCCCCGCACGCGATTATCTCCGCCGCGATGGAAACCGCGATTTCCTGGGGCGTTTGCGCGCCTATGGGCAGGCCGATGGGAGCGCTGACCTTTGTAAGGCGTTCGCCGAAGCCCTCGCCGGCCAGCATGGCCAGGGTTTCGCTTGCCCGCTTGCGGCTGCCGATCATGCCCACGTAGTCAAGGTCCGGCCAG
>QMCE01001165.1_pt1 | contig 20304 bp, 14 predicted proteins | sample 1821851 | NCBI WGS metagenome assembly QMCE01 (sample SAMN09453174, study PRJNA476694) | Termite gut metagenome, whole genome shotgun sequencing project. | isolation source: worker | host: Odontotermes sp. | place: South Africa:Pretoria | collected 2016-01-28 | reverse complement strand
GCTTAGTCTACATTTTAATCCTCCTCGATTTCGCGGGGTTCATAATCTTTAATATAATTATCCCAAAACTTCCTCCTTTAATAATTATTTTTTATTTTCTTTGATTTCGCGTATGGTAAGGGCTTCGGAAACGAAGGGGCCGAAGCCGGCTTTATTTGAAAGGTGGACTATAAGCCCGATAGTGTCTTCCAAGTCCGGCAGGGTTCCTTTGATAACCTGCCTGAGCAGTCCTTCGATACGGGAGATAGTGGAAGAAGCGTTATCCGCATGGATCGTCGTGATGTTACCCGGATGCCCTGTATTCCACGCTTCAAGCAGCTCGACCGCAACCTCTCCCGAACGCAGCTCGCCGAAGATAATACGTTTCGGAGTCCATCGCAGGGCGGTCTGAATAGCCATAACAGCCTGTTCTTTTCTGATATAAAGTTGAGTCTTGTTCGGGCTTCTGCATTGCAGTTCCGGCGTATCCTCGACGATGTAGATACGTTCGTCAGGGGTAAACTCAACCATCTTTTCGATACAGGCGTTAGTAAAGGTAGTTTTACCCGAACCTGTAGCGCCAGAAATAACGATGTTAGTTCTTTTTTCAATGTGGGAAACAATTTTGTCGTATAACGTTTGTTGTATTCTTTCCCGTGAAAGATAATCTTCCAAAGTAAATATTTTATCCGCAGGTTTTCTGAAAGTGATTTCAGGCTTCGTTGTCCAAGGCGGAACGATAGCGGTAGTCCTTACGTTGTATTTTGGGATAATACTTTCGAGAGTCGGACGCACGTATTTATCGATAGGCGTGTCCGAAACGTTGGCTAGACTGTTAATAATCCGCATACGTTCCGAAGGTGAAAGGACAATTTCCGTTTTATAAGTTCCTTTCTCAAAATCGGAAACATGGACGCTTCCCGAACCGTAAACGAAAACATCCGTAACGGTTTTAATCTCAAAAAAAGGAATTATTTTTTCAAGGTTCAGCAAAAGGTTGTTCATCAGCCTTTCGCGGACTATAAGTTCGTCTTCAATTCTGCCCATCTTCATCCCCGTTAAGTTTTGTAAAAAGATTATGCAAGAGCTGTTCAAACATCTGCGGATCGAGATTATTTTGAAGAGCTTTAACAACCTTCTCGTGTCTTGAGTTGGCGGAATTAAAAGCGGCGTCCGCGAACTGCGCGTCTATTTCAGGGTGGTAAGCGAGAAGGTTAATGTGCATAAGGCGCATATAAGAGAAAAGTACATTGATCATGTCGCGTAACTCTTCAAGCAGTTTCCTGTTTTTATTTAAGCCCTGAAGTTTCAAAGTTTCGTCCGTGTAATCGGCGTAGATATATTTTGCGACAGCCTGACGGACAAGTTCTGATTCGCTTTCGATACCTTTGTCGCGGCAATAGGCACTCAAGTCTGCCGCAAGGCGTTTTGTGAAGCGTACCTGTTTGCTTTTACCGTCAAGGCGTTTTGTTTTTGTTTGCTGTTTCATGTTTATACTTAAATGTTTATTCTTCATCCAAGAAATGCGTAATAGATAATCTTGATGACGGGAACTCGTTATTCACCTCGTCAACGGCTTGCTTTAAATCCTCGTTGTTTTGGATACTTTCATTTAATAATTTTTTTTGTTTATTCCGCTTTTTAATTCTTCTGTTTTTACAAAACCGCCAAGCGATTAAAGAGCCTGAGACGGCTAAAACAATAAGTTCTATAATCCAAAGTTTCATTTAAGGAAGTTTTCCGGCTTTCTATCTTCTGTTTCGTTGTCGTCAAAATCAGGCTGCTGTTCCGGTTCAGGCGCGTTATCGGAAATACCGTTTTCAAAATCATGCTGCTGTTCATCGAATGAAGGTTCGTCCTCGTACAAGCCGCCGATTTCCTCCCACATATCCGCCATCTCTTCTGCTGACATCTCCGGTTCCGCCGACTGTGTGTAACCGCCGTGTGTGTCGAACCATCTGCGCTTGTTAAGTTTTTTTATAGTGGAAGCGGCTTTTAGAAGCGCCTCTTCGCGTGTCTTAAAAGCGGGCGGCAGAAGACGCGGTTTAAAAAGCGGGTCTTCGTAATAGACGTTCTTCTTGCCTATGTAAGGCGGCAAGCCCTGACAGACAAGGATAAACTGCTCTAAAGGAAGTTTCATAAGTTCATCGGCGTTAATTAAGTTCCGTTCCTGATCCTGCGAGGAAATATTCTTATTCGAGTAGCCGATCTGCGCTTTACCGCCTGAATAACTTATGTTAGTCCTGCTTATTGATTCTTTTCCGCATACTTTGGAAATCAGTTCCGCGCTTTCGATTTCGCCCGGAGCGGGCGCGTAAAAAATACTGTTGCGGCAGTGGGCAAGGAAAGAATGCTCTTTAGTATAAATTTTGTTTAACTGGTTTAACGACTGGAATATCAAAAAGTAATGGATACCGAAACCGTTATGGATACCCATATTCATTTCAAGTTCGTCCATGCGCCCGAGCTTGTCGAACTCGTCAAGGATAAAAAGAAGCGGGACTTTAAACTTGCGGTTATTCGCGTCTGTCTCGCCCCCTGTGAAACGGCGTGAAAAAAGGGTAACGAACATACGGATTAAAGGCGCGATACGCTGCATATCCGAATACTGAATTGTGAGATAAAGGGAAATCGGTGTTTTGGTTTCCTCGAACTCATCGATATAGAATTCGGAGTTCCAAGTATTGCGTTTAATTTTAGCGTCCGCGAAAACAGCCAAAGCGTTGTTAACGGTGGACAGCATGGAACCGCCTTCGTCTTCAGGACGGTTACGCTGTGCCGTCGCGCCTTCTACAACAGCCTGATGGATATTCTCGTCTCCGTGATCCGCTTGAATCATAACATCGTAAATATATTTTTTGTTATTCGGGTCTGTAGGATCGCTTGTCGCCAAAAACTCGCGGCATCCGGGAAGGCTTTTGTTTTTCCAATCAGAGCAAAGACAGTGTAATATAACCGCGGTAAGGAAATCTTTCGCGCCTGTCTGGAAGTGGTCTGACGTGGCGTTCCCTCCGCCCGATGCGGGGGTGGTAAGAATGTCGGCAATAAGGTTGGCGTCGCTGAAAGCGTCTTCCCCTTTTCTTATTTCCATCATGGGATTGAAGTGATGACCCGTATCCCCTGTGGGAGCCCATCGGTAGACTTTGCCGAACTTTGAACGGTAACCGGAAGTGTAATTAAAACTTTCCGCTTTAAAGTCTAAAACGATAACGCTTCCCGGATAAGTAAGAAGGGTGGGCATAACGCATGAAACGCCTTTGCCCGACCTTGTAGGGGCGGAAAGCAAAGTATTGTAAATACCGCACTGGACGATTTTTTGAGAAGGGTTTTTCATGTGCAGGATATTGGAGTTCTTTTTAGTGTCGTAAGTTGTAAAAACACCGGCGTTTGCAAGCTGTCCTATAATCACGCCGCCTTTTTTTTGAAGGAGACCGGCTTTCTTTAAATCTTTTTTATCAGCCCAGCGCGCAGTCCCGAAAATATTTTGGGCTAATTGTTTCATAATAACGAACTCGACAAAGAAATAGAAAGCTATAGCGCAAACCCAGATCAAGCCTGAAACTTTTACAGCTCTGTAAAAATACGGGTGGATATCCGTTCTTTTGAAATACATTAACATCCAGTAGAAGATTAGAAAGGGGTTGTACAAAGGTAAAACAAATTTGCCTATAACAAGAATGTGGAAAGGCTGTCCTACCCATCCTTGTTCGTATCCTACAAGAAACGCGAATCTTTGTGTCGCGATCCATACACCTGCGAAGACCGCGGCAAGTGTTATAATTTTTGTAACAAGGTTAAGCGCCTGTTCGTCTTTGGCGTTACGGGGTTTCTCGCGCAGGAATTCGTTTTTTTTCATTTGTATACTCCTTTTAACTAACATCCGGCGTCGGGATCAAAGAGCGTGTAATCGTGTTTGTTTCCATCTTTGTCGAACCAGCATGAAGCGGAAGATGCTTCTTGATGATCGTTTGAATAGTACATGGCGGCTAACATGGTTCTGAACTCGCTGCCGTGCCAAGCCCTTTCTTTCATAAGAGGGTCGTCCTGTTTCCCGCAGTACCATTTATTATTCCCGACATACTTACGCAGAGCGTCTTTTACAGCCCACCAGTAAACGCCGAACAGCCTGTACCAATGCTTGTTCGAATTAATCATTTTCGCGGCGTTGTGCGCCTGTATGTTGGCGTACATATCCCTGTCAAGCGAAACTTCCTTTTCCAATTTGTCAATAAACTCGTTTGAATAATACATAAATCCCCTTCCTTTATCTTTTAAAGCCCTTACGGGCTTTTTCAATTTTAGTTTCCTCATCTATTTTTTCAAGCAAAGCCTGCTTTTTCTTTTCAATTTCAATTTCTGTTTTTATAACCGCGTTTTCAACAGCGGGTTTTAATTCGGGAACGGTCTCCCTTATCACTTCAATAACATCGTCCCTTCCGTACCCGCTGTAATTAACGCCTTTTTCAAGAGCTGAATGAATTGCCTTTTTACCTTCTTCCGAAAAAGGGTTAAGAAGTTTTTTATTAAGATAATTGTAATACGCTTTTTGAATATTAAGAGTCCCGTCTTCCGCCGTAAAGAAAACATAAGGCGCGTCACTGTCATAACTTGAGGCATTCAGCGCGCAATGAATGCCGTAGTATTTCTCTTTAATATCTTCAGGCATTTTATAAAACTCTTTTGAGCCGGCATTCTTTACTATTTCCCTGTCTTCTTCACTTGTTTTTTCAAGCCGGTATAAAACCTCCCCCCTTAAATAACCTTTGTTGTTTTTATTTAACGCGGTTAACTTAAAATCTTTGGTAAAAAGATTGTCGTCCGTTGTTCCGTAAATGCGTGCCAGACTCTTTTTTTCCTTAATCTCGTCTTCGGTAAGAAGCTCGCCGCAGTTTATAATCTGTTTTTTAAAGTTGAAACCTTCTACAACATATTTCCCGTAAGCGGTTATAAAAACATCATCTTTTCTTATAACCATATTTGAATCGGCGTTGTATAAGAAAGGCTCTTTACTATCAAGCAGGTCATGATGTGTAAAACACGGATTTGTCTTTAAAGCCGCTTCAATACTTGAAATCTGTGTTACGCGTTTTTTATATTCGCCTGTTCCTTCTTTAAGGGGCAGAACCGCACTTCGGGCAAGGGAGAGGTTTTTAAGAAGCGTTTTCGCCTTTTCTTCCTGCGCCTCTTTTATCTTTTCCTGTTTTTGTCTTTCTATTTCCGCTTTGCGTTCGTTAACCGCGTCCTTGTCGCCCCATTCTTCGGTAAGGGCGAGGAGCAGCTCGTCGGCGTCAACAGAGTTTTCGTCATTCGGGTTGGTGAAAACTTCCGACTTAGTCCGCAGTAATTGATCAATCCAGTCCGCTTTTCTTTGTACCAAGTTCACCGAGTAATTGTCGATAGTACCTGTTGCAAGATAGGAATTAAGGGTAACTTTGTCTTGTGAATTACCCTGTCTGTCAACGCGTCCGTTGCGCTGAATAAAATCAGAAGGGCGGTAAGGTATGTCAAGGTGGTGTACGGAAGACGAGTTTTTCTGTAAATTAAGCCCTTCACCTATGCAGGAAGTTGAGCCTATTATAACCTTGTATTTACCGTTGTTGTAATCGGCTACCGCTTTTGAAACTTCCTTTTCAACAGCCTGATTGCTTTTTGCAGAACCGCTTTTTGTAAAACCGTTTACAACGACAATTTCCTTTTCCTTGAAACCTTGTTCTATAAGATAATCTTTTATTTTATCGTGCATATTAAAATCCGCGTTTGATGAGAAAACCCTGTCGCAGAAAACAACCTGCCCGCCTTTTGTATTATTGTTATTCGAATAAGCGTTACCCGCAAGCGTTTGGAGTTTCGCGCTTTTCCAGCCTTTGTATTTAACAGGATCGTATAACTCAAGGTCAAGACTCGCCGTCCTCATTTGCGAATAAAAAGTAAGGAAGTTTTGTCCGGGAAACTGTTCCTGTCTTTCTTTTTTGTCAAGCGATTTATACATATCAAGTTCAGCCGAAATAGCCCTTACAGCCTCTACCTGCTTTTCGTCCGGCGGGATAATGTGCGGGGAATTTTCGGCTTTGGGTTTGTCCAAACCGATTGCGTCCGGGTTGTTCTGTAAATCGGTATAGGAGAAGAAAAGGTTTTGCAGTGTTTGCAGGTTTTTAAAACCTTTTAATATATTGCCCTGTTTAGCCTGACCAGTACCCCAATCGTAAAGCCATCCTGTTTCGATGTCGGCAAACTCGCGGATAAAACCGTCGATGGTGGAAACGCCCGTGCGCGAAAGTTCCTGCGGCGCTATGTACTGCATCATGTTGTAATATTCCAGAGGCGAGTTTGTTAAAGGCGTTGCCGTTAAAAGGAATACGTTTTTACCGTTGTTCCGCTCCCTTATGTATTCTGACTTTTTGTAAAGGGACATGGCTTTAGCCGACTGCCTTCCGTCGTTCATGCCTGTTTCGCGTGAAAGGGAGGAAGTAAACAGGTTTTTATACCTGTGCGCCTCGTCTACAAAGACGGCGTCGCATCCGAAATCCTCGAAGCAGACGGTAACGTTGGTTTTCCCCGAAGCCGCTTTGCGTTCCCCTTTAAGGGAGGCAAGCTCCCGCTGGCGCGCGGAGCCTAAAGCTTTTTCCTGTCTGTACATGGATGCTACTTTTCGGGTAATAATCGTATCGTTTTCCGTCGACATCTGTATTTCGGAAGCCGAGCTTTCGGGCATGATGATAATATCCGCGCCGCTTCCCGCCATCGCCTGATATTTCGCGTAACGTTTGCCGCGGTCGGAATAGCCTTTTTCTTCGGGGTCTATATACGATATTTTTAAAGCCGGCATAACATCGCGGATTTCCTCGACCCAGTCTTTGACTTTATTGTTAGGCACTTGTAAAAATATTCTTTTAGCTTTCGCTTCCTGACGCAGAAGGGACATAAGGGCTATAGCGGTAACTGTTTTGCCGAAGCCTGTTCCCAAAGCAGAAATGCCGCATCCGTTTCTGTAAAGATGGTGGACTGACTGCCACTGGTGCGGCTGGACTGTTTTTCCTTCCCCTTTTTCGTTCCTGTTCCTCCATCCCGATATTTCAACAGGATATGTTTTAACAGGGGCTGTTATATAGGTTTTAAATTTCCTGTTGTATTCCGATTCAAGGAGCGTGCGGTATCCTTCATGGTTTGAAACAAATGAGCGGAACAGTTCGTCATGTTCTTTATTAAATGAATCCGTGTCGTAATATCTGCTGCGCTGTTTCTGTCCGTTAAGGTAATATACAAGAGGGTCTGAATGTTCCTGCCAGCCGTATTTGCCGTTAAGCCCCCATTTGCCTTCCTCGTTTTTGGAAAGCCCTGAAAGGTTTTGTTTGCCCAGAGCGTCTTCGCCCGAAGCCCATTCGCGGATGGTCTCTTCCGGTATCCAAGAGGAACGGGGGGAAAAGTCGGCGTCTTCTATAGGCGTCCAGCCTACGGCTTTCTCGATTTCTTCCGCTCCCCGCAGCAGTAATTCTTTTTTCCAATCTCGGCTTTCCGATTCAGCCGCTTCTTTCAATTCATCGATTTTCTTCCACGCGTCGCCTGAGATGAAGTCTTCGCGCAGTTGGAAAACATCATGCGGTGTGATAAATACATCGTTATGCTTTTTCATCTCAAAAAAGAGTTCTTCCGCCTTATCGGGAAAGAACTCACGGATATTTTCTTCGGTCGCGTCTTTTAATTTTTCCCTCATCGTAAGAAGCGCGGATACAGCCTTATTATGTCCGTCTACAATTTCAATATTTTTTCTGTAAACATTTGTTTGTGTTAAAAGCGGGTCTTCCGTATTTAAAAACGCTTCGTATACTCCTTGTACCGCGGGGTTTTCTTTGGTAAAGCGTTTTATGTCTTTATCATCCTGCGGAAGGCAATCATATTTTTTATTGAAATCCGTAATATGTGTAAGGCAGACATTCTGCAAAGATTTTATGGTTTCAACACTTTGTTCATTCTTCATCGCCTCCCGTACAGCCTTAACGGATTTGGAAATATCAAAAACTTTTTCAAGTTTCTCCGCAAGGGTAATATTGGAAGAGGCTGTTTTCCAGCGGTTGTCCGTAAGGATGAATACTTTTCCATCTTCTATTTTTACAGTCCCGCTTCTTAATGATTTGTTTTCAAGCGCGGTCAGTTCTTCAGTATTTAACGCGTTATATGAAACTTCTTTAAGACTTTCGTTTAACACGTATTCTTCCCGCGCTTTTTGAAAAACATCTTCCGGGAAAGGAACCGCCGGGGTAAACGAATTGACAATAACATCGACGCTGTTATGGTCTATATCCCCTTTGACTTCGTCCTTTCCCCATTGACCTGTACCTTCGCTTACGGTTCCCGCGATATGCCGGCTGTTGTTTTCAAAATACGCGCCGCTTACAAAAACATCGTCGTAGAACGCTGTCGTTTTAAAAGTACCGTCATCCAAGTCTGACAGTCTTTTTTGAATATCATCGGGGTATTTGCGGAATAAAAGAATATCAGGCGTGACTTGGGTATGGCTGTGCCGGAAACTTCTGTCCGGAAGTTTTACGGCTCCCGCAAACTGCGCTTTTTTATTTAACGATAAACGGAAATCTTCGTTTGATTTATTTGAAAGAACGCCCGGCGCTGTAATGAGAGCCATAGTACCGTTTTCTTTTAGGTTGTCGATGGAGCGCGTAACAAAATAATTGTCAAGGGATTTTTCATCGGGCATATCAAGGGAACAAAGATCGGCGCTTCTTTCGCCGAAAGGCGCGTTTCCTATAATATAATCGAAGTTCCCTTTTTCTTTTGAAAAGTTAAACGCTTCAAAACTCATGTTTTTTATTTCCGCGTTTTTGTCATCGTGAATAATACTTGCGATTTGCGCCGTGCGCTTGTCAAGTTCGACGCCTGTAAAAGAAAATGTTTTATCCTTCGGCGCGTACTCAAAGAAAACCCCTGTACCGCAGGAAGGCTCTAAGATTCTTGCGCCGTCTTTGATCCCGCCTGATTTTTCCAGTAACCGCCATGTTAAATCAGCGACAGGCGGGGAAGTATAGTAATCGTATAACACGCCTCTTTCGCCTGAAACCGTAACCCCTCCGAACCCGCTGTAACGTCTTAATATTTCTTTATCTTCCGCTGTTTCTCCGTTTCCTTTTTCAAGTATGGAAAGCGCTGTGTTGTTGTATTCTTCCCGCTGTTTCTCCGACAGCCGCGTCGAGAAACTTGTCCAAGCGCCGAAAGGTCTGTATGCAAAAAACCTTTTGTCTATTGATTCGACGCTGTATTCTTCTTTTTGAAGCTCCGCAATTATCTCCCTCGCCCTTTCTTTCCCGATACGTTTTTCAAGCCTTGCTTCAGGAGATTCTCCATCTTCCTGCTCTTGGGTTTCTTCTTCAGGCTCGATCTCCTCCCGTTTTTTAATTTCTTCATTCTGATTAAGCAGAGAAAACAGATAGCGGTGATAGCTTTCTTTATCAATACAGCCCGCGTTTTGCATTTGTGAAAGGGACGCGGCTCTGTCTTCTTTTGTCATTTCCCTAAGCAGGAACCTTGCCGCCTCAATGGGATCGTTTTTAAATGAACCCGCTGTTAAGCGGTAGTTGGCTGTAAAATTATCAGGCGTGTTCGGATGCGGTATAACAGGCAGAGAGGGTTTTTCGTCAAGGTCGAAAAATAACTGCCTTGAATGGTAAAGGATATTTTTCTGTTCTTTAAAACGTTCAGGATATTTTTCCTTGACAGCTTCAATATACCGTGTTAAATTATTAGTGAAACCGAATACGTTCTGTAGTAGGACAGGCTTTATAGTCTGGGAGGCAGAACGGAACGGCTCTGAAAAGTGTTGAGTTAATTTCCCATTCAGTGCCGGTTCGGTTTTCTTTTTGTCTATATACAATAATCTGTTATCGTTTATTGCCTCTTTTAACCAATCGTTAAACTTGTCTTTCCCGAAAACTGTCTTTACAAGGTTTATATCTATTTCCGCTCCGTTAAAGTTTCCTTTTTGGTTTTGGGCTACAGGCACAATTATTGTTTTACCGTTTTTGTCGGTTAACCCTATTACGCTTATAATTTCCGTTTCGTCATTCGCTGACTGTACAATTAACAAAGGTTTTTTAAGCTGTTCCGGGATTTGCCTTAAAATATCTTCCCCTAAATCGTGGTAATTGACATTGTTAAAACTGCCCCCGTTCCGTAAAGTTGAATAAAGATGCATTCTGGTCATCGCCATAGGCAGTCTTTCAAAGCCCAATTCTTCATAAATACGCGGCGTCATTCCAAGGAAAACATGGCTCTTTTCAGGCAGCTTCCCTTCGGCGATTTGGGAAAGAGTAGTTTCATATTCCTTTTGATTAAAAATATATGTTTTATCTTCAAAAAGTTTTTCATAAACATTTTCCATGCGTTTGTCTATCTCGACAATGTGTTCCATTCCGCGGTAGACGGTGTCTACAAAACTTACTCCCTTGTTGTAAACATCCGCTCTTGTTCTATCCCTTCCGTGCCTGCGTTTAACCCACCGCTCAAGACCCTTTGCGAACAGCTCTTCTTTTTCTTCGCTCCATGTTCCGTCCGTAATACCGAACGCTTTTTCTGCCTGCTCCCGCAGTTCTCCTGTAAGCTGCCGCCGGAAAACATGGGCGCACTCGTGGACGAATGTTGAAAAGTCAGCCCCTTTCCCCGCGCGTAAAACTGTTGACGCGTCCCCGCTTAAGAATTGCACGTAACCTTTGAATTGTTCGGGCAGTTCTTCGTCTTTCTCCGCAATCCCTTCAGGATGGTAGCGGTTCATGTATTCGCTGAAAGTAAAATCAAGAGTCCGCGCCCTCGCCTCAAGAAGTACAAGAGCGGTTTGCGCCGTTTCGTCTGAAAGATTGAACGCCGATGCGATTTCGCGGATTATGCTGTTTTTGTCTGTAGTCATTTATCTTTTAAAGCCTTGTATGTTTGATTGATTTTGTTGGTTTGAGAAAATGCTTTTTTCAAGTTCCTTAAAAAGCTGCGGGTTCGCGAATTTCTTTGCCGTGTCTTTTGTTACGCCCATTTCTGTTAACAGTTTTTTACCAATGTTTGTATCATTGCCGACGGCTTTCACGCATTCGCATACGCCCTGTACGTAACCTGCTTTCCTCGCCGTTTCAAGCTGTTTTTCAAACGCTGGGTTTTGATTCTTTTGGGAAGGGGACGCTTCTATAAGTCTGTAAAGATAATCCTTTGCGGCACTCTGGTCTTTTAAGCCCATCGTATTTAAACGCCTGTTAACGGCGTCTTTCCTCTGCTGAGGGATATTGTCTTTTAACACTTGGATTGCTATATAAGGGCGTTCCGCAACGGCTTTTGACTTTGCCATTTGTTTTAACGTACCCATGATGTTTTTGTCTGTTACATTCTCAAGCTGAACGTGTCCGCAGTTGTCGTGAAGAACAATGTTGTCGTTAGGATTGTTATTCGACATTACAAGGCAGTTGTCTTTTGCCGCTATTTTAGCGAATTGGTTTGCGACGATAAGGCAGTTGTCGGACGCTTTTACCGTACAGTTGTCGCTTGCGTAAACAAGGCAGTTGTCCCTTGCCGTAATTGTGCTTATGTCCGAGCCTTTCGCCGTCGCGCTTTGGTACGAATATATCTTCGTATTTCCCGTAGCTGAAACGCTTGTTTCGTCGTAAGCGTGGACAGTGCAGTTTCCGTCAGCATTTATTTTTGAAGAGCCTTTCAAGGTTATATTACAATGTCCGTAACAGTTTCCGAAAGCGTTATCGTGTAACATTATTTTACAGTTGCCTTTCCCGATAATATTGGCGTTGTCATATCCTGTAACGGTTGTTTTCCCTTGAACCGCGGCTATGCCGTTTTCTTTTGCTGTAATTTTTACTTCCGACTTTTCAGGCGTCGCGCATTTGCCGTTTTTACCTACAGTTACATCGGTACGGACTGTTATAAACTCTTCGCTGTCTTTTATTACTATTTCATTCCCGATATGTTTGCGGCTTTTTATAAGCGCGTCATATTCGGCTTGCGTACTGACAGGTATTTGCATTGCTTACTCCTTAAAAATCGAAAAAAGAAGTCCTCCTGTGGTATAATTAATCTGACAAAACAATTATTACTCCCAAAGGAACGAATTCCTGTGGGTGTCCACAGGAGGACAATTTTTTATTTTAATTCTCTGAAATATTTAATCTCGTAATTAAGGATGACAGGGGTTCTGTATTTGTCGTTTTCTCCTGAAAACTGAAGAAGAAAATATTCTTCGGTTTTGATTTTGTCTGCGATTTTTCCTAACGCTTCAATATCATTTGGTTCTACTGATTTCAGTTGGTTTAGTTCCTCTTGATTATTTCTATTGCAAGGATATTGTCTTGAAAAATGTATTGTTATGAAAATAATGTGGTGTCCGACCTGTTTATTTTCACTTATGACAGATAGTGTAATTAAAACTTTCGCCTTTAAAATCTAAAACGATAACGCTTCCCGGATAAGTGATACGTGTCGGCATAACGCATGAAACGTCTTTGCCTGAACGGGTTGGGTCTGAAAGTAAAGTTTGTAAATGCCACATTGGTTTGTAAATGCCACATTGAATTGAACCTGCGGCTTTATTTTTAACATCCCTGTTAATCATGTTTTCTCCTCCTTATGTGTTCCGCGCTTTTATTTTTTCGAATTCCTTACGGTTAATCTTCGTTGTTTTCAGTATTTGTTTCGCAAGGTCTTTCCTTCCTAAGTCGAGAACTATCTTTGCACAGCGCAATATAGCTCCGTAACGGCTTTTTAAGAAAATATCTTGTGTTTGTTTTTTCTCTTTGTCCATGGCTTTGTTTAATAACGCCGCTCATGCCTTAACACAAGCGGCGCTTTTCTTTTTTACATTTTCCTTCCGCGGGTTTGGGTCTGTTCAAGATTTTGTTCGGGCTGCTCCATTTTGTATGCCTGCATTTCCGCATACTTCTCAATAGCTTTTCCTTCTTTTACGGCTTCATTGCCAATCTGTGAAAGTTTAAAAGCATAAGGATAACCTTGCAGTTTTTTGTCTAATATTTCCGCCTGCTCCGGATCGTTTCTGTCATATTGCTTTTTCAAAGCCTCCGCTCTTTCTTTGCTTGGGACAATTCTTTCGTCTACGGTTTCTTTCAATTTCTCGGAAAATTCTTTCGCCTGTTCCATGGTCGCGGCAAACTTGACTCCCATTGAGACCGCGGCGAGATACTGCCCGAGATATTTTTCAGGTTCTGTTGAAGTACAAACGATATTATCTTTTGGTGTTTCTTGTTTCTTTGCCTGCGGTTCCCAATCCTGACCGTATTCGATTTTTTTCTGGGCAATCCATTTTTCGTGTTCAGCCTGCTTATGTTGTTCAACATAATTTTTCAGTTCTTCCGGTTTTGTTGTTTGCGCGACATTAAAAATAGTGGCTTTTACTTGCTCCCAATTCCCTGTTTCTTTATTTGGTACATTGAAATTAAGATAAGCTCCTTTGCCCCATTCACCCTGTTTGACAGAAAGTCCGGGTACATTTTTCCCGATTTCTTTGATTTGATGTTCGGTGATGTACTCGCCTATCGGAAAACCGTGTTCTTTTTGGTGCGCTTTAACATAAAGCAAAGTATCGCCCTCATAATGCCTGCCGGTCGAAATGTTAAATGCCGGTTCTGTATCCGCGATTCCGTTCTCATCAGGAAGACAAGACAGCGTACCTTTTTCCATAGCTCCCATTATTACTTTTTTCTGATGAAGGGCGTTTTTAAAACGCTCCGCATCCTCGACTTTTTTCCGCACGTCTTCAGGCGGACGAAATCCGTTTGTTAAGTCTGACATAATTGTCTCCTTACTAATTATATTTTCATCAGTTCGACGAACTGTTGAATCTGAAAGAAAACCCTCCGGAGCTGTGGTATAAAAGAGTTAACGGGTATCTTTATAAAGACGAACATTAAAATATCTTGTTAATTGTTATTTGCGTTAAAACCGCCTGTGTTTTTTCTGCCTGTTCCGCGCAGGTCATTTTCATTGATTTGAGTAATTACAGGCGTAAGCCTTCCGCGCTGGTTCTCGTAAGTGCGGATTGAAACAACATCTCCTTCGCTTACTGCCGCTTTGTCCTTTTTGTAAATAATCTTCCCGTCAACAAGCGCCGCTCTTGGTTTCCCGACAGACATTTCAGGCTTTTTGAACAGCGGAACGAAATACGCCTTACGTGCGGTATACCTTTGTTACTTTTCCTTTAATAAATCCGTCTTCACCCGAATAAACTTTAAAGTTCATCGGGTTTGAATATTTCAATTCCCCCCGCGCCTGTAAAAACGTGTTGTAACGCGCGTTCGTTCGGAGCGTCTCTTCCCAGCCTTCGGTAAATTGATAAGCGTTATTCGTATAATTACAAAGACCGAGTTTACGTAAATGCTCAAGCCTCGTTAAAACCCGCTTCCGGTCTGCAACAACATGGGAAAGATTTATCGAAGAACCCGAACACAAACTTTTAATCCGTTCGTCCATACGGGTAAACCTTCCCGCGGTAAGCGCCATTTCTTTTTCTATCGCGATTTCCGCTTTCGTTCTGTGCCCTAATTGTTCCGTGCAGATGTCGCAGGCGTTTTCCCGCATAAACGTCTTTACTATGTCTCGCGGGATTTTAACTTCCTTTCCGTTTTTATCCTTACCGTTAATTAAAAGATGCGCGTGCGGATGCGCGGTGTTGTAATGGTTTGCCGCCTGAAAATAAAATGAATATCCTGTCTGCTGTTCCAGTTTTTTTATAAAGGTTTCAGCCAGAGTGTTAAGGTTGACTTTGTCCGACTGCGGGCTTAAAAATATTCTGAAATTCATATCAACCATATTTTTACGGTATTCCGCTAAATCTGTTCCGTATAATTTCGCGCATCCGCCGTCAATATCTGTTCCTTCGCGGGAAAGATAATCAATTTGTAATTTATGGGACGCCTTACTATTCGAATACTGCATTTTCACAACGCATTTCTGTCTTGTATCCGCGCGGCGGGAACCGCCTGATTGTTTGATAAAATTATCAAAAGATGTTTTTTTACTTGAAGACGAAGACCGGAACTTTCGGAGAAGCTTTGCAAGCGCCATTGCCGAATCCTGCTCTTTACGCTGTCTCCTGTAACGCGGGTTAAATCGGTATTCTTTTTTACTGTCTTCAAATAAAAAATGACGCATTATTCAAACCGCTCCACCGGTGGACTATTACCTAACAGTCAATGTTCCGGACAGCTTCTTTTAGTTTTTGACTCGGACGGAAAACTATTTTCCGGTGCGAAGAAACAGTTAACGAAACTCCGTTTAAGTTGATATTTCTTCCTTCAATCTTTTTCGTACAAAACGTTCCCAAGCCCCGAAGCTCAATCCGCTCCCCTTTGGAAAGTTCTTCCGCGATAGAATCAATCAGCACGTCCACACAGGCTGACGCATCCCTAAGCGGAACTTGATTTACCCTGCTTATTTTTCTTGTTAAAAACGATTTATTAACCTTATTTGCCAAAATTAAACTCCAAAACATCAAAAATAAAATGCTCGCCCGGTCTGAAAAATGCTTTACCGCTTGTCTTTAAAACGCTTTACCGGGCAACTAATACCTGCTTTTTTGCTTTACCGGGCAACTAACAGGCGTTTTTTCGCTTTACCGGACAACTAACGCCTGTTTTTACAGCTCAACCGGACGAGCATTTATCAACACCATGCCTCGTAAGTACACGTAAAATCGAGGGTGTATACACCTAACTATCCGAAAACTCGAACACTTACGCTCATGGCATATATACACAAAACATGATGTATATCTACCTAAGTACACGAAAACTCGTATACTTAGGTCATGGTATATACACCTCCTTTATCTTGCCGACTTCGGGCTATTTAGTTGCCCGGGCAAGCAATCCTGATTCTTCCAACTTATCAATAATGTGGGAGGGCAGAGCCGAATAAAAGACAGCCTTTTCGTCCGCTTTAAGGAACTGGTATATCAAAAGTGAAACAGCTTCTTTGTGATCCAAAACGTCTTCCATGAGCAGGACGACAGCTTTTTTCAAAAACTCCATCCTTTCCGTAAGCCCAACCCCTCTATCAGGATTTTGGTGCTGTAACAAGTCTTTGTATCCTCTTTTCAGCGATTTCTTTCCGGACTTTATTTCCTTCTGGATTTGGGAAGGAACCTTGTCGCCTTTTGGGGCTTCCTCAACGGCTTTCAAAACCGCTCTCGCGTGGTATATCGTAGAAGCGCTTACCCCCAACTTTGCAGCAAGAACTTCCGCCGCCCTCCCTTTCCCGTCTTGGGCTTTTCTTTCAGGCATCATTTTAGCAGCGGTCAGTATTTCAGCGTTTGTAAGATTGCGCCTTACAGCCTGACGCTCGAAAGTGTATAGCAATGCTTCTTCTTTGTTTTTGAACTCTTTTTCCGCAACAGGAATACTTGTAAGACCCGCTTCCTTCGCCGCGGTAAGACGCGTATGACCGTCTACAAGGATATTTGTGCCTTTCCATATAACTATAGGCTGGCTTTCATCGTAACCCGCCTCTTTCATCTTTGAGACGATTTCTTTCAGAACCTTGTCCGGAATATCAAATATCTTTGAAATCTCAGGATCTATTTTTATCTCATCAATCTTGATTTCTTTTGACATAATATTTCCTGAATTGAATCCGGCTTTACCGGTTGCCTGTAATTTAGCCATCAGAAAGCCTCCGGCACATGAAACTCGGTTTCAACGAAACAACCTGCAAGCTCTACAACGGCTTTGTATAAATCGGGATTGTAAACGGTGTTAGATTGCCCTTTGGCGCATGAAAGTTTTTTGTGGTAATCAATAACCAAGTGAATCATACTCGTCCACGGAAACCATGTTTCAACAGGAGTCAAAGGGAAGTCGTCTTTTTTGTATAACTCGATAAAATCACTCTGACGTCCTGTTTTAGCCTCGCCGAAACGCTTGTCGTAACCGTTTATAAGCACAAACCAGTTATTGAACCCTTCCACATCGCGCGGAAGGACGCCGGCAAAGAACGCCGCGGCGTTGTAACTGAATAAATCCTTCAAAACAGGCGTAATCGTGTAATCCGATGCGTTTACCGCGTTTAACACGATATTGTCGTAAGTAGGCGGACAGTCAATTATACAGATGTCATACTTCCCGTACAGTGTCGGAATCATACGTTTCAGCCGTTTTTCGCTTAACGTCCTTAAATCAGCAAGATAAGGCGTTGAGGCGATAATAGAAACGCGTTCTGTGTTGGTTTCCAGTGCGTAATCACACAAATTATTTGACTCGTCACTTAACGCCGAAGCGATATTAAGCCCTTTTGTTTTATCCATTTTATCTTCATCGATAAAATGAAAACTAAGGCTGTTGTTTAAGTCGCAGTCGATTAACAATATTTTGAGACCCGCCGCGGCAAGACATCTTGCCAATAAAATAGCGATGTTTGTTTTACCCGTTCCGCCTTTAATTGACGAAAGTGATACTACGGTCGTTTTACACGCACTGCATAAATCGTCTTCGACCCAATAACATGGTTCCCCTGTCTTCTCAACGCACTGACTGCAATCGCTGTCAGTACAGCCGCATATACGGCATTTTCTTTCTTCGCACATAATTTTCCCTCCTGAAATATTCGAACCTCCGGTTCGGTTTAATCCCCCTAAGGGGAATAAATCCTGTTTTGCTTTTAAATTGATTTTTAAAAGAATAAGTTTTAAAGAAAAGAATGGACGCTAAAGGAATCGAACCTTTCGGTTAGTCAGGAGGGCAAGTCTATGTGCTGACTTTTTTCACGCCCCTAACCGGCAGCCGAGCAGCGTCCGAAAAAAAGAGATCGCAAGAGATGGTTCTCGAATGCGTCTCAAAATCCTAACGCGAGGCCGCAACACTCTGCATCGGGGGCGGTTACTTTTCCGCCGCATATTGCGTACTTAAAGTACGTGCAGAGAAGGGTTAATTGTTGTTGATTAGTGATATTAGTTAGTGGTACAATTTTTTTATTCTAGTGCTATATATAGAAGAAAAAAAATTGCATGAGGCTAAAACCGTCGATACTCCGCCGCGGAGTTCGTCATTCCTGTTTGCCGCTGTCTGCTGAAAGAAAATCGCGCAGGCTGCGGTTGGCTTTATCTAAATCGAAAACATTTGGGTTAAAGTCCGCGCCAAGTTCGGTAAGCGCGAATTGTTTTTCCCTGCCCATTATTTCAAGAGAAGCAAGCAGTTTGCTGAACTGCCGCGGACCTTCGACTTGTTCGGGAGGAGCCGACCCGGTTCCGGCGGTAAAGCGGACAGCGTCTTTTATGTTTTGCTTCGCGCCTTGGTAAGAAGACATAATTATTATTCTGATAACCCATTTTGGTCCGTATTCGTAAACAATTTCTTTTTTGCCGTGAAAATCAATATCACCTAATTTAATTGTGTTGTGTAAATACTGCCTGCCGCCGTCTGACATTTCAATGTAAAAACGAAAACTGAGGAGTTCTTTCCAGTTCATGCTGATTTGAATTATTTTATGGAGTTCTTCCATTGTACATTCTTGGGAAACAATCGCCCGCCGCCAAACATCAAGCCCGCTGATACTGATTTGTATTGTCCATAATAATGGACCCGCGCCGCTGCCGCCGTGAATCAATGTAAGAGTGCTCCTTCTGAAGTTATCCATCGCGCTGCCGATAAGCTCTTTTATGTCGTCATAAGTTTCCAGCATATTTTCCAGAGAATTATCCATCGCTATAATATCTGATTCGGTCGGAGAATCGCCAAAAATAAGATCTTCAAGCAGCGATGCCGCGTGTCCTTGAATTTGTGAAAGTATAATAAATGTATGCTTTGGAAGCCACGCCGCTTCAATTTCGCCTTTTTCCAGTTTGGCGGCAAGTTCGACAACCGCTGTGTGCAGTTCAGCAACGCGCTGTCTTACAGGTCCCGTGTTTTGATCCAGAAAAAACGAATAAACCGGATAAAAATCTTCCATTCTATCGTTAACATATTTTGTAATAATCAGCCATTCGGCTTTATCAAGATGAATAACGGGCGGAATTATTCTGTTAATAACTTCTTCAATTGTTTTTTCGTTTCTGAAGAAAGCGTCTTTTATATATGCAAGAATTACATACTCAGAAATAGGAATGTGTTTTTCATAAAGTAATTGTTCTATAAAACTTCTGCTTGGAGGAACAGTATTGTTTTGAAGAAATTTCGCGTCAGGGATTTCTTTGCCCGCAAACCAGAAACGTGTTTCGATGCCGTAAGGAACTGTATCTACGGCTTCTGTTTTCTCGTAAAGGAATTCTTCCAAAGAATAAGCCGGAAGTTCTCTTATTCGTTTTCCGCCGTACCAATAAGCAAAGACGATCTGCTCCTCTGTGTTTACTCCGGCTCCCAGAATGGAAAAACTATTTTCAAGACCTGTTTCGGCGGCTCTTTCCCAGTCTTCCAAATCCGCGGCAGTCCATTCATCTTTTGCGATTTTTCTTAATTCAAAAAGGCACTCTTTCCAGTTTATTACGCGTACGGCAAACCGGTCGCCGGGCACAAAAGAACACTCGCGGTAAATGCCGCGCATATCTAAAGTGTGTATAGAAACTTCGGGAGGTTCTTCGTAAGGATCGCTGTTATACGCTTCTTCATTTTTTGGATTGTCTCTTGCAATATATTGAGGCGCGAACTCTTCGCCGTAGATGCAGTAATACGGGTAAAGGTCTTCCGGCGGAGCTTCGGTTGTTGTTGTCGGAACAGGTTCAGATTTCCATAAAAACTCATAAAAATTAGGCAGTATCATTGGGTTCGCGAAAGGAACACACCTGTGACCCGGAATAAGAATTCCGTTGAGCAGTTCAAGCCGTGTCGGCGTTATGACAAATTCGGCGTTTTCAAAAATATTTCTGCGGGAAACCCAGTGTTTTTTATCCTGCCTGAACGCGATTTTCCGGTCTTCCAAGTGAGTCAAAATTTCCAAAGACAATCTTTTTGCGCGTGAATTTCCGCTTAGGCTGAAAAGCGCGGCGTTCGCAATCGCTTCTCCGATACCGCGCGGCTGTACTCCGACCGCCTGCACATAACCTGTTATTTCTTCCAGCGTGAACGGTTCGGCTGCGTTTTCGAGAAATTCGTACAACGCTTCTTCTTGATCCATTTCCATTAGTATATTACTTTTAATCCTTTTACTTTATATAAATCCATTTTGTCTAGTGCCGCGGCAAACTTAAGGGCTTGTTTGGGCAAGACTAGCCTGCTTTAGCAAGACTATTAAGGCAGTCTAAATCGGCGGCGGTTAACGAAGGGTTGTACCTTATCGCACTCTTCCGCGAACAGCCGACGCAGGCGATTGTCCTTATACATAATACCCTTT
>QMCE01002029.1_pt1 | contig 20308 bp, 16 predicted proteins | sample 1821851 | NCBI WGS metagenome assembly QMCE01 (sample SAMN09453174, study PRJNA476694) | Termite gut metagenome, whole genome shotgun sequencing project. | isolation source: worker | host: Odontotermes sp. | place: South Africa:Pretoria | collected 2016-01-28 | reverse complement strand
TCTTTCTGCACTCCTTTTTTCGTTTTCCAGTCGACTGGAATTTTGTTTGTTCGTTCGGTCACAAATTAAAAAATGTAGCTCGGCAAAGGCTAAAACCTGTGCTTTACTACATTTTACTACTTTCCGTGCGTGCGATATTGCGTGTTTTGCTTGATTTCTGCCGCACTTGTGGTATATAATATTACTGACAGCCTCAAAATCTTGTCATATGAAACGGGGACATAAAATGAGACGACATAAGCGGCTGTTCGCGGCCTTTACCGCCCTGCTGTGCTTCCAGACCTGCTTTATGCGATTTTGCTTTATGACCGTTGAGCGCGCGGGGCTTATTGGGTACGAGAACCTTGTCTTCATACTGTACTGCGCCGCAATCGTGTGCGGTTTAGCCCTTGCGCCCCTGTTCCTTGACAGAACGCGGCTCGCGGAGCCCCCCGCGCAAGTGGCCGCGGCGGCGCGCGCATGCCTTGCGGCTTCCGCGGCGTTTGCCATAGCAGGTTATTTCGTCGGCGGTTACGCCGCCCTGACGCTGCAGTTTTTTACCATGCTCTTTTATGCCGGGGCTTTGGCGGCCGTGCTGCGTGTGGCGTCGGCCTGTCTGGCCCCGCGGCTGGCCGGACGTCTTAACGGATTTTCCGGCGCGGTCATGCATCTTGTGATCATGGTGATATTTTATCAGCCGTTTTTCCCCGTATCCGCGGGCGTGACACTGTGCCTGCTCTGCGTCATGCTGGCGGCGGCGGGGCTTTTCTTTACCGCCGCCCGGACCGGCTCCCAAAGCCCGGACGACAACATCATGCCCTTTACCAACTACACGCCGTTTATACCGCGTGTAATACGTCTGGGCATGGCGGCGCTTGTGCTGTTCGTAATTTTTGGCGGGCTGCAGGACAATATATTCTATTTTGACGCGGTGTTCGCAAACATCCCCAACTTCCACTTTTATATTTTTACGTATAATATACTAATAAACGTGGCCGCGGGGTTTATTTTCGAGCGCGCCGACCCCGCGTTGGCCGCGGTGGGGGCGCTGGCCCTTATTTGCGCCAGCCAGTCGATGGCGATGTTTTCAACGTACGAATTTCTCGCGTACCCCTACACGGTTCTCTCCAACGCGGGGTTTCTCACGATGGAGGTTTATCTTTTCGCAATGCCTGTGGCGTATGTCGCGCTTACGGGCAAAAAGCCGGGCGTCCTGCCGGGGCTTGGCTTTATGATGCTGTACGCGTCCTTTGCCGTGACGGCAATGCTCTTTGAGTTTCTCCCGCCCGCTTTTTACGGGCCGGCGCAGGGCGTAATGCTTCTGGTGGCGGTAGCCGCGATACTTGTGACGGTATACCTGATGAACGAAAACAAGCTCCACAGGCTGGCCCTGCTTCAAGCCGAGCTAAAGGAGCTTAAAGACAGGCCCCTGCCGCCGTATGACGGGGCAAAGCTTTTAGAGCCGCTCACAGAACGGGAGCAAGAGGTCCTGCGGTTCATTCTGGCAGGTAAGACCAATAAAGAAATAGCCGCCGCAATGAACGTGAGCGTAAGCGCGATAAAGTTTCATGTCAGTAACATTTACGGTAAGTACACAGTGAACAGCCGGTTGGAGCTGGTAAGCGCGCTCGCAAACAAATAATTATCTTAGATTTTTTATCCTGTAAAATGAGCGCATGAATAAAGCATTACTTTAAAGCGCCTGGCCACATGGCCAGGCGCCTTTTTTTGTAAACCTGGCCACCAGACCAGGGACATTTGCGCTTTGGTCAGGTATAATGTCAGAAAAATCCAAACCAACAGCGGCTGGGGGGTGGCGTGCTTGAATCCGGTTTTGGCGTCTATGAAAAAGCGCCTGTTCATCTGCGCCGCAATTTTTACTTTCAGCCTTCTCGCCGCCGCGCTGTTTATTCCGGCGAACCGGCCCGCGGCCGCCGCGGTCTTCGGCGTATGCGCAGCGGCGTCGGCGGCGCCGCTGTACCGGCAGGGCCGCCGGGTCTACTGGACCAAGCTGATTTGTGACAGCAGCCTCATCACTATCCCGGCGGCTGTCGTGACAGGGCCGGGCGGCGAGCAAAGCTCCTCGGAGACAGTGGTCGCGACCTTTGGCCTGCTGCTTGGGGAAAAGCCATACATATGGGGCTGTGGAAAGGGCGTCCGGCTGCGCGAGCTAAAGATATACGAGCGGACGATGCGGCTAAAATTCGGGGACGGGGACGCGCTGTGGCGGGCCGAGTTCCCGCACGGTATGGCGGACGGCGCGCAAATAGCGGAGTTCGCGGAAAAAATAAGGTACGAAACCGGCGTTAACGCTGAAATTATGAATAACGAATGAGAGGTAAAGAGCATGAAAAAGTTATTGAGCATCATCCTGGCGCTGGCGCTGGCGTTTTCCTGCGTTCCCGCGTTCGCGGAGAGTGAAGAGGTCGCGACCCCGGCGGTTTTGGCGGAGACGGTAAAGACGGAAGCTCCGGTCGCTTCCCCGGGCGTTGCGGGCCCGGCGGTACGGGCCGCCGATATACCCGCAGCCGTATTGGCAACTGCAGGGGACACCCTTGACCTCGCAAACCCGCCCAACGGCGGTGCGGCAGGAACAGACGGCAGATTTAGGGTACGCACAACCAATAACACCATAACCGTTTCGGGTACTGATGCGCTCACTATAACCGGCGACGGCACAAACGGCGGCACCGGATGGTCTGTAATAGTCAGTGATGCCACCGAGGTCAACCTTGAGGCCGAGACTGTGATTAAAGGCGCAACCGGCCAAGCGGCGCTTCGGGTGGATGCAGCGGATGTGACAGTCAGCGGCCCGGACTCCGGAGTGGCGCCGACAATCACGGGGGATGAACAGGGAATATACGCATCCGGCAACATAACGCTTACGGGAACGTTCGGGAATATAACAGGCGCGGTAGATGAAGGAATTTACGCTGACGGCGACGTTACTATCTCCGGCACGGTTGCCGGGATTAACGGTTTACGCGACGGAATTTACTCCGAGGATGGCGGCGTTACGATCTCCGGCAATGTGACAGGCGACATAAAAAGTACGGGAACCGAACCAGATACGTACGGAAATTATTTTCATAACGGAATTGACGCAGATGGTAACATCACAATTTCGGGCACGGTATCAGGCGCGATTACCGGCAGCGAAGGCAGCAGCGGCCTGAGTGCTGACGGCGTGAATATAACCGGAGAGGTCGGCTCAATCAGCGGCGAACTTGACGGTATATACGCCTACTCGGGTAATGTCATTATTTCCGGAGAGGTCGGCCCAATCAGCGGCAGGGTACGTGACGGTATCATCGCCGGGTCGGGCAATGTCATTATTTCCGGCGACGTCGGCGCGATTACCGGAGGACGTAACGGTATTTATTCAGAAAGCGGAGAAGAACCCGGCGTTGGTATTTCCGGCACGGTGGGTACAATTACCGGCGGTACGGGGGACGGCATCTATGCGGAATACGAAATAGAGTTAACAGACGCGGTTGTTGACGATATTACGGGCTATGTCTACGGGATTCGCAGTGCTGGGGTCACGGTAGACGCCGGCTCCACTGTCGGAGATATTACCGGCTCAACGAACGACGGCATTAGTGTAAACCGTTATGTAACAATCAGCGGCACGGTGGGCGATATTACAGGCGGACCCGGCCCGAATGTCTACGGCATAGACGTGACTTTCTACGATGTCACCATTGAAGGAACCGTGGGAACTATCAGCGGCCTTGCGGGCAACCCTCACGATAGCGCGGTAAGTCCCACTCCGACCAATTATTTTATTATTACCGGCAAGGTGGCCGCGATTACCGGCACGACGCCAATATCCGCCAAACATTACGCGTTGCTGGATTATTCCGGTACGCTTGACCTTACCGGAAGCACCCCCGCACTTTCGCATACCGTGACGTTTGACTACGGCACGCTGACCCCCGGCGGAGACATGCTTAAAAAGGCGTACCTTTCGGAATACACGAAAATACCCGCGCCCACCGCCGCGGGCTATGTGACGCAGACATGGTACGACAAGGACGGCGTTGCGTGGGTCTTTGACTCAAGCGAGGTCAGCGGCGCTGCCAGTACGCTTTACGCGCAGTCGCCGTTTACGGCCGTCACCGATATAACAGGCTTGCCGTCCGCCGCCACGGTGGGGACGCCGTTGACCTTGTCGGGAACGGTGGCCCCTGCCGACGCTACAAACAAAACGATAACATGGAGCGTCCAGCCGGGCGGTACAGGCGCGGCCACGATAACCGGCAGCAGATTCAACGCCACGGCTGCGGGAACTGTGAATGTCCGGGCGACCGTTGTAAACGGCGCGGCAAGCTCAACTGACTACACAGAGGATTTTGTTATAACCGTCGCAGATACGCCGCCCGTCACTTACTCCGTCACCGTACAGAACGATGGCAACGGCACGGCAAGCGCAAGCGCGGCCACGGCTGCGGCCGGAGCGGAGATAATCCTTACGGCGACGCCGAAGACCGGCTATAAATTCAAGCTGTGGCAGGTGGTAGCGGGCGGAGTGACGGTGACGGGCAACAAGTTTACCATGCCCGCAAGAGCCGTCACTGTCAAAGCGATTTTTGAGCTGATACCGGTCATACCCGATCCTACCCCCGTTCCCGACCCAACCCCGGACCCGATTGACGGTGGCTCGGGCGGCGGCGGTTCCGGCGGCGGGGGAGGCGGAGGCTCATACACGCCCGTTACGGCAACTACAGCGCCAAGGCACACGCTGCGCAAGGGCGACGGATACTACGACACGCTGCTTGCCCGCGCGTTAGAGGTGCGCGTCTACGCTGACCTGGCCGTCACGGGCTGCACCACGGGCGCCGAGGTTGACAGGCTTCGCGCACTTTTTGAAAGATGGTTTGGCAATAAAATACGCGCTATCCATCTCGACAACACAGCCCCGTTTGACGGGGAAGTCCACATTGCCGCAAAGACCGATCTTTCCGGCTGGGACACAAAGAAGCTGCACTTCTACACCTACGACCCCGCGACCAACAAATACAGGCTTATACCAACTCCAAAATATTGGATAGACGCAAACGGCTACCTGCATTTCTATACCGCGCTTGGCGGGGATATCATAATCAGCGACGGGCCGCTAACGACAAAATAAAGGACGCAAAAGGCAGCGGGCGGTCATCGCCCGCTGCGGCAATTTGCAGTGGCGGATTTAATAGTAAGAAATGGAGTGAACGAGATGAAAAAGCTAATATCCATTATTCTTGCGATTTCCCTGTTGATGGCCGTCTTCGCCGGCTGCGGCGGCAAAACCGAAACGACCGCCCTTTCTCCGGAAAATACAAGTATTACAACACGCGATGGAGTAACGGTGGAGCTGGGCGACTATGTTTTGGACGGCGAAACGGAGTTGACCGTGACCAGGCAAGCTGCCGAGGCAAACGCCGGCGAGGGCTGGCAGATACAGCCGTATGATATTTCTCTTGACGGCATTACAGAGCTTGGCGACTTTATAACCCTGCGCATACCCTACGACCCCGGATTCTGCGAGGACGGGCAGGACCCGGCGCAGTGTGTGAGCGCAAAATACAAAAACGAGGCCACGGGCGAATGGGAGGACGCGGAAAACAACGAGCTTGTCGTCACCACCGACCATCTTTCCACGTTCGGCGCGTTCCATGTGAGGAATGAGGGCATGAGAAGCGCCTATATCCTGGACGTGCGCGAGTATATATCATTTGTCACCGACGATATGGCCATAAACGCCTTAAAAGAAATCGCGGACAGCGGCGGCACGGCGGGGGACGCCACAATGGGCGCGGGCCAGCGGATAGCCCAGGGGCTGCTGGACGTTTCCGGCGAAATTGGCTCCACAAGCGATTGGATAACGAATCCAATCACCATTCGCGGCTTGGGCGAGAGCGTTTTCAGCAACGAACTCGCCAACAAAACGGTGGAGGGCATTGGCCGTCTGGGGCTGGTGGCGGTGGCGCTTAAAGGTGCGGCTTTGGTCATACAGAGCACCAGCGCCGAGCAGGGCAAGGCCGACACCCTGAGCTTTTACAAGGACGTGGCCAACTCCACCATAAGCCTCTACAACGAGTTCAGGCTAAACAGCGCGGCCCTAAGCGTTGCGATGTCCGGCGTGTGGGTGTTCGACCAGGTTATCACGCGTATGTTTGAAAAGGGCATGGCCATGAAAATGGAGGACATGGGCGCGATCTACACCCACTTCAACGACGAGTACAGCGGGGGCCGCCACCGCGCCCGAACCTTGAAGGACTGGCGGCTGGTCTTTATCGACATCGCGGAGGCCAACCCGGACGAGGAGGACTTCAAGGCCGCCGTAGACGCGGAACTAGACCGCTATGCCCGGGTGTTCTGGACCATTTCCAACGATGAGATGTCCGAAGTGACCGGCAGCGCGGGCATGCGGCGCATGCCATACCCCATGAAGGCGGAAATCGAGACGATGATCACCCAGTACAAGGCCAACGCGTACGAAAGGCTGCGCCCGGTGTTTGCCGCCGTAAGACAATATATGTACAACAAGCTTGAGGCCGAGTACCTCAAAAGCTTGCAGGAAATCAAGGCTTTCTTTAACCAGCAGATAACCGTGCAGGTCAAGGAGGAAGTCCCCCCGGGCGGGGAGCGGCGCTTCAGGGATCACATCGTGCAGTTCGGGCCACTTGGCGAAGGAGCCGTTAAGAAAAGCTGGACGGGCAGGCTTGCGGGCAGCGACGCCATACGCTTTACGCTGCTGGGCTTTATTCAGGCGGGCAGCCCCAACGAGCTGCGCTTCTACAAGCCGGAGGACGACCCGGAAACCGCCGAGCCGGAGCTGACGCTCAACTTTAAGCTGACAGCCCCGCTGACGGAGGTCGTCATAGCCGGCGCGCCCACCTTTGAGGAAGTGTGCGGCGAATACCCGGGCGGGACTATGACGATAAAGGATGTGTTCCTCACAGACGAGTTACGGGCGCAGCTTCAGGAAGCCGACTCGGCGGCGGCGGAGTCGGCGTCCGAAGCCTCGGAGGAGTACGGCTGCGACATAGCCGGGGCGATACTCGCGCTGGAAGAACAGATAGGCAACTCCAACGAAACGCCGTTCACCATAACGGCGACCGGGGAAAATACCGGAACAGTGGTTGCGAACGGCAACGCCGATTCGGCGCTGAACGCCAGCTACAACCCCGCGACCGGCGAGCTTACCGTTGAGATGCGCCCCACGGAGGAGACAAACGAAATGAGCGGCACAATGAGCGGGGTATTGCAGTGTTCCGGCGGCAAGGATGAGCCTGTGACTGTGAAGGGGGACTTAAAGGTTTCCTTCCTGTTCCCGGAAACCGATTTCTATGTTATTATGACGCTTGAAGGCACAAAGGGCGAGGCGGCTTCCGCCGGAGAAGATGCGGCAGATGAAGGCGCGGCCGGTGACGAGGCCGCGTCCGGGGACGAATAATGCTTAAGCTGATCAACATTGGCGGGTTGACGCTGCCCGCCTACAATCTGATGGCGACTGTGGCCGCGCTAACCGCCTGCGTGCTTGCCATACCCGCGCTGCGCAAACGCGGCTTGTCTTACAGGCAGGCCGCGGGCATGCTGGCGATGATGTGCGCCGCGTTCCTTATAGGAGCGCGGCTGTGGAACGTGGCGGTAAGCCCGGCCAACTACGGAAGCAGCCTCAACTGGTACAGCCTTAAAATGCAGGGTTTTTCGCTTTACGGCGGGCTTGCCGGGGCATTTTTGATTCTTTTGGCGTGCTGCATTAAGTGGCGAAAAGAACTTTGGTTTACGCTTGACGCGATGACCGTGCCCGGCGGAGTTGCTTTTTGCATAGCGAGGGTGGGCTGCTTTTTAAACGGCTGCTGCACCGGGCGGGCGACAAGCTCCGTGTTCGGGGTGGTTTTCCCCTCCCGTCTGGCGGCGCAGCAGGAGGCGGCAAGGCTGTTGCCGTTCCTTAACACGGGTTACGCCGTGCTGCCCACACAGTTGTTTGAATTGGCGGGCGCGGCGGCCGGGTTGCCGTTCGCCGTACTGCTGGCAAAAAGGCTGCGGCTGCGGCAGGGCGCGTTCTTCCTTGTATACGCCGCGTGGTTTTCGCTGGTGCGGCTTGCGGTACTGCCGCTGCGAGTGCTCCCGTATCCCGATTATATCGAAAAAATCTGTTACCCGCTGCTATATGCCGGCCTCGCCGCGGTCTGCACCGCCGTCCTGCTGCAAAGGGAGCGGGCCGCCGGGATAGCGGGTATAAAAAAGGAGAAGCTGTAATGGAGTATAAATTCTGCGAGCACTGCGGTGCGGCAATGCCGCCGGGCGCTAATTTTTGCCCGGCCTGCGGGCGGAAGCCGAGTATGGTTGACAGTTCACAGTTGACAGTGGACAGTTCAGATTATAACTCTCAGCTTTCAACTGTCGAATCTCAACTGAACTCAAACCTGTTCACGCAGTCTTCCGGCCAGACGCACGAAGGAGAACAGACGAAGAAACCACCGAAGCGCGGGATTATCATCGGCGGCATTGCGGCGGGAGTGGTTTTGGCGGCAGCCGTTGCCGCGGCCGTGATATTCGGCGGCATGGATGCAGACGAACCGGAAGCCGCCCAGGCATTGGGGATTGCGCCGCCCCAGACCGAGCCGGCAATTGTTTCGCGCGTCGAATCCCTGTCCGCACAGGAATCCTCTGAGCTTCCGGAAAGTCAGGCATTGTCTCAGCCCCCGGAATCCGAGGGGCCTTCGGGGTCGGAAGAAACCCTGGAGGCTGAATCTGAATCTGACGCCGAAACATCAGCCGTGTCCGATACTGAGTCTATGGGACAGGAGATACTTGCGGACTTTGACTGGTACCTTAACGGTGTACTGAGTGTTTCCGAGGAGGACGGCGCGGCGTATCTCAGGCTGCCCGAAGGCATGAGCGTCATATCCGACCGCGCTTTACTGACCGGGAGCTGGAAAGGGCTAATCTTCTACGATCCCAGCCGGGAACACGGCGTTGAGGTAATGGAGATAGCCAATGTCGATATAGAAGGCACGGACGAGGTGACGCTGACTGTCAACTGGTACCGTGCTATCTGGGGATACGAGGTAACGTCCAGCGATGACGTGGACCCTAACGTATTCACCGGCGAGTGGTCGGAGCGGGGGCTTAATGTCACGGGGGCGGGGGATATGAGCATAGATATTTTTTACGAGCTTGACGACGGCTTACAATACGCCGTGGGCATGTATGCATCGCCGGGCGGCATTCCCGCGCTTGTAGCGCTGGTGCGTGAGACATGACGCGGAGGCTTTTGGTGAGATAGACCTGAAAAGTTCAGCCGTCCCTGGGGCAAAGCATATGCCGCATGAATATAGTAGCTTAAATACTACTGTCAGGGGCGGATGATATATGATAAGCAATATTGAGCAGATTTTACTCATCGTTGAGGACGTGGTCATGCGAGAGAAACCTGCGGCCATATTGGAGATAGGCGATTACAATACCAGCTGCGGCGAGCTGTTTGAAAGCTGCCAAAAAAAGCTTGGCATAGCTGGAGGAATCATTGACAGACTGAGCCTGAAGCCCGGCACGCTTGCCAATGTAGATGCGCTGGGCGTCTATGATTTTATTTTCATCCCCGGGCTGCCGTACGGCACGACCCGAGAAGAAGCGCTGGCATTACTTATAAAGCTTCAACATCATGTCACAAAGCAGATACTGTTTGTCACGCCCGAATATATTCCCGGCCAAAATCCGCCAAAACGGGAATATCATCCAATCGCCTTTACGGGCTTTGATTTCAGCTATTGGATGTTTAAGTCCCCGCAGGGCAACTGGCAATTCTACAGTATCTTTAAAAAACAGAACTTTGAAGCCATGCCAATTGACTATATGGCGGGCAGAGAAGTCAAAACAGACCGGAAAATGCGGATAGCCTTTATTATGCCCCACAGGGGAGTGACCGGCGGATTAATAGCCTTGCTGCATCAAATGCGGCGTCTGCACCAAAGGGGGCATACGGTAAAGGCCTATTTCCGCTCCGACAATTGCCCCCGCGTCATTCCGGACTGGAGCGAGCTGCGTGACGAAGACATAAGCGAGCAGATCATCGTGCCCGAAAGCGCGGTCTATCTGGATTATATAAAGGATGTTGACGTCATTTTTATCGGATGGCTTGATCTTGTGCCCCAGTTTCTAAATGCCTCCGTTCCCGTTGTGCTGTGGGAGCAGGGCTACGAATATTTGTACGGAGATTACGGCAAACTGAAAGACTCGTCCTACGGCTTTCGCCATCACATGACCGAAATTTACCGCATGCCAGTCCATCTTCTTTCCGTCTCGCCAATTCTCAGTGAAATCCTGCGCGCGCGGTATAACAGAAAATCGGCCGTATTCCCGCCTTGCGTGGACACAGACTTTTTCTTTCCGTGGACAAAGAACGACGAATTGCCTCCGGTTTTGCTGGTCGGTCACCCCAAGCTGGATTTTAAGGGGTTCGATTTTGCTTTTGAAGTGCTGAAAAACGCCTGGAATAAAGGTGCACGGTTTACGGTTTGGTGGGCCTATCAGGTAGAACCGGAAAGGCGGGAAATGCCTTTTCCGGTCAATTACTACTACATGCTCACACGTGATTCTCTGGCGTTGCTGTACAGGTTCGCCTACGTGTTTATGTCTTCTTCTCTGTATGAGTCCTGCCCATTGCCCCCGTTGGAGGCTATGGCTTCAGGAACGGCGGTCCTGGCCACCGACAACGGCGGCATACGCACCTATGCCGCGCCGGGAGAGAACTGCCTGCTGTGCGAGCAAGGGGATATTGAAGGCATGAGTGAGCGCCTGATAGAGCTGCTTGACGACCCGGAGCTGCGGCGGAAGCTGGGGGAGGAGGGCAGAAAGACTGCGCTTGAGTTTTCCGCGGACAATGCGACCGATAGTATTGAAAAAACACTCCGGTCCATCGCTTTCGCGGAACCGGAGGATAAGCCGTAAATTTTGCTCCCGGCCTGTTTACGTTTTTAAAACGGTATGCTATTATTATAAAATGAAACAAGATATTATTGACGCGCACATCCATTGGTTTACCGAAGAATACACGCGGGACCTGGCGCGGCGCGCGGGCCATGAAAACAGCGAGGAGCATCTGCGCGGCGAGTACGCTCGTCTGGGGCTTAAGGGAGCCGTGGTCATGGGCAACCGCGGCCTGAATCCCGGGACGCGCAGTTACCCCGGCTTTATGCGCTATTGCGTGGGTTTGGACAGGTTTTCGGGCTATATGGAAAACCTGAATGAAACCTACGATTTGATAGAGCGGAATTTGCGAAGCAAAGCCTGCGTGGGAGTCAAGCTGTATCCGGGGTATAACTTCCAGTACGTGTACGACAAGGTCTACGGCCCGGTTTATGAGCTTGCGGAGCGTTACGCAAAGCCCGTGGCCGTCCACACGGGCGCGACGGCCATGCCGCAGGCAAAGCTCAAATACTGCCACCCGCTGACGCTTGACGAAGCGGCGGCCGACTTTCCGCGCGTTAAGTTTGTCATGTGCCACTTGGGGAATCCGTGGATAACTGACGCGGCGGCGGTTATAAGTAAGAACCCGAATGTCTCGGCGGACCTTTCCGGTATGCTGGAGGGTAAACCGGACATGCCAAAGCTGTTTCGGGAACAGGCGGGTTATATCGGGCATATACAGGCATGGCTGGGCTACATGGGCGCGTACGACCGCCTGATGTTCGGAACCGACTGGCCGCTGGCTAATATAGAGAATTATATCGAATTCGTCTCGCGCATCGTGCCGGGGAGATACCACGACGGCGTGTTCGCCAACAACGCCCGAAGAATATACGGGCTGGATTTTTAAACGGGACTGCCGCATAAGGATCTTAAAGATCCGAAGCACAGCCCCGTTTGTTACATTTTAAACATTAACTTTATAAAATTCTCCGAGCGGTTTTGCGCCAACTCAAACGCGGCTGCACAGTCGTCCAGGGGGAAGATCTTAGTTATCATCGGCGCGGGGTCGATACTGCCGCTTGACAGCGCCTGCACGCACGCCTCGTAATCCTCGCGGGTGAACATTACGGTTCCGGTCATGGAAAGACCCTTGGCGCGAAAGACGCCCGCGTCAAAGCCCGGCGGCTTGTGCCCGAAATGTGCCAGCAGCATTAGGCTCCCGCCCGGCCTTGCCATTTCGGCGCTTTCCAAAATGGCCTGCGGCGCGCCCGCCGATATAAAGACGGAGTCCGCCCCGTGACCGGACGTCAGTTCAAGTAAGCGTTTGACGACGTTCTCTTTGCCGACGTTGACGGTCTCGTCCGCGCCCATTTGTTTTGCCACGCCTAGATTGTACTCAAGCATGTCCAGAACGATGACCCTGCCGGCCCCGCAGACGCGGCACCCGAGCATGCAGGCGAGGCCGATTGGCCCGCCGCCAATGACGACCGCCGTTTTGCCGGGCCCGACGCCCGATTTTCTTGCGGCGTGCATCCCAACCGCAAGGGGTTCCAGCAGTGCCCCCTGCTCAAACGGGATGTTGTCCGGCAGACGAAACAGCGTGCTCCCGGGCGCGGTGATATACTCGGCGAAGGAGCCGCTCCAGCCTGCCGTACCCAGAACGGTTTTGTTCGGGCAGAGATTGTATTGTCCCTCAAGGCAGCACGGGCAGCGCCCGCAGCCAAACTGCGGCTCGATTGCCACCCTGTCGCCGCGCTTAAAGCCGGTGACGGCGGCTCCGGTTTCTACTACTATTCCGGAGGATTCGTGTCCGGAAACCAGCGGAGGCATTCGCTTTGGATGCCCGCCGCACAGCCCCAGGACGTCGGAGCCGCAGATGCCGGTGTTCACTAAGCGCACCTTGACCCAATCCGCGTGTGTGAGCTTCGGCTCCGGCGCTTCCCGGAGCTCGACCTTGCCTATTTCAGAGAAAAATGCAGTTTTCATAGGCAACTCAATAATTGGCTATGCCGGGAAGAAACGTCACTATCTGGGGACAGAAGACGATCGCGACTACGACGATAAGCACAGGCACGCAGAACGGCAGAGAGGCCTTTACCACAGCGGCCATCTCCAGCTTGGAGATTTTGGTGATGACGAACAGCACTATGCCGAACGGAGGGGTGAGCTGGCCTATCATCAGCACAAGGCACATGACGACGCCGAATACCAAAAGGTCAACGCCCGCCTCGTTGAGCATGGGTATGAAGATTGGGGTAAACAGCGTGATAGATTCAAGCGTGGACATAAAGCAGCCGACGACGAGCAGAAAGCCGATCAACAGGAACATGATCGCTATAGGGTCTGTGGTGACGGTGAAGACCGCGTTGGCCAACTTGACCGGAAGCTGTGTGCGCGTGAGCACATAGCCGTAAACCTTTACAAACGCGATTATCCCCAGCACCGCCGCGGAGTCGGTCAGGCAGGTTTTGGCCATTTTCCACACCTGGGCAAGATTCAGCTCGCGGTATATCAGAACTATAAGAACAAACGCGTACAGCACCGCGACTGACGCCGCTTCTGTCGGTGTAAAGATGCCCGTCCATATGCCGCCTATTATGATCACGGGAGTGAGAAGGGACGGGAAAGCCCGCAAAAACTCGTGCCAGCGCTCTGACATGGTATACTTTTTGCTGCGGGGATAATTTCTTTTAACGGCGTAGAACGCCACCAGGAGCATCATGCTGACGGCCATGAGCAGGCCGGGCAGTATTCCGCCAATGAACAGGCCGGATACCGACACACCCGCCAGGCAACCGTACATGACCATAGGGACCGAGGGCGGGATTATAGGGCCGATAAGCGCGGAAGCCCCCGTGACGGCCGCGGAAAACTCAGTGTCGAAGCCCTGGTCCTCCATAGCCTTGATTTCCATAAGGCCAAGGCCGCCCGCGTCCGCCGCGGCCGTGCCCGACATGCCGGAGAATATTACACTGGCAAGGACGTTCACGTGGCCCAGGCCGCCATGAAGATGACCCACGAGCGACTGGCAGAAATTAAATATCCGGTTGGTGATCCCGCCGGTGTTCATAAGCTGCCCGGCAAACAGGAACATTGGTATGGCAAGCGTGGTAAAGCTGTTAAGCCCCGAAACCGTCTGCTGTACGAGTATTTCATACGGGACGCCGCCAAACCCCCAAAGAATAGCCGAAGTGACCAGCGCGGTAGCGCCCATGGCGTACGCCACCGGCATGCCGACCACCATTAAAAAAACAAAAACGCCAAGAAATATGGCCAGCATTGTTTATACCTCCTCGGTCGGGGTGCTGAGACCGGAGACGATCTCCTTTTTCCCCTTTGCAATCAGTACCAGATTAAAAAAGTCACGTATCGAATATATGCCTGTCAGCACCATGCTTATCAGAAAGAACAAATAAAGCGTCGAAATGGGCAGCCACGGCATCGTGGAGGCCGTCTTGTTTCCCGAAAGGATTATCATGTTGACGGCGCCGTAGGACATTGAAACCGAGACCAGCAGCATCATAAGGCAGTTGAACATAAATATATACGGCTGCAAAGGCTTGAATTTGTCGCGGATAAAGTACGCGCCAAGATGCTCGCCCCGCCTTGAGCAGACCGCCATGCCCAGCAGGCCGAAGGCCACCAGCATATACCTGCTTAGCTCTTCGGTAAAGGGAATCGAGGCCTTCAGGACAAACCGCGCGAACACCTGCAAAACCACGCACACGATATCGAAGATGAAAAACGCCGTCGTGATATGGTCAAAAATAGTATTAAAGCTGCGCATAGAACCTTTCACTATCCTGCTCCTTTTCGTCATAGGCTTAAAATAAGCGGCGGCCGTAGCGTCCGCGCCGGCCGCCGCTTATTTGGTAGTTTTTTGTGCTTTATGCTTTTACAATTTCCAGGGCCGCGTCAAAGACCCAGTCTTCCCAGCCCTTGGCCACTTCGGCAATTCCGCCCTGAGCGGCTTCGGCAAACGCGCTGGTGTCGACCTCTATAAATTCCATGCCGTGGCCTTTCATTTCCTCTACCATTTTGCTTTCGCTTTCCGCGACCGATTTTTCCATGTAGTCAAGCGCGTCGGCCATGCACTCGTCTATTAGAGCCTGAGTGGCCGGGCTAAGACCGTCGTAAAATTTCTTGCTCATTGTTACGGCGAGAAAATCTACGATATGGTTGGTCATGACCACATAATCCTGGACCTCCCACAGATCCTTGGCGTAAATTGAACTGATAGGGTTTTCCTGCGCGTCGACAACGCCGGTCTGGAGCGCCGAGAACACTTCGGCGGAAGCGATGGGGCTTGCTAGGCAGCCCATGGATTCCCAGACCTTTATCCACGCAGAGGTGTCCGGCAGGCGAAGCTTGAGTCCGGAAAGATCCTTGGGCGTAGCTATTGCTCTGCTGGCGGTGAGCTGGCGGTTGCCACGGTAGGTGTTGCCCATGTAATAAATGCCGTTTTCCTCAAAAAGCGCGCGGGCGGCGTCGCCCAGCTTGCCGTCGAACGAGGCCTTTACCTGGTCCACGCTGGTAAAGAGATACGGGACCGACCAGCAGTTGACAGAACTGATGTATTTGTCAAGCCCGGAGAAACCGGTCGTGGCTATCTGCACGGTATTGACCTGAACCTGCTCAAGAATGCCGGCCTCGTCGCCCAGCGTTCCCTCGCCGTATAGTTCTGTCTTGATTTTTCCGCCCGAACGCTCCTCAAGAAGCTTGCAGAAATATTCCATGGCCGCGTAGTCAAGGGTTTTGATCTGCACGTGCACCCCTACGACGACAGTGGTCTCGTCTATTTCGCCCAAGCTGTCGCCGGACGCGGCGGGAGCTTCGGAAGGAGCGGCTGACGGCTGGGTTGCTGGGGCTGAAGGGGCGGCGGGGGCGGCGCTGGACGCCGCCGGGTTTGCGGCGCCGGAGCAGCCGGAGATCAGTGTAACGGCCATTAGCGCGGCGAGAAACAGAGCGATAAGATTCTTCCTTTTTAGCATAGTAACGATCCTCTTTCTTTTATATTTATAGACCAAGCCCCTTCGGAGCTGTGATTACGTTGCGACGCTATTGCGCAAGCGCATCCGGATGCAGGATGACCTTGCCTGTAAGGCCGGCCTCGGCAAGCTCGAAAGCCGTTTTAAATTCGCTGAATTTAAAGCGATGCGTCAGCATGTCGTCAACCGTAACGCGGCCGGAGCCCAGCAGGCCCTTTGATATCTCCCAGCTTGTAAAGATCTCACGTCCGTGTACGCCGAATACTTTGGCGGCTTTCCACACGATGTCGTCGCTGGCGTCCAGCACGATAGGCTGAGAGGGCAGTCCGGTCATTATCATCGCGCCGCATTTCCTGAGGAACTGGAACGCCTGCTTGACCGCGGCGGCGTTGCCAGAAGTTTCAAACACCGTGCCGCAGCCGAGTCCGCCGGTCATCTGCTTTATCTCTTGGACCACGTCGGTCTGCGACGAGTTTATCACAATGTCCGCGCCGGCAGTTTTTGCCAGGTCAAGCCTGAACTCGCTGATGTCCGCGACGAAAATTCTCGCGGCGCCCATAGCCCGCGCAATCTTAACGGTGAACAGGCCGATAGGCCCCGCGCCCACCACCGCGACGGTGTCGCCGACCATCCGGACCATTCCAGCCCCGTGTGTGGCCACGCTGAACGGCTCCATGACCGAGGCCACGTCGTAGCTCATGGTGTCCGGCAGCTTTACCAGCGCCGCCGCAGGAACCACCGCGTACTCTGCGTAAATGCCGTTCTTAAAGCGGCGGATGTTCTGGCAGTTGTAGGAGTCCCCGGTTTTGCACATGTGGCGGTCCCCGACCTTGGCGTTGGTGACCGCCGAGCCGACTGCGACAAGCTCGCCCGAAAATTCGTGCCCCATAATCCGTGGAAGCCCGCTGTAGGCCTTTTCCATATTCGCGGCCGCCCACGCGTTCCACTGGTAAACGTGTATGTCGGTCCCGCAAATTGCCGCCGCGTGAATCTTTACCAGGGCCTCGTCCGGCTCTATCTTCGGCACAGGCACCTGCTTGTACTCGGCCCCGCGCTCTTTTTGCGTCTTTACTATTGCGTTCATCATTTCTGGGATCATTATCGTCACAACCTCATCCTTGTTTTATTAGTTTGATTATCTCCCGCTTGACGGCGGCGCGGTCTACTCCAAAATGCCGCATAAGGTCCGGGACCTCGCCCGCCGTGCCAAAGGTGGTAAGCCCTAGCCGTTTAAAAAATTTGACCCCGCAACCGTTTTCGGCCAAAACCTCAGCGACCGCGCCGCCCAGTCCGCCGTATATTGAGCCGTCCTCCACGGTGATAATGCGCCCGCACTCCCGCGCGGCTTCCAATATGCCCGCTTCGTCTACCGGCTTAAGGGTGTGCATATCCAGCACGCGTATATGAATACTTTCTTCATGAAGCTCGTCCGCGGCGATAGCCGCCTCATACACACACGGTCCGGTCGCGATTACGGCGAACTCCGTGCCGTAGTCCCGCACACGCACCGCCCTGCCGGTTTCAAATTCCTGATCATCGCCGTAGAGCAGCGGGGTCGCCCCGCGGCCAATCCTAAGATATACCGGGCCGTTGATATCCGCGGCGAGCCTTACAAATTTTTCTGCCGCCACCGCGTCTGCCGGACACAGCAGCGTGATGTTCGGGATCGAGCGGATGATTGGGATATCCTCTGTACCCTGATGCGTCACGCCGTCCGTGTCCCCGGAAAGCCCGGCCAACCCCGCCGCCACCGTTACGTTGAGGTTGGGATACGCCACAAAGGTACGTATCTGCTCCAGTGCGCGCATAGACAAAAACGGGCTGTAACCCACCGTAAAAACATTTTTGCCCTCGCTTGCCATGGCAGCCGAGGCCGTTAACATCCCTTGCTCGGCAATTCCAAACTCAAAGTAGCGCTCGTGAAATTCGCGTACAAAGTCGCCCATTTCAAATGAGCGGTATGTATCCGCCGCAGTGACGACAATATCCCCGCGCTCTCTCGCAAGGGCGCACAGCCCCATGCCGAAGCCCTGCCTTGTAGAAACGTTATTCATATTGCTCCGCCCTTTCGTTCAGTTCTCTCATCGCGAGCGCGTACTGCTCGTCACTGGGCGCTTTCATGTGCCAAAGGAATTGGTTTTCCATGTAAGAGACGCCCTTGCCCTTTACGGTGTTCGCGATTATAAGATGCGGCTTTCCGTTCCGCGAACATGCCCCGATCGCCTTTGCAAGCGCGTAAACATCGTGCCCGTCAACCGTGACGCAATCCCAGTTAAAGGCCTTGAATTTTTCCTCCAGAGGGTCGAGCGCCATGATCTGGGAAACATCCCCGCCACTTTGCAGGCCGTTTCTGTCCACTATCATGATGAGATTGTCCAAACGGTAATGGCCGGCCGCCATCGCGGACTCCCAGACTATGCCCTCCTGCAGCTCACCGTCGCCGGTGACGGCAAATACCCGGTGATCAGCGTTTTCCCGTTTGCCGATCATGGCAAAGCCCAGCGCCGCCGCGACGCCGTTGCCGAGAGAACCGGTGGTCATGTCCACCCCAGGCAGCTTTCGCATATCGGGGTGCCCCTGCAGCCGGCTGTTAAAGGCGCGGTAGGTCATTAACTCCTCGCGGTCAAAGTACCCCCTGCGCGCCAGCGCCGCGTAATAAATTGGGCAGGCGTGGCCCTTTGACAGCACGATCCTGTCTCTGCCATCCCATTTTGGAACGGACGGATCAAGCCGCGCCTCGTGAAAATAGAGCACGGTCAATATCTCCGCCACCGAAAGTGCCGGCGCCGCGTGGCCCGTCTTTGCGTTATGAACCATTGTGACCGCGTCCTGGCGCAGGCGGTAGCTCACGCCGTACAGATGATCCAACTCGTTTGTGCAAGTTTCGTTCACGTTTTTCATCCTTTCAAAACATAGACAACGACATAGAATATTAGCTACATCCTATCTAGTAACTATAGTATGAAATAGAATTACATAAGTCAATTAATAAATCAAACAAATTTTATATAATATGATTAGATGATATGCTGTAAAAACCTGAAATGTAATTTCATTACCGTTTTTAGCGCATTTAAATGGAATTTTAATTTACAGAATTTAAATAAAAGATAAAAATATCCTCGAAAAGCCCTTTACCTTTTAAACATCCTATGATAGTATATTAATGTGAAAGTTAAATATAGATAATTTTAAAAGGAGTGAAAACGGCCAATGACTTCATTAGAAAAAAAAGGAGTAGAAGCCCCGAAGTATCTTAAGAAGATCTCAAATATGTCGATCGTTGACTCAGTGATTGACCGGCTCACCAACGCCATACTAGACCGTGAGCTAAAGCCGGGCGACAAAATACCCACCGAGAGCGAGCTGGCTTCCGGTATGGGCATAGGCCGCAATTCTGTGCGGGAGGCGATAAAGGTACTTGAATTTATGGGCATATTGGAGATCCGCCACGCCGAAGGCACGTTTGTGACAACAGGTTTTAAGTCGCAGATGTTCAATCCGCTGCTGTACGGTATCGTGTTAAAATCCGGCTCCTTTGACGAGGTCTGCCAATTCCGCGGCATGCTGGACTCCGGCGTGCTTCACATAGCGGTTGGAGTCGCCACGGACGGCGATATCAAACGGTGCGAGGCGGCGTTTGAAAAATATAAAGAGACCATTTCCGGCGAAGATATCGACTACGACGACCTGTTTGACAGCGACGCGGAGTTCCACAGCTGTATCTACGCGGCCACACACAACGAGCTTATTATCTCTACCGGCGCGCTGATAAACAGGATTACGCGGTATTCGCGCATAAACAATCTCAAGCGGCTTGTGACGGACGGAAAACAGGCGCAGTCAATACAGACCCACAGGGGCATGCTCGAAATATTAAAGCAGCACAGGGGCGAGGATGTGGAGACAATAGTGGCGCGCACGTACTCGCTCTGGCAGGAACAGCCGGGGCAGCCGTGAGCCGCAAAGAATACTTCCTTTTTATATAGAAATCCACCGGCAATTTAAACGCCGGTGGATTTTTTATAGCCCTGATCAAGGCGTTTGGAAAGCCCGTTTAAATCGCGTATCCTTGTGTCACGGCGTGCTTAAAATGAATATAATACTATATTTGCGGGTATCCTGATTGTTTATGCTAAAAATCATGCGGCTTAGACGTCATGTAAGGACAATGCAACAACTTATGTTTTAATTTCCCGGCGGCTACGGTGTTGCCGCATAAAGAAAGGAGTAACCGTCATGCCATTGGTACAAGGCAAACTAGCATATGATGAAAAGAGGATGAATCAAGATACAAGAGGTATAGCAGGCGTCCCCATACTCTTGCAGTCGATCCCATACGGCAGCGCGGAGCAGGGCCTCAGCATCGCCGCCATTACCAACAATAACGGCGACTACACGTTCAGGGACGTTCCGCCCGGCAATTATCAGGTCGT
>QMCE01000496.1_pt1 | contig 20314 bp, 17 predicted proteins | sample 1821851 | NCBI WGS metagenome assembly QMCE01 (sample SAMN09453174, study PRJNA476694) | Termite gut metagenome, whole genome shotgun sequencing project. | isolation source: worker | host: Odontotermes sp. | place: South Africa:Pretoria | collected 2016-01-28 | reverse complement strand
CGTGCAAGTCATTGCCGCACAATATCGTAACCTATGCCGCAATTCCAAACAGATAGGTTACGGTTAACTTACTCGCAACTTGCCGTACCCCGCCGCAACGTGCTGTTTCGCGCCGTATTTGAGATTTGGAGGGCCAATGAGGAGGTATCGCACAACCCCCGCCAGAAGCGGCTGTGAGGCCGATTCAACGAAAAAAGCGACCCGAAAGTCGCTTTTTACCGTGGAAAAAAGCGACCCGAAAGTCGCTTTTTACCGTGATCCCGCTGGGGCTCGAACCCAGGACCCCAACATTAAAAGTGTTGTGCTCTACCAGCTGAGCTACGGAATCCCTCGAAATGAGAACGCAAAGGTAAACTTATTTTTTCAATTTGCCAAATATCAACCCATGATCAATTAAGATTTTATTTACATTATAATGATTACCTTTGTAGTTGCTAATAATTCGACTAATTATGTTCAAACTTCTGATCATCGGCGCCGGAGGCGTAGGAACGGTCGTCGCACACAAAGCGGCCAAGAACCCGATATTCACCGATATCCTCCTCGCAACGAGGACCAAATCAAAAGCCGACGAAATAGCAAAAGCCGTCGGCGGCGGACGTATAAAAACCGCACGCGTAGATGCCGACAACGTGCCCGAGCTTGTAGCGCTAATGCGCGAGTTCAAGCCCGACCTCGCACTGAACGTCGCACTACCCTATCAGGACCTGCCCATTATGGACGCCTGTCTGGAAGCAGGTGTGAACTACCTCGACACAGCGAATTACGAGCCCAAAGACGAAGCCAAGTTCGAATATAAATGGCAATGGGCATATAAAGACAGGTTCGAAAAAGCTGGGCTGACTGCCATCCTCGGCTGCGGTTTCGACCCGGGAGTATCGGCGATATACGTGGCATACGCCGCGAAACACTACTTCAGCGAGATCCATTACCTCGATATCGTAGACTGTAACGCCGGAAACCACGGAATGGCATTCGCGACGAACTTCAACCCCGAGATCAATATCCGTGAAGTGACACAAAAAGGGCGCTACTGGGAGAACGGCAAATGGGTCGAGACAGAACCGCACGAGATACATCAGCCCATAACGTACCCCGAGATCGGGCCCAAAGAGAGCTACGTGATCTATCACGAGGAGTTGGAGTCGCTGGTCAAGAATTTCCCGACCATCAAGCGCGCACGTTTCTGGATGACATTCGGACAAGAATACCTGACACACCTGCGAGTGATACAAAATATCGGCATGGCGAGGATCGACCCCGTGATGTACAACGGCGTGGAGATCGTGCCCATACAGTTCCTCAAGGCCGTACTGCCAGACCCGAAATCGCTCGGAGAGAATTACACCGGCCTCACATCTATCGGTTGCCGCATCAAAGGGCTCGATAAAGAAGGTAAACCGCTGACATACTATATATACAACAACTGCGACCACGAAAAAGCCTACGAGGAGACCGGCACGCAAGCGGTGAGCTATACGACCGGGGTTCCGGCAGCGTTGGGCGCGGCGATGTTCGCCGAAGGCGTATGGAAGAAACCCGGCGTGTGGAACGTCGAGGAGTTCGATCCGGACCCATTCATGGCACAGATCGGGCCCCAGGGGTTGCCGTTCCACGAAGAGTTCAATATCGATTTGGAAGTGTAGTTTGTGATGATAATCACGTCTTTGCTTTCTTCGTCTCAAAAATCACTCATGATTTTTCTCGACAGCGTCGCATAGCCGTAATTCTGATAACAAACTATTAGAACGCATGAATTCTCCCTGTTTTATTATCGACGAAGTACTGCTACGGCGGAACCTTGCGGTGATACGCGATGTTGCAGAGCGGGCGGGGGCGGAGTTTATCGTCGCACTGAAAGCCAACGCAACGTGGAAGATTTTCCCGATAATGCGGGAGTATGTCGGCGGGGCGACGGCTTCGTCTTTGGCCGAGGCGAGGCTGGTATACGAGGAATTCGGGGCGCGGCCGCACGTCTACGCACCCGTGTACAACGACCGCGAAATCGACGAAATACTCCGTTACGCAAGCCATATCACGTTCAACTCGCTTGGGCAGTTGGAGCGCTTCGGGGCACGGGCACGGGCTGCGGGAGTGTCGTGCGGCGTGCGCATAAACCCCGGTTGGTCGCCCGTCGAAACGGAGTTGTACAATCCCTGCGCACCCGGATCGCGACTTGGCGTCGAGGTACTTGAAGAGCTGCCTAAGGGGGTCGAGGGGTTGCATTTTCACTCGTTGTTCGAGAGCGTGCCCGAGCAATTGGAACGAACTTTGGCCGAGGTCGAGAAACGGTTCGGACATCTGTTGCCGCATCTGAAATGGTTTAACATGGGCGGCGGGCACCTGGTCACACACAAGGACTACGACTGCGATTTCCTGGTTTCGTTACTCTCCGGTTTCCGCGCACGCTATCCTAATTTACACATTATTCTGGAGCCGGGAAGCGCATTCACATGGCAGACGGGGGTTCTGGAGGCTACGGTCGAGGATATTGTGGGCGACACGCTGATGCTCGACGTGTCGTTCGCGTGCCATATGCCCGACTGTCTGGAGATGCCTTACAAACCCGCTGTGAGGGGGGCGCACGATCCGCAAGAGGGCGAAAAACGCTGGCGCATAGGGGGTAACAGTTGTCTGGCGGGCGATGTGATGGGCGACTGGGCGTTCGACGTCGAGCCGCGCATCGGCACACGCATCGTGTTCGAGGACATGATCCACTACACGATGGTCAAAACCACGATGTTCAACGGCGTGTCGCACCCTGCGATCGCACTACGCAGGCTCGACGGCACGCTCGAAACCCTGCGCGAATTCGGTTACGAAGATTATAAAAACAGAATGTCATGACTAAATATCATTTGCAGAACGTCGCCACAGGGCGCCAGTTTGCCGACACAGGTTGGCTGTTGGACGACCCCGAAGGCGGCGCACCATCGCTAATCAGAGCCGTATACGAAAAAAAACAACTCACCGTGCGCGGCGCCGAACATGGCGTATACCGCTTTGCCGACTGGCTGCCCATAGGACGCGAACTCGCAGGATCGAGCGCGCCCGTCACATACAAAAGCAAGGGCCTGGCACAACGGTTAGGACTTGATAATCTGTGGATTACGTTCAGCGGATGGTGGCCGGAACGGGGTGCGCGGATGAGCACATGCTCGTTCAAAGAGACCGAGGCATACTCGGTTTGCGGACGGCTTAACCCGAATGAGGAACGTGTACTCGTGGTCGCGTCGGCGGGAAATACGGCACGCGCATTCGCACGCGTTTGCTCCGAAAATAACATCCCGCTGCTACTCTGCGTGCCCGAAGACAACCTGAACGCTTTGTGGTTCGACGCACCGTTGAACGATTGCGTAAAACTCGTCGCGGCAGCGAGCGGAGGCGACTATTTCGACGCCATACACATTGGTAATCAAGCAGTTACCGATCCATTCTTTTTCGCCGAGGGAGGCGCGAAAAACGTGGCACGGCGCGACGGTATGGGTACCACTACGCTTAGCGCAGTGACAACGATCGGCCACATCCCCGACTACTATTTTCAGGCCGTGGGAAGCGGCACAGGAGCGATCGCAGCATGGGAGGCCAACATACGCTTGATCGCGGACGGCCGTTTCGGAACAAACAAAATGCGCCTTATGGTCTCGCAAAATGCCCCCTTCCTGCCGATGTACGACGCATGGAAGGCCGCCTCGCGCGAAATGCTGCCATACGACGACGCACAGGCACGCCGCGACGCAGAAGAAATAGACGCCAAAGTACTCTCTAACCGCCGTCCGCCATGGGGCGTCACAGGAGGGTTATTCGACGCCCTGAACGATACGCAGGGTAACGTTATTGCGGTGACTAACAGCGAGTTGCGCGCCGCCGCCGCGATATTCGAAGAGGCCGAAGGAGTCGACATACATCCCGCGGCGGCGGCGGCAGTAGCGTCGCTAACAAAAAACACACCCGAACCCGGTGCGCACATAATGCTTAACATCACCGGCGGCGGCGAAAAACTATTCCGCACAGGCCGCACGCTACATTCACTACGGCCTTCGATAGTTTTCCCACTCGACGCAACGCGCGAACAAATAGTCGACAAAACCAAAAAACTATTTATAAAATGAAACGTATCCTTATTATCGCTCTCGCGCTCACTTGTAGCGCAGCCAGCGCCCAGCTCAAACTCGGCGGAAAAACTCTCAACACAAACAAGCTGATCAACGCAGCCGGCAATGCCGTGCAAGCAGCCACCCTATCCGACGCCGACGTAGCCGAACTTTGCCGTGAATCGGTAGTGTGGATGGACAACAATAACCCCGTCGCCGACAACACAACGGAGTACGGGCAACGTCTCGCACGCCTCACCAAAAACCTTAAAGAAGTAAACGGTATGCCGTTGAATTTCAAGGTCTATAATGTAACCGACATCAACGCATTTGCGAGCGGAGACGGAAGTATTCGCGTTTTCAGCGCATTGATGGACATAATGGACGATGACGAATTGATGGCAATCATCGGCCACGAGATAGGACACGTGGCAAACGGCGACGTCAAAGACGCAATGAAACAGGCTTACAATATCGAAGCCGCACGTAGCGCTCTCGGCGCCATAGAAGGTTCGGCAGTAGCAAAATTATCCGATTCGCAGTGGGGAGGCCTTACCAGTGCATTCCTCGAGTCCAAATTCTCGCGCAACCAAGAGAACGAGGCCGACGACTATGGCATGAAAGTATGCATCGAAAATGGTTTCAGCCCCTACGGCATGGCTAACTCTTTGGACGAATTAGTGAAACTTTCGGAAGGCGGCACTCAGGCAAATGCCGTTCAGAAGATGTTCTCGTCGCACCCCGACAGCGCAGCACGCGCACAACGCATGAGAGCAGCGGCCGACGCTCTGGCGCAGAACTAATAATTCGCTAAAGACAATAAAAAAGCCACCCTTAGGGGTGGCTCTCTTTTTATATGCGAGAGGATTACTCGGCAACAACCTCGACAGTCTCTGCAGGAACCTCAACGACAACCGTCGTATCGGGAGCAACTTCCTCAACAACGACTACCTCCTCAACAACGACTTCGGGAGCAACTTCTTCTGCAGCGGGTTTAACCTTCTTGCCGCAAGCAGCAAACACGAACATTGCAGCAAGTGCAACCAGTCCAATTTTTTTCATCTTAGTAAGTTTTGGGTTTTGTGTAGTTCAAAAAAATCAAGGCCGCTTCCGCTTCCTGCGGGAGCGGCCTTAAAATATCGTTTCGTAGCCGAGCCGGATTATTTCTTCGCAGCGTCGACAGATTTCTTGCGGAACTCTTTCATCAGCTTGGATACCTCCAGAGCGGCTTTACGTGCACGCGTACCGGCAGCTTTGTTGCCTTTCTCTACCTGAAGTTTCGAGTTCTCGATGAACGTGTTGAGCTCCTGCTCAATCTTGGGCATAAGGTTTTTCATGGTCTTATTTTTTAAGTGATTTTAGTTTAACTGCCACAAAGCTAAACAAAAAACAATGTTATCGCAAATTTTTGAGGATTTTTTTACTGATAAATCGCTTGTGCCCAATCAGTTAAGTAATAATAATCGTTCAAACTCGGTAATTCGCCCTGCGAAACATTGAATTTTGCCACCGGAACATAGGTGCTGAGGCCGCAAAATTTATCCTCCGAAACGATAATCGTAGGCCGTCCCGGGTCGATCAAAGGCTTGCCTGTGGTCGCATGATAAGGCACCAGGCCAGACAATGCCGTCTCGAAAGCAGCATGAGGGCCACCCGTCAGTTCCTCGACGAATTTACGCATATCGAAAGTGATATGCTTACCCTGCGGGAACCTGTCGAAACACCACGACGACGTACCCTCGGCCCAATCTTCGATATCGAGAGCCTCGATGTCGGACTGCCTGTCCCTGACAACATCCCGCATCACATCGATCAACGGCCTGAACTTCGCACAATCGACAAGCGAAACCGTCGCATATTGCAAATCCGCATTGTGGAAGGTATTGTAGAATTCATAGAATTCCTCACATATCCTCTCGACACCATGGCTGCTACCTTCATCATCCGGCACCTCAACGCCCCCTTCACCCTCCACAACCCCTGCTTCCCCATAGAAAATATCGTCCACTATGCGGTCATAAGGCATTCCCTTATAGACCACCTCGGCAGGCGAAAGTATCAGGTAATCGGCCGCATCCTCGAGTGCATAGGCAACCTCGATGCCTCCCATATAGCACAAATCCATCAGGATGAACTCATAGCGCCGGATACCCGAAGGACGAGAATTAATCACCGCGGCAGCAAACTCGTCGAGCTCCATATAACTTCCTGTCGGAAGGTTCTGGTTCAGAAAACGAGTCAGGGACGATCCCGCTGCCCCGGGTTCAAAGTTGAGAAGGTTACTGATATACCTGTCGTAAGCCAACGCCGGCACCCAGCCCGTCCCGTGCGACCCGAAACCCAACGCCCACGAAGGTGCGTCGGCCATAGCGTCGACATCGGCTATCGCCCTCTCCAAAGTCGCAGGGTCCGACGTATCGAGATTAACCCCGTAATCCTTCGCGATGACCTTCTGCACCTTCTTCTCTAGCTCGTCCCAATAGATCATCACTATCTGCGAGTTCTTGCCCGGTACATCGCGCAACACAAAAATTGCCCCTCCGTTGAGAGTCTCCTTGGTCGACCCGCTGAACATCTCGTTGATATTCAGGTCGGCATTGGGGTGCAAGTTATTATCCATCGCCAAATAATGGAAATAGATGCGGGTGAACTCCTTAGCGTGGACAGGCTCGAAGTCACAATCCAGACACTCCTCCTGGCACGAAACCAAAGCGAATGCTGCCAACAATATATAAAATATCTTCTTCATACGACTATATTAACGGTGCCACAGCTACATAAATTGTCATAACGCCACCGTCCGGAAAAACTCCATCAACTTCTCGCTACCTTCGATAATAGGCAATCTGAAGTTGGGCTCGATAATGCCGAGCGCCGCCAACGCCGTCTTCACGCCCGTGGGGTTGCCCTCGGCGAACATCGCCTCGAAAACGGGATAGAGCCTCCTGTTCAGCCTGCCTGCTTCGGCATAATCGCCCTTGGCAGCAGCGGCCATCATCGCGCACACCTGCCGCGGATAGGCATTCGCCGCAACAGATATCACGCCGTCGCCGCCAACAGCCGCCAACGGAAGAGCCATGCCATCATCCCCCGAGATCACCATAAAACCCTCGGGGCGCGCAACCAGCAACTCCATCATCTGCCCCATCGCGCCACACGCCTCTTTGACCCCCAGCACATTACCCTCGCGCGCAATGCGCAAGATCGTCTGCGAAGAGGTGTTCACCCCCGTGCGGCCCGGAATATTATACAGTATCACCGGCACCTTCGAATGGTCGGCGACACGGCGGAAATGGCGGTAAAGACCCTCCTGCGAGGGTTTATTATAATACGGCGCAACGCTCAGAACAGCATCCACGCCATCCGTCCCCATGCCCTTTATCGTCGCGCAAACCTCGTCGGTATCGTACCCGCCGCAACCCACAACCACCGGCAGGCGGCCTGCGTTACGTTCCATCACAAATTCCATTACGGCCCGCTTCTCGGCAGCCTTGAGTGTAGGCGTCTCGCCCGTAGTACCCAACACCACAAGGTAGTCCACCCCACCTTCGATCACATGGTCGACTACGCGCCCCAACGCATTGTAATCAATCTCTCCTCGCGCGTCAAACGGTGTGACCAACGCAACCCCGACGCCACTGATATCTCTTTTCATGATTGCAAATATACTAATTTATCATACGGGCAAACATATCTTCGTCGATTATTTCCACGCCCAGCTTGGTGGCCTTGGCCAACTTCGCCGGGCCAACCTTGTCGCCAGCCACCAGATAATCGGCGTTTGCCGACACTGCGGCAAGGTTTTTACCCCCATGCAATTCTATCAGCTCCTTGAGCTCGTCGCGGCTGTGGTGCGCGAAAGTGCCCGAAATAACGATCGACTTACCTGCAAGCGACTGCGACAACAACTCCCGCTCCTCAGCCTCGAACTGCAACCCTGCCTCACGCAAACGGCCGATTATCCGCACATTGCGTTCATCGGAAAAATAATCCTTTATACTCGCTGCAATTTTCGTTCCCACCTCATCGGCTTGCTCCAGCTCTTCGGCCGAGGCGCTAATAATGGCGTCGAGCGACCCGAAATGCGCCGCCAGATATTTCGCCGTAGTCTCGCCCACAAACCTCACCCCCAATGCATACAATACCCTGTGGAACGGCACCTCGCGCGATGCCGCGATACTCTTCACGATATTCTCGGCCGACTTCTCACCCAACCGCGGAAGTGCCGCGACCTGCTCCGCACGCAACGAATACAAGTCCGCAACATCGTGCACAAGTCCCTGGTTATAAAGCAGTTGAACAGTCTCCTCGCCCAACGAATCAATCTCCATCGCCCGCCGCGAAATAAAGTGCACTATACGCCCAACGATCTGCGGCGGGCAACCGTTCTGGTTGGGGCAGAACCACCGCGCCTCGCCCTCGAAACGCACCAACGGCGTACCGCACTCCGGGCACTCCGTCGGATATATAAGTGGCTGGCTATCAGGCTCATGCGAATCCACGCCCGTGATCTTGGGAATGATCTCGCCACCCTTCTCGAGCCACACCATATCGCCGATCCGGATATCCAGCATCGCGATCTGTCCGGCATTATGCAGCGTCGCGCGGCGCACCGTAGTGCCCGCCAACTGCACAGGTTCGAGGTTTGCCACCGGCGTCACAGCTCCCGTGCGACCCACCTGAAAATCGACCGACACCAACCTCGTGAGCGCCTGCTCTGCCTTGAATTTATAAGCCACGGCCCATCGAGGGGCCTTCGCCGTCGTACCCAAAATACGCTGGGCCGCGACCGGATCTACCTTCACCACCACCCCGTCGGTATCGTAAGGCAGTTCGCGCCGCAAATCGTCGATGCGCGCAATATAGTTCGCGATATCGTCGAACGATACACACCTCGCCGCCAGCTCCGAAACCTTGAAACCCAACTCGCGCGCCCTTTGCAGGCTATCCCAATGTGTCACCATTCCGTCGCCCGCGACACCGTATATATAACAATCCAGGCCCCGTTGCGCCACCACCTCCGGATTTTGCTGCTTCAGCGTACCCGCCGCGGCGTTCCGCGGGTTGGCGAACAGAGGCTCACCGCGTTCGGCACGCCCGGCATTGAGCTTCTCGAACGACTTGTGCGGCATGAATATCTCGCCCCGCACCTCGCACGAAACCGCTTCCTTCAACCTCAACGGTATCGTCTTTATCGTCCTCACGTTAACCGTCACGTCGTCGCCCGCCACGCCGTCGCCTCGCGTCAGCGCACGCACCAGTGCGCCATCTTCATACGACAAGCTTATCGCCGTGCCGTCGAACTTCGGCTCGCACACGAACCCCACCTCGCCCGCCTCGCGTGTAACCCTGTTATAAAAATCACGTAGCTCCTCCAGCGAATAGGTATTGGCCAACGAGAGCATCGGCGTGCGGTGCTGCGCCTGTTTAAACTCGCCGCCCAGGTCGCTCCCCACACGACGCGTGGGTGAATTAGGGTCGTCGAACTCGGGGTGCGCCGCCTCCAACTCCTGCAACTCGCGCAGCAGAAGGTCGAACTCGCGGTCGCTCACCGTGGGCGCATTCTCGACATAATACTGCCTGTTATACTCGTGCAGCAGTTGCCGCAGCTCCTCTATCCGGCGTTGCATGGTCACAGAAATCGTATGGTTAATGTTACCTGGCCCTCGGTCTCGGCCCATTCGGGGCCGTTGGCCAGCAGGCGGATCGCCTCGTGGTTGGCCTCGTGGGTCAATATACTTATAACGCGTATCCCCGACGGGCGGCCATAGCGGTTCACTCTGAAAGTCATCGTAACCTCGCCGCGCGACGCCTCCTCGTCCAAAGGCATCATCGCGTTGGACAAATAATCATCGTACTGCCGCTGCCCTATGAGCGGTACCGAAATGTACTCGCCGTCGTCCCCGCGCGAGATCGTAACTATCCTCGCACGCCCTGACGGTTTCGCCACAACCGTACTGTCTTGCACGGGTTCTTCAATAGCCTCTGTATTCGCCACAACGGGTCTCTCCGGCACAGGTTTTTCCACTACCGGCGGCTGCACGGGCACAGGTTTCGCCTTCATGCTATATAAATATACTCCGACGGCAACCACGATAACCGCAGCGAGGGCCCACCAGAGCCAGATACGCCTCCTGTTTCGGGGAGCCGCCAGCGGAGGATCGAACGAGCTTTGCGAGTGCGGATTCGCCGCCGGGGGTGGCGGCTCTCCGCCCGGCTCACTTCGTTCGCCGGTCAACATCTCCGTCCCTTCTTCCTCCATATCTGGATCGTTGCATAACGGCACACACTGCCGAACCCCCGCGGCAATATGCACAGGGATGTCGTCGACAAGGTATCCGGTACGCCGGGCAATGCTGTCGAACGTCTCGCCCTCGCAAAGGAACAACTCGACGCACACTCTGCGGGGCTTGGTGAGCGAAACCCGCCCCTGTTCGAAACGCTCCACGGCAGCGGGAGAACCCGCACTCAGTCCCGCCACGAAAGCCGTCAACTCATCCGCCGCAAGCGCATCGAGCAGCACCTGCATGTCGGAACCGTACTTTTTCTGATACTTTTTACGCGCCATAGTCCAAGTGGTAAAGATAGTGATTTTTTTCCTACCTTTGTCCCCAGTATGGAATTCAGAGAAATATTAGCTATTTCGGGGCAGCCGGGGCTGTTCCGTTTTGTGGCACAGGGAGCGCACGGGATCATAGTGGAGTCATTGGCCGACGGCAAGCGCATGAATGCCACAGGGTCGGCCAAGGTGAGCGCGCTGGCCGAGATCGCAATGTTCACAGATAACGGCGAGATGCCCCTGTCGGATATATTCACCGAGATGTTCAAGCGCTCGGGCGGCAAAGAAACGCTGGCGGCAAAGTCATCGCCCGAATTACTCAAGTCCCATTTCGCCGAGATCGTGCCAGATTACGACCGCGACCGTGTGCACGTCTCGGATATGAAGAAGGCCATCGCCTGGTACAACACGCTGGTCGCAGCAGGGATGACCGATTTCTCGTTACCTGAAGAGGAGGGGACAGAAGAGTAGGCTACTCGGGTATTAGGAATAATTCTTCCACCGGAACTCCGAAATACTTCGCGAGCCTCAAGGCAAGCAAGCTCCAGTGCGGGCACGCGCTATCGCTTCATCATTCCCCAATTTTCGCGGTCGAGGCTGCGGTAGTTGATCGCCTCGGCAATATGGGCGGGGGCTATTTCGGGATTATCGGACAGGTCGGCAATGGTGCGCGCGAGCTTGAGAATGCGATCGTATGCGCGTGCCGAGAGTGCGAGTTTGGTCATCGCGCGGTCGAGGAGTAAGGAGCATTCGGGTGAGAGGGCACAGTACTCGCGGATCATCTTGGAGTTCATCATGGCATTGGTATGCACCCCCGCACAGTCGGCAAAGCGCCGACGCTGAACCTCGCGGGCACGCACCACGCGTTCGCGCACGGCGGCGCTACCCTCGGCGGGGGCGCTCTCGTTCATCTCGCTGAACGCCACGGGAACAACTTCGATATGCATATCTATACGGTCCATAAGCGGGCCGGAGATCTTGCCCATATACTTCACCACGTCGCGCGGGGTACAGGTACACTCCTTGGTCGGATGGTTATAGTAGCCGCACGGACAAGGGTTCATAGATGCAACGAGGATGAAGTTCGCCGGATATTCGACATTGTATTTTGCGCGCGACACGGTAATCGTCTTATCCTCCAACGGTTGGCGCAGGACTTCGAGCAGGCTGCGCCCGAATTCGGCGAGTTCGTCGAGAAACAGTACGCCGTTATGTGCGAGCGATATTTCACCCGGCTGAGGGTTCGAGCCTCCGCCCACAAGGGCTACACGTGATGCAAGGTGGTGCGGCGAGCGGAACGGGCGGCGGGCAAGGAGCCCGCTCTCGGCACCGAGTTTACCCGCCACGGAGTGTATCTTGGTCGTTTCCAACGCTTCGTCGAGCGACAACGGAGGCATAATGGACGGCATACGGCGCGCGAGCATCGTCTTACCCGAACCGGGCGAGCCTATCATTATCACGTTATGTCCACCGGCGGCAGCGATCTCCAGCGCACGCTTCACGTGCGCCTGCCCACGCACGTCGCTGAAATCCTCTTCGTAAGGGTGCAAACCCGGAGCGGCGACATCCTCCGCACAGATCGCTGCCGCCGCCTCTATTTCGAGCTTTCCCGCAAGGAATTGCACGGCCTCGGCAAGGGTCTTAACGCCTATCACATCGAGCCCTTCGACCACCGCGGCCTCGGGAGTATTGACGGCGGGTAAAATAAGTCCGCGAAACCCCTCTTCGCGCGCTTTGATAGCCACTGGCAACGCACCTTTGACGGGCATCAGCGAGCCGTCCAACGACAATTCGCCCATTATCATATAGTCACCCTGGCGTTCGGGCGGCAACTGCCCCGTGGCGGCGAGTATCGCGACGGCTATCGGCAGATCGTAGGCCGAGCCTTCCTTACGTAGGTCGGCAGGCGCGAGATTGACAACCAACCGCCGCCCCGTCATCCGGAACCCGCTGTTCTCGAACGCCGAACGGATACGCTCCTGGCTCTCCTTGACCGCGTTGTCGGGCAGTCCGACGAGGTACATACCGATACCCGCCGAGATATTAGCCTCGACAGCCACCGTCACGGCATCAATGCCGGCCAATGTACTCGTATAACACTTGGTGAACATAGCTTAGAACGGAGCGTCGCCGTGGCCTCCACTCGCAGGCATATCGAACTCGGTGGATGTACGACGCACCGAGCCGCCAGGGGTGAAGTCGTCGTCTCCCAAAGTGCTGTCGATCGAGCTATAACCACCGCCCGCCGAACCCTGAACGGCCGACAACTCGTCTTCGTCATAATCGAGGAACCGTGCCTGCTCCTTACGGAATTTGAGGTGCACGGTACGCGTCTCGCCGTTACGGTGCTTGGCCACGATGATTTCGGCCATGCCCGCGGTGGGCATATTGTTCTCGTCGAAGTTCATGCCGTAGTACTCCGGGCGATGGATGAACGCAACAATATCGGCGTCCTGCTCGATGGCGCCCGACTCGCGAAGATCGCTCAACTGCGGCCTCTTACTGCCCGTGCGCGACTCCACCGAACGGTTGAGCTGCGACAGCGCAATGATCGGGATATTCAACTCCTTGGCGATGGCCTTGAGCGAACGTGAGATCGACGACACCTCCTGCTCGCGATTACCCTTGGTGTCCGACGAGCCGGTCATCAGCTGAAGGTAGTCGATTATTATAAGTTGTATGTCGTACTGTTTCTTGAGCCGGCGCGCCTTCGACCTGAACTCGAAGATCGAGAGTGCGGGGGTGTCGTCGATGAACAGCGGCGCCATGCCCAGCGGTTTGGTCGCTTTTTCGAGCTCTTTCCACTGTTCGGAGTTGATACGCCCACTACGGATATCGCTCGACGAAAGCCCCGACTCGGTGACGATCAAACGCATCATCAACTGCGTGGACGACATCTCGAGAGAGAAGAATGCGACGGGCTTTTCGTGGTCGATGGCCATGTTGCGCGCCATCGAGAGCACGAACGCCGTCTTACCCATAGAAGGGCGTGCGGCAACTATTATCAGGTCGGAGGGCTGCCAGCCCAGGGTCAGGCGGTCCAACTCCGCAAACCCGCTCTGCACGCCGGTGAACGACCCTTCGTTCTTCTTAGCCTCCTCGATGATGTTCAGCGTGCGCGCAAGAATATCTTTAGACTTCTGAACATCGCGCTTGATATGTCCTTCGGCCACCTTGAATATCTCGCTCTCGGCGGCGTCGATCAGGTCGGTCACGTCCATCGACTCGTCGTAGGAGCGTTTCTGTATCTCGGTCGAGGCGCGTATCAGTTCGCGCTGGACGTACTTCTGGGCTATGATCTTGGCATGGAATTCGACGTGCGCCGCCGAGCCGACCTTCTGTGTGAGCTGTGCCAAAAACGACGCCCCGCCCACAGCAGCCAACTGCCGTTTCTGTTTTAGTTTCTCGGTCACGGTGTAGAGGTCGATGGGATTGAGTTCCATCGACAGCTCGCTCACCGCGGTATAGATTATCTGGTGCGCCTCTTTGTAGAACGCCTCCGGGGTGAGCACCTCCTGCACCGCCACCACAGCATCCTTCTCCAGCATGAGCGCACCCAGCACCGCCTCTTCCAACTCAACGGCCTGCGGAGGCATAGCACCCGCAAGCGTCTCGAACGCCTCTTTATTATTTTGCGACTTAGCCATAGAACGCAAAGATAACGATAAATGATTAATGATTAATGATTAGTGGTAATTAAGTGACCTGAATCGCGCGATTTCGGTTGAGCGGTGAGTGATGTCGGCACTCCACTTATTGTCCTCGGGCAGCCGCCAGCGGAGATTGCTAATAAGCATCGCGCAATTAGCGGTCGCCGCCGGGGGTGGCGGCTGCCCGCTTGCGGCTCGCTAACGCTCGCCGCCCCACAGCACCGCCCACTACTCCCTTCTTTTGAAGAAATAAGATTTCTGTCGCCGTTTATCGTCCTGCGAGCGAGCAACGTAGAGCTTGTTGCCTGTATACGGGTCGCGGCCGGTGTAAAACATCACGCTGCTGAGGGTCATCGGCGTGGGCGTCAAGTCTTGTACCTGATCGGTATGGAGGTGCCGCGCTTTTTGCGACAGGCGGCGCATATCGGCCTCGGTGCATCCCGGGTGGCTCGAAATAAAATAAGGAATGAGCTGATATCGCAGCCCCGCCTCACGGCAAATGGCGTGGAATTCGACGTTCAGCCGCTCAAACTGCTCGAACGGGGGCTTGCGCATAAGGTTCAGCACATGAGGCTCGGTATGCTCGGGAGCGACTTTCAGGCGGCCCGAAGTGTGGTGGACAACAACCTCGCGAAGATAATCATCATTCCCGAACAGGTCGTACCTGATCCCGCTGCCGACGAACGCCTTTTTGATCTTCGGATGTTTACGGACGGTGCGGTAAAGTTCCAGCAAGCGGCCGTGGCTGTTGTCGAGATTGCGGCACACGGTGGGAAATGCACACGAGGGGCGCGTACAGCGGCGACAAAGCTCGATATTACGGCCACCCATACCGTACATATTCGCCGACGGGCCGCCCAGGTCGGAGAGGTTGCCCCGGAAACCGGGCATCTGCACCACACGGTCGATCTCGGCGAGTACCGACCGCTCCGAACGCGAGGTGATGAACTTCCCCTGGTGTGCCGAAATGGTACAGAAACTGCATCCGCCGAAACATCCTCGATGAATGTTGACCGAGAATTTTATCATCTCGAACGCCGGTATCGCACCACGTTTATCGTACCGCGGGTGCGGCAGGCGAGTGTAGGGCAGTTCATATATACGGTCGGCCTCGTCGGGCGTCGCAACCGGATAGGGCGGATTGACAACCACGAACCGTTCGCCGACAGGTTCCGCAATAATTTTTGTCTGCTCCAGGCGGTTCGACTCGGTCTCGATGTTCACGAAATTCTCCGCAAACTTCTCCGGCGATGCGACACATTCCTCATAGGAATTCAGCAGCAGCGAGCCTTCGGGCGCCTTATCCGCAAGGTAGGCGACCTGCGGGATTTTGCGCAACAGCTTGGCGTTGAACCCGCCTTTAAGCGTCTTCGCGATATCCAACACCACCCTCTCGCCCATGCCGTAAGCCACCAGGTCGGCGCCGCTGTCGACGAGTACCGGAGGCTTCAGCGCGTCGTCCCAATAGTCGTAGTGCGTCAGCCGCCGCAGCGACGCCTCGATGCCGGCCGCCACAACGGGAATATGGGGGTACAACTTCTTAAGTATCCGTGAATATACCGTCACCGCACGGTCGGGACGGCGGCCGGCCTCGCCACCTGCCGTATAAGCGTCGTCGCTACGGAGGCGTTTATTGGCCGTATAGTGGTTGACCATCGAATCCATAGCCCCCGCCGTCACACCGAAGAACAACCTCGGCGGCCCGAGCTTGGTGAAGTCGCGCAGGTCGTCCTGCCAATTTGGTTGTGGCACTATCGCCACCCTGTACCCTTCGGCCTCCAGCACACGCCCGATGACCGCCGCGCCGAACGACGGGTGGTCGACATAGGCGTCGCCCGTGAATATTATCACGTCCAACGCGTCCCATCCCCGCGCCCGCACCTCCTTGACAGTCGTCGGCAACCAATTCATCCGGCAAAGATAGTGATTAATAGCGTTATATTCTTGCCACCTCTATCACCGCCCTGCTGGGGATGTCGGAGAGGATCAGTTCGTCTTCACTCAGGAAGTCGGCGTGGTAGATCTCCATTGATTTGGGGCGTTGGATGAGGAGTACGCCGGGGTCGAAATAGTATTCGAGGTAGCGGGGAGGGAGGTTGTAGAGACGCTCGATCAGCGTTCTGTCGGGCAGGAATTCCCATGTATAATCGCCATCATCGTACTTTTTGACCACCTGGCGCCCGCTTTTCTGGATCACCATAAGGCGGACGATCTGCCACTTTCCGAGAACATTTTCCATAAGGCCGAAACTTTTTTAAGGTTAAGTCCGTGCCCTATGTCAAAAAAAGAAGGGCATGGAACAATTCCCAACGAGTCGGTCTTGCGAACCTTTGTCCGGTAAACTGCCCACGCCCGAAGATGCTTATAATGATATAAGCAAACTTCGAGCTAACAATTCCGACCCAGACATAAACCTCACCATTTCTGATGAGTCGCAAGTTTACTCATTGGACCGAAGAGTTGTCGCTCTTCTAATATTATGGTACAAAGATAGGAAAAATTCTTGATTCGGTGGGCCGCCTTCAGCGGCCTTGAGTTTTCAGTCTGCCGTAGGCGGAGGGCAAACGAGCTTCGCGAGAGCAGCCAGCCGCGTGGGGCGGCGGCAGGCTGCGCGATTTCGCTCCACGCAAAATCGCATAAGGCCACCCTTCCGGGTGGCCTACATTGAGATTGCTCAGCACAAGCACGCGCCGCCTACTCCCACTCGATGGTTGCGGGCGGTTTCGAGCTGATATCGTACACCACGCGGTTCACGCCCCTCACACGATTAATGATCTCATTCGACATCTTGGCCAGAAACTCGTAGGGCAAGTGCACCCAGTCGGCGGTCATACCGTCGGTCGAGGTCACGGCACGCAACGCCACGCAGTTCTCGTAAGTCCTCTCGTCGCCCATCACACCCACCGACTGCACCGGCAGCAACATCACGCCCGCCTGCCAGACCTTATCGTACAATCCCCACTCGCGCAGGCCGTCGGTAAAGATCTTATCGGCGTTCTGCAACACCTCGATACGCTCGGGCGTCACCTCGCCCACCACACGGATACCCAACCCCGGGCCCGGGAACGGATGGCGCCCCAGAAGAACACCCGAAATACCCAACTCACGCCCCACGCGGCGCACCTCGTCCTTAAACAGCAAGCGCAGAGGCTCGACGATCTTCAGGTTCATCTTCTCCGGCAAACCACCCACGTTGTGGTGCGACTTGATTGTCGACGACGGGCCGTTGACCGACACCGACTCGATAACGTCGGGATATATGGTCCCCTGAGCCAACCACTTCACATCTTTCAGCTTATGCGCCTCCTCGTCGAACACCTCGATGAAGTCGCGGCCGATAACCTTACGCTTGGCCTCCGGCTCGATAACACCCTTCAGGTCGCCCAGAAAACGCGCACTCGCATCGACACCGATAACATTCAGCCCCATGCCCTTATACGCCTCCAGAACCTGTTCGAACTCGCCCTTGCGCAGCAGCCCGTGGTTGACAAATATACAGGTCAGCTTGTTGCCTATCGCCTTATCCAACAATACCGCCGCCACCGTCGAATCCACACCGCCCGAAAGCGCCAGCACAACCTTATCGTCGCCCAACTGTCTCTTCAGCTCGGCCACCGTCTCCTCGACGAACGACGCGGGCGTCCACGTCTGTTCGCAACCGCAAATGTCGACCACGAAATTCTTTAGCAATGCCGCGCCCTCGGTCGAGTGATAGACCTCGGGGTGAAACTGTATACCCCATGTCTGCTCGCCGTCGACACGGAAAGCCGCAGCCTCCACCTCGTCGGTCGATGCAATAATATGAAACCCCGACGGTATGCGGACTATCGTGTCGCCGTGCGACATCCACACCTGCGTAGGCGACGACAGGCCTTTCAACAGCGGGCCGGCTTCCTTAATCGTCAGCATCGCGCGGCCATACTCGCGCGTACCGCTCGACGCCACCTTACCGCCGAATTTCTGCGCCATATACTGCGCCCCGTAGCACACTCCCAACAGCGGAAGTTTGCCTTTGATCTGAGACAGATCGGGCTGCGGCGCGACATCGTCGTTCACCGACCACGGGCTGCCCGAAAGGATCACACCCTTCACAGAGGCATCAATTGCGGGAAAATGATTATAAGGGTAGACCTCGCAATAGACATTCAACTCACGCACCCGCCGCGCGATAAGCTGTGTGTACTGCGACCCCAGGTCGAGGATCAGAATTTTCTCCATATGGTATCTTAACTGTTAGTAATTCTATGATCAGTAGGCCGCGAAGCGGCCGTATGGTTTCGCGCCGCCAAGTGGCAAGCAAAAACGAGTCCCGCGAGTTTGTAGCGCGCCACGCGGGGGTGGCGGCGCGCTACGTTGGCCATTGCTCATATGGCCACCACACATTGCAACTCGCATCGCTCGGCAGCTCACTGCCTCAAGGTAGCTTTGATAGGCTACCTTTCCTTCGAAGTAGCTCACTGTCTTACCGTAGCTCCGCAGGCGTTCGCCTGTTTTTGACGGGCTACCTTTCCTCCGAAGTAGCTCACTGTCTTACCGTAGCTCCGCAATCCTTATTCAGCCTGTCGGCTATCGCCTGCATGATGCGGTCGATCTCCTTGTCGGCAAGGGTACGCGTTTTATCCTCCAACGTAAAACTCAACGCGTAGGATTTCTTGCCCTCCGGCAATTTGTCACCCTCGTAAACATCGAACAATTTCACCTCGCGCAGCAACTTTTTCTCGGCCCTCAACGCCGCCTCGCGCAACGACGCGAATGTCACCGACCTATCAACCAGCAACGCCAGATCGCGCCGCACCTCGGGATAGCGAGACAACTCCTCGACCTTCACCTCGCGTTTGGCCGTTGCACGGAGCAGCACCCCGAAGTCCATCTCCAGATAGTTCACAGGCTGCTTAATGTCGAATTTAGCCAACTGTTCGGGCGCAACGACACCCATGCGCATAAACAACTTGCCACCCAACTGCATGGCCAATCCGCCCGCGAAAATGCCGTCGGTAAGCTCTTCCGTCTTCAGCGTATAGATATCCACTCCGAAACGGTGCAGGAGTTTCTCGGTTATCCCGCGCAGGTAGAAGTAGTCGGCCGGGCCGGCGGCCGCATTCCACGACGCCGCACGCGCCACACCCGTCGTAACGAGCATCAAGTGCGACTGTTCTTTATAAGGGGCGAGTATATCGTCGGTAGCGGCAGCATCGTAGCCGTACACATTCCCGAACTCGTAGAGCTTCAGGTCGGGGTTGCGGTGGTTGATATTGAGCCGCACCGCCTCCAGCGCACCGAAAAGCAACGTCTGCCTCATCACTCCGAGGTCGGAGCTCAAAGGGTTGAGTATCTTCACGCACCTCTCGGCGGGGTAGGCCTCCAGTCCTTCGTAATAAGAAATGTTGGTCAACGAGTTGCTCATCGCCTCGTTAAAGCCGTTGGCGGTGAGGAAATCCGATACCGAGTTGGTCGCAGCACGCACATCCGGGCGGGGCGTATAGGTCACTGTCGAGCGTAGCCGCGTGGGGATCTCGACATTATTATATCCGTAAACCCGCAATATCTCTTCCACCAAGTCGGCCTCACGTTGCACGTCGACCCTGAACGGTGGCACGAATACGCGCAACCCCCCGGCATCCTCGCCTGCAATACGCATATCCAACGCCTCGACTATCTGTCGCACCTTCTCAGGCACCAACTCCTTGCCTATCAACGAGTTAAGCCGCGCAAACGACAGCTCCACATAGAAATCCTCGACCCTCTCGGGATATATATCCGTGATCTTCGACGCCTCGCCGCCCGCCGTCTCCACAATGAGCAGCGCGGCGCGGCGGAGCGCCCACAGAGTGATATTGGGATCTGCGCCGCGCTCGTAACGGAACGATGCATCGGTGCTCAAACCATGTCTGCGTGCCGTGTGGCGTATCCGTGCCGGGGAAAAATACGCGCTCTCCAGAAATACCGACGTCGTCTGCTCCGTGACCCCCGAGTGCAACCCGCCGTAAACACCCGCAATACACATCGGTTTC
>QMCE01000483.1_pt1 | contig 20319 bp, 15 predicted proteins | sample 1821851 | NCBI WGS metagenome assembly QMCE01 (sample SAMN09453174, study PRJNA476694) | Termite gut metagenome, whole genome shotgun sequencing project. | isolation source: worker | host: Odontotermes sp. | place: South Africa:Pretoria | collected 2016-01-28 | reverse complement strand
GTCGGTCGGCAGGAACTCGACCTCGTTCTGCTCATACAGTTTGCCGTCGAGGGTGAAGTTGCCCACCTCGCTGTGGCCGTATTTCACGCTGCCGCCGATGATCGAAATATAGTACATGCAGTCGGCGCGGAACTGGTTGAACTTCGCGAACGGCGCCGACTCGTGGTAGCCCTTCTGGTTGACGGCCGGGAACATGCGCAGGTTATCGTCGGCGTCGAGGGCCTGGACCACATAGTATTCCAACTCGCCCATAGCCTCGAACGTCATCCCGGTGACCGCGGTGAACGCCCTCGACGCCTTATGGAGCGTGTACTCGGGCGAGCTTTCGAGCCTTTCGCCGTCCTTATTAAAGAACGAGCAGAGGAAACAGAGCGTGGGCAGCGTCGCGAACGGGTCGATAAACGCCGTGCGGTAGCGCGGGACTACATATAGGTCGCTGCTGCCCGCCTCGATGAACGGGAAGAGGCTCGAACCGTCGACCCTCTCGCCGCATGTGAGCACCGATTCGAGGTAATCCGGGTTGTCGATCACGAAATTCAGGGTCTTCAGTCGGCCGTCGTTGGCCGGGTACATGAAGTTGACCATGCGGATGTCGTAGTCGGCCACCAACTTCATGATGTCAGCGCGGGTGAACTGCGCCGCGGGTTTCTCCAATACCGCCGAGAGGGGGGCCTGGGTGATGTCTTTCATAGTGTTAGTTATTTAAAATTAGTTTTTTAAGTTTCTGTTTTCGTGAATGTCCGCAAATGTATGCAATAATATCCGAACTAAAAAAGGGATAACGTGGCGGAAAGTTTAAAATTGTGCGGCACACAGGACCGCGACCGGAGTGGCGGGAAACAAAAAAGAGGCTGCGAAAACGCAACCTCCTGATCTACAAGTCGGGATGACTGGACTCGAACCAGCGACCTTTGGTCCCCCAGACCAACATTCTAACCGGACTGAACTACATCCCGGACTTATTCGAGGTGCAAATATAGCTGATTTTTCGGTTACTTCAAATTTCCGCGGTAAATTTTTGCACCATTTACCGTATAACGGCCCGGAATAAGATGAAAGGGCGCGGTCAATCCTCTTTCGTCGCCTCCCGGTTTATGCGTCGAGGCAAAGCCGGCGGGACAGGCGGCAGCGAGTCGGAGACGGCATCGAACCGCGACGGATCGCGCGGAGGGCGGCGCCAGGTGCTGTCGCGGCCCAGCGAATCGCGCCGTGCGCGCCATGCCGCACGCCGCAGCGAGTCTTCGGGAGTGAGCGGGCCCCGGTTGAAACGCCGCGAGGTGTCACGTATTATCCGGCGTTCTTCGGTACGCACGCTGTCGCGCCGCTCACGCATCTGCCGCCTTGCAGGCGACGGTGTGAGATTGAAGAGTTCGCGAAGTTTCTCCATCTGCCTGCGCACCATGAACCCCGCGCCGGTCTCGGTGACCTGGCCGTCGAGCATATCCGTGGTCGTGGAGCGGTATCCCTTAATGAACATGTTATCGCGCCGCGTGAGGCGGTATTCGAGCGCCACGTCCGCCACCAGATTGTCGGACAGGTTGCCCTCGACCGAAGTGCCGTCGCTCACGCTTCCGCCCACAGTCACCTTCATCCGGTCGTTGAACAGGCTCTTCGACACACGGTAGGAATAGTCGTTGTGGGTGCTGCCGTCGTCGCCCTCCGCCGAGCGGATGCCCACCGAGACGTCGATACCCTTCAGGCTGTTGCGCGCCCACTGGTTGATCTGCTTTTCGATGAACGAGTTCAGGGCGTTGTTCGAATCGGCTTTCGCCGTCGCGCTCGGACCGGTGTACGTTCCGCGTATCAGCATCCCCAATGCCTCCTGCGACCTCTGTTCGACGGTCATCGACGCGAGGTCGTCGGTGATGGCGTAACTCTCGGGGGCAGCGAGGTCGAACGTGGTCGACATCCGGTTGAGCGATCCGGAAATGAGGATCGTAATGTCGAAATTCACATCTTCGCTGATCCCGTCGGCGTAATCCACCGTCGTGCGCACCGTCTCTACCGCCCGGATATTGAACTCCGGGTCGAGCATCTCGCCCGTCCACTGCACATAGCCGCCGCGGTCGATCGTGAAATATTTCTCGGAGATCATCGGGATCGGCGGGTTGTAGACCACCGTGCCGCCCGTCAGGTCGTAGCGTCCCGCCAGGCGCGTATCGCCCTGGTTGTTCATGATATATGTGAGGCTGCCGCCGCCGACCAGTTCTATGCGGTCGTTGCCGTTGTCGGAAAGGTTCACCGTGGCCTGCACGTTGTCGTCGATGTCGACGTTGACCAACATATCCATCCCGCCCGTGCTCACACGCCGCATCGTGTCGGCGCGCGTCACCTGCGTCGAGTCGGCGAACGAAACGAAAGTGACGATATTCTGCTTCTGGTCGTCGACCGACAGGGGCGAATCGGCCATCGTGTAGACCACGTCGGTGTTGCGCAGCAGTTTTATGTCGCCACGAAGCACAAGGGCGTCGATCGGCCCTTTTGCCGTCAGGTTGGCGTCTATTGCCGCCAGCCCGTAGACCTGCGAGCGGCGGTTGCGCGGGGCGTCGATCACCTCGAAGTTGCGGCCGGCGATCGTCAGGTCGGCGCTCATACGCGAGAGATCACTTATATCGACCGAACCGTCGAGGGCCAGCAGGCGGTTGTTGGGCGCCGTGAGCCCGAAGCGGCGCATGGTTATGCGACCGTTACCTATGTTTATCGGCTGGGCCGATATTCCGTACGTCGTTCCGATCATCGCGACCGCAACCTCCCCGCCGTCGAAATTGAGCGCGCCCGAAACGTCGGGGTCCGACGCCGTTCCCCTAAGGGTGACGCGCCCCTCAAGGTTTCCCGCGAGGGTGGCCGTGTTGGAAGGCAGGAACGGGTTTGCGGCGGCCAACGGGAAGCCCGGGAGGCCCAGCACGAGGTTCATCGCCCCGTCGGGCATATTGTATGTGCCGCGCGCCGCGAATGCCGGGCTGTTGTTTATCCCGAGTTCGGCGCCGACGGTCCACAGGCCGGAGTCGTCGGCCGAGGTGTTGGCCTTCAGCGCGATGTCGCCCACCCTGCGGCGTTCCCAGCTCAGCCCTTTCACTCCCGCCGAGCCGTTGGCCGCGATCATGGGGCCTTGCATGCCGAATGCAATATCGGTCGAGAGTATTCCGCCCACGGGCGGCGGGGCGGGGATCAGTTCAAGCGCCTTGCCTATGTCGAGGCCGGCAATGTCGAGGCGGACACTGCCCGGAGGCATATCCTCGCGGTCGACCGACCTGATCTCGATATGGCCGGGATGGCTCCGGTTTTCGAGCGAAAAGTCGGCATAAATCTTCTTGTCGAAATGATATTCGATATAGTTGCCCTCGTTCACCAGCCACGTGTCGTAGGCGATAAGAGGGTTGTCGGTGAACAAGCCCACACGCAGCGAAGAATCGCGCAGGCGGGCGTCGATGCCGAATACAAATCCCTGCTCCCCGCGGCTGTTGCGCTGGTTGATATTGGCCCGGATGCTGTCGCCCGCCGCAGTGCCGTATACATATATCGACGCCAACTGTTCGATATTTCCGGGGCGGTTGGCCAAATGCGCGAGCCAGGTAAGCTGCCCGTTGCGCTCCCCGAGGCCGAACGTCAGGGTGTCGAGGGTCAGGGATGAGGTGCGGAAACCCTCCGCGATCCCACGCACGCGGAATTTCGAACTGTCGGCGTTGGCGGCCGTGAGCGAAATGTTGCGGAAATCGAAACCCTTATCCACTAAAATGCTGTGGACTACATTGTTGCGCCCCATCTTAACATTCAGGCCGAATATGGGCATCGCCGCCTCGACTGGGAGTACATCCACGTTCCGCACCGCCACCTGCCGCATAACGGTGTCGGCCACCTGTGTGAACCCTGCCATAAGCGCCTCAAGCGTGAGCGGCGAGGTGAAGTCCACCGAAAGGTCGCCCGAACGCACCTGCGCCGTGACCGTCCGGTCGGCAGACGCCATGACGGTCGTGTGCGCGATGCGGTTGGCAATATCGTCGTAACGGAAATTCAGCGAATCGAGCACGGCATCGAGGGAGAGCGTCCCCATATCCGGCGTGGCCGACACGTCGATGTCGAAAACCCCGGCCCCCGAGAGCGGAACGTCGGAGAGGCGCATTCGCTGCAGATCGGCACGGTCGATCCTGCCGCGCAGGTGCGCCCCGTATATCTCACGGCTTAGCCGTCCCGTTATATCGAGGTCTGCCCGGAGGGCTTCGTTCGCGCTGTGCAGCGTGCCGGACAGGTTATTGTCGGCGAGCGCGGCCCGAAGCATTATATCATGGTGGGTATAGCCATTATAGTCGAACCTATCCACCTCGAATTCCATATCGGCCGCCGTCGCGGAAGAGGTGAGATCGAATCCGTGCCCCGCCACGGTGAGGCACAGCGCCACCAGTCCGAGCGAATCGGCGGGCAGGAAAACGCCCAGCGGAAATTCCCGGATGTCGACCACCGCGTCGTAACTCTCCGCACGCAGGTCGAACCGTCCCTTTATATCGGCGTGGCCCCCGTCGGCAGTTATGTGCAGGTCAGGGGTATAGGTCTCCCTGTCGATCGCCACATTTCCGGCGATCCCCACGTTCCGGGGGAAGCCGATGCGGTCGCGCAGGCCCTCCGGGAGGAGATCGCGCACGAAACCGGGGTCGCTCATAGCCCCGTCAACGTGCAGGCTGCCGCCGATGTTCGCCGGATCGGTAAGCGAGCGTACCCCGCCCCGGGCGTCGAACGAAAAATGCGGCGGCATCCGGGCCGTGAGCGCGTTGATCTTCAGATCGCCGAGCGTGCCGCCGAGGTCGCCCCTGAAAGTAAAGGCTTTGCCGCGGAGCACCCGCCGCAGCTCTTCTTTGGCGGGGTACAGCAATAGAACGTCGCTGCCCGACAGCGAAACGTCCAGCAGGGCCGACAGCGGCGCGTCGGGCGACATTTCCATTATCGCGCCGCCGGCCGAAACGTCCGCCCGGATCGTCGACGCGGCGGTACGCAAATCGAGCCCCGAAAGCCGGATCCCCGCGCTGTCCATCGCGAACCTGCCCTCCGCCCCGGTAACTTCCAATCCCGAACGCTCGCGGAACTCCAGCGAACGGATCGCCGCGGAAATATCGCTCCCGCGGTTATATATCTCCTCCATGCGCAGTTCGAGACCGCTCACGGCGATATGCGAGGGGTCGAAGCCGGGTTGGGCCTCCTCGTGGAGGCTGCCGTACGCTGCCGACGTTTCGGTAAGCTCCACGCCGCCGACACGTACCGTCCACGGACGCGACTCCGGGGTCGGGAGGGTATCGGCCGCAGCCGACACTTCCACGGTATCGGTCAGGTAAGTGTAATCCCCTTTATCCAACTGTATGCCGTGCACCGCGATCAACTGCCGCGCGAGGTCTGCCGTGAGGCTGTCCACACGACCACGGTCGAGGGCGACGGCGAGCTGCGAGACACTCGGGGCGGTGCGCATCGAGAAGGCCAGCTTGTCCAGATCGAGCCTCCGCACCTCCACATGCCACGGGGCGGCGGCAGTGGTGTCGGCGCTATCGGCGGTGCCGGGCGGCGATTCGCCCAGTTCCATATTTATCCGCGCGCCGGAGAGCGAGACCGTGCCGATCTTTATCGAATTATCTTTGAGTTTAACCCTTGTGTTGCGCACTCCTATCTCTCCCACCGTGCCGCGAATCGAGACCACACCGAGCGAATCGCGGTAATCGACCCCCACGTCGGCGAGCCTGAAGCGCCGCACCTCTATGTTCCCCGTCAGCAGGGCCAGCGGCGCAACCCCGGCACGCAACTGCCCCACGTGCAGCAGGGTGTCTCCCCCGGGCAGGCGAAGCACGGTATTGTCTATCCTGAGCGTGAGGGGAAAGCGCAGGCGCAGGCGTTCGACCTCAAGATCGAACCCCATGTTCGCGGAAACGTAAGCCGACGCCTTATCTTTGATAACCTTCTGAACGGGTGGAAGAAAAACGAGGAACGAGACCAGAAGCAATATGCCGACCACGATCAGCACCACCCGCAGGGCCCATTTCAATATTTTCTTCACGATACGCATAACAACCTCTGAGCAATTACAAAACCGGTGCCTTATTTCAGCACCCGCTCCGTATAATTCGTATAATCCTTAACCGCCGGCTCGTAATCGCTGTCCAACAGGGGCGACGAGATGAGGAAATCGGCGGTCGAACGGTTCACGGCGGTCGGGACGTTGTAGAGCGTGGCTATGCGCAGAAGCGCCTTCACATCCACATCGTGTGGCTGCGCCTCCATCGGATCCCAAAAAAAGACGAGCGCGTAGATCTTACCCTCCGCTATCATCGACCCCAACTGCTGGTCGCCGCCCAGAGGGCCCGACTTCAGCAGTACCATGTCGGATATGTCCTCGACCTTTCCGTGGCGGTCGGTGAGCGTCCGGGCGACCATCCGCCCCGTCGTGCCGGTACATACCAGCCGGTAGCGCATCAGAACGTCGCTGTTCCACTCCACCCATTCGGTCAGTTCGCGCTTCATGTTGTCGTGTGCGACGAGCGCGATCGTATGCTTTTTTTTGTCCATATATCGTTATTGCGGAATTAATCCCAAAGATACGAATTTTATCGTTCCGCAAGTGTGGAGCGGCGCAGGACGGAGAGCGCGTGCGGCCCTTCGCAGAAGAGCAGGTCGATGACCGACAGGTTCGGTTCGAAAGGGAGCTTGTCGCAGAAGACCTGCCAGTAGCGTTCCGGACGGAACAGCGGATCGGGGCGCGAGAGGCGCGGTTTGGGTGATATGGCGTCGCGCAGGTCCGCGAAGCCGGGCGCGGGTTCGACGTATGTTTCCGAATATACCGGACTAACGTCGCTGCCCAGCATCCGTAAAATATTTTCGAGCAGACCGGCGTCGAGGTCGCGCAGGAATTCGTGGTTGCGGGTGAAGAACGGCTCCAGTTCGGGCCAGTAATGGTCGAAGTAGGGCGCGTTTGCGTAGGCCGAGACGATCGCCTGCCGGTGTTGGTGCTGCCAGCGTTTCGAATAGTCGATACGCACGTCTTTCATCGGTTGCTTGTTGCCCTTCACAGTGTTGACGGTGAGCGCCGTGCGGCCGCCCGGCGCAAGTATCTCGCACCGGTTGCGGTAACTCTGCTTCACATAGTGCCCGCCCAGGTCGATCACGCACCCTCCGGCGCACAACTTCCCGACCCACTGTATGTTCCCCAGATATGTAAGTGAAAGGACGGTCTTATACATTAACGGAGCATCTTTTTGTCATCTCGAAGCGTGGAGCGAGAGATCTCTCGCTCCACGCTTCGAGATGACACCACTCATTATCCTCTAAGTCATAAACTATTTTTTAAGAACAAAACCCAACAGCCCGAGCGTTATATTCCAACGCAGCGAGAAAAGCCCACCGGCTTTCGCAGGCTGAAATTTCAGCAGGTAGCCCAGGGCGTAGGCCACCGTGCCGCACCATTTTACGGCTTCGGCCATCAACCGCCCGGCGTATGCCCACCGTGAGACGCTCCGGGTGCGGATGCGCTCGCTGACGCCGACCATGCGCGTCGCACGGGCGAAATATTCACGCGTAAGCCGCGAGGGGGGTATTATGTGCAGTATTTGCGCGCCGGGGACGTAATATATCTTCCCGCCGCCTGCCCGCAGCCTGCGGAAAAGATCTTTTTCCTCCCCCGCCAACAGTTTTTTACCGGTGCGCCCGAGGTCGGGGTTGAACATGCCGAACCTCCCGACGGCAGAGCGACGCAGCACCATATTGCCGCCGCCCGGATAACGCTCGCCCCTGAAAGGCACGATCTCCGGCCCCATGTCCAATGTCCCCGCTATCGGCCGCTCGGCAATGGGCGACAGCCACTTCGGGGGTTCGAACTCATATAATGGCGTGATCTTTCCCCCGCCCGCCGCGGCATCTGGATACGAGTCGAAGAAATCGGCATAGGCGCGCGCAAAATCGGTGTTGACCTCCTCGTCGTCGTCGATGATCGCTATGTATTCGCCCACACTTTCGGCGATGCCGCGGTTGCGGGCGTGCGAAAGCCCCTGCATGGTTTCACGCACGATGCGCAGGTTGAAGCCGGGGTGTGCGGCTGCGAAAGCGGCGAATTGTTCCTGCGTGTCGTCCGACGAGTTGTTGTCCACCACCACGCACTCCCACGCTCCGGCGTCGAGCGACTGGCGCACGACGCTCCCCAACGTGCGCACAAGGCTGTGGGCGCGGTTGTAGGTCGCTATTATTATGGAAACTCCGATCAATTATTTAGAGTGGTTGCGGTACTGTTGTTTTACCGGCTTGTTCTGCTGCTGGTTCTTGGGGCCTTTGCCACCCTTGTTCTGGCGATTGCCCGGGTGGTTCTGGTGCGGCCCTTTTTTCTGGTATGCCGAATGATGCTGTTGCTTATACTCGCTCTTAAGGTTCCCGATGGCGGTCTCGTCGACCGAGATCATGTTGTCGGACATCTTCTTAATATCCTTGATGATAACGTCGTTGTTCGGGTGCTCCTGGTTGTATTCGTAACTCTTGGTGCGCATATAGCGCGCCACGTTGCCGATAACTTCTTCCACTGCCTCGGGGTCTTCGACTTTTTTCAGCGAGCGCAGGATATTCTCCACATTCTTCCCATAGTGCTTGATGGCGATCCGTTTGGTGGGATAGCGCATCTTTGCCGGACGGGGTGCGAGCTCCTCGGCCGAGGGGATCGGGTATGGGGAATCGACGTCCAGTTTGAAATCGGCCATTATGAACATGTGGTCCCACAGCTTATGGGTATAGTCGGCCGTGTCGCGCAGCAGCGGGAACAGGTTTCCCATCACCCCTATCACGGCCTGGGCCTGGTGGTTGCGCTCGGCGCGGTCCTCGATGGTCGAAAGGTAGTCGACCATTTCGTGTATGTGGCGCCCGTATTCGGGCAGTTGGAGCTTTTTACGCTCGTAGTTGTAATTTTTCTTCATCTTATGACAGAATATGCCGCGCACCCGAACCGGGGCACATGCTTTTTTGAAAACCCTCCGAAAGGGCCTGAAAATAACGAGTAAAGTTTTTTTCGCAGTAAAGTTTGAGGTTACAAGGCCCCGACGCCCGACTTTACTGCTAATTAGTTAACAATATCTGCAAAAATAGTGCTGAAATGATAAATATTTTACTAACTTTGGGCAAAGTTATATGTTTTTTGCGAAAAACAAAGGCACGTGCCCATTATCAATATTATTTTTAATATTCTTCTATGGACAACGTTGACAAAATGAAGATCCTGATCCTCGACCCTACTAAAAGCATCAGGAACGTTTTGAAAGAGCGGCTCGAATTCGAAAAATTCGATGTCGACGCTTTTGCGACGTTGGAAGAAGGTTATGTGGCACATGAAGACAAGGTCTACGATATTCTTCTGTGCGACGGATCGATAGGCGACCAGCATGTCGCTCTGGGCCGCACGGATTTTCGCAACCTCCACGCCATAATAATGTCGAACAACCCCACGCTCCAGACGGTGGTGAGCGCCATCCGTGACGGGGCGTTCGATTTCATATCCAAACCGGTGGAAATGAACCAGTTGTTGGCGGCCATACGTGGCGTTCTCGAATTTGCCAAAGTGGAAAAGGCGCCCAGGCACATCTCCACCAAAAGAGGAAGTCCGCAATCGGCGGCAAATAACGGTCTGGCTCAAACAGGCGAATTCGAAAGGAACCGCAACTGCAACTGCCCGGACGGCGACTCTACGGTGGAGTCCATAGTAGGTACCGCCGCCCCCATACTTCACGTCAAATCGCTTATCGACCGCGTGGGCCCGTCGGAGGCAAGGGTGATGATCACAGGCCCGAACGGTACGGGTAAGGAGTTGGTGGCGCGCTGGCTGCACGAGAAAAGCCCGCGCTGCGGCAAGCCGTTCGTGGAGGTCAACTGTGCCGCGATACCCTCGGAACTGATCGAAAGCGAACTGTTCGGCCACGAGAAAGGGGCGTTCACCTCGGCAGTGAAACAGCGTAAAGGCAAATTCGAGCAGGCCGACGGAGGGACCCTGTTCCTCGACGAGATCGGCGACATGAGCCTCTCGGCCCAGGCCAAAGTGCTGCGCGCACTACAGGAGCACAAAATTTCGCGCGTGGGCGGCGACAAGGATATAGATATAGACGTGCGCGTGGTATCGGCGACGAACAAAAACCTGCGCGAGGAGATAAACAACGGCAACTTCCGTGAAGACCTCTACCACCGCCTGAGCGTGATCGTGATCCACGTGCCGCCGTTAATCGACCGGCTGGAGGATATACCGCTGCTGGTCAACTACTTCGTGAAAAAGATATGTATGGAGTACGGGCTCGACCCGAAACCCGTCGACCCGGCGGCCCTCGACGAACTCGGGACAATGCAGTGGACGGGAAATATCCGCGAACTGCGCAATATCGTCGAACGCCTTATAATCCTCAGCGGCGACCATATCACGCTCGATGACGTGGTAACTTATGTCATCGAGGATAATTAACGTGGGTTTGATGAATTTAAACAATCTGTTTTTTTAGCGCATTAGTCGAAGGTGTTGGTTGTTTAAATTCATCGAACCCACGTTAGCGGCTTTTAAAAAAAGCCGCAAGTGCTCGATCACCCCACCCAAACCCTCCCCTAACCGTAGGGGAGGGCTTAGCGAAACTCCTTCCGGAGTTTCGCTCAATGGTAAGCGATTGTTGCACAATCGCTTTTCGTTCGACTAATTCGTCGAACTCACGTTAATCAACATGGGTTCGGGATAACGAAAAAACGAAACGATCCGGAACCCAAGTCCGGATCGTTTTGTTTTTTGCTTGTCAACGGCAGTTAAATCCTGCCCGGATAGACTTTGAGCGCCTCTTCGAGGCACTTCACGGCTGCCTCGATGTCTTCGAGTTTGAGCACATAGGCGATACGCACCTCATTCAGCCCGAGGCCCCTGGTCGAATAGAACCCCGTTGCGGGGGCGACCATCACGGTCTGGCCTTCGTACGAAAAATCTTCCAGCAACCACTGCGCAAACCGGTCGCAGTCGTCTATCGGGAGCCTCACCGTGGCGTAGAACGCACCCTTGGGCATCGGACAGTAGACCCCGGGGATCTTGTTCAGCAGTTCGACGATGCAATTGCGGCGCGCCGTGTACTCGCCTATCACCTCGTCGAAATAGCTCTGCGGGGTGTCGACCGCCGCCGTTGCCGCGACCTGCGCCAGATAGGGCGGCGAGAGGCGTGCCTGCGCCATCTTCATCGCCGCGTTGAACACATCCTTGTTGCGCGTAACCAGCGCGCCGAGCCTCACGCCGCACATGCTGTAACGCTTCGACACCGAGTCGCACATGATAACGTTCTGCTCGATCCCCGCGATGTTCATCGCCGAGAAGTGCTCAACGCCGTCGTAGCAGAATTCGCGGTAGACCTCGTCGGTGATCAGGTAGAGGTTGTGTTTTTTGACTATCGCGGCGAGTTTTTCGAGTTCCGCACGTGTGTAGACATACCCCGTCGGGTTGTTGGGGTTGCAGATCAGGATGGCGCGCGTCGAGGGGCCGATATGCTTCTCGAACTCCTCGATCGGGGGGAGTGCGAACTCGTTGTCTATCGACGAGCGGATGGGTTTGATCTTCACGCCCGACTCTACCGCGAACCCGTTGTAGTTGGCGTAGAACGGCTCGGGGCACAGTATCTCCTCGCCCTCGTTCAGGCATACCGAGAAGGCCATGAAAAGCGCCTCGGAGCCGCCGACGGTCGCCATCAGGTCTTCGTGGGTCACGTCGATACCCACGCTTTGGTAATACTCCGCCAATTTGCGGCGGTACGATTCGAGGCCCGCCGAGTGGGTGTATTCGAATATCGTGTCGCCGATATTCTTCACCGCGTCGATGGCGATCTGAGGCGTTGCAATATCGGGTTGGCCGATATTCAGGTGGTAGACTTTAACGCCGCGCTTCTTGGCCGCTTCGGCATAGGGAACGAGCTTGCGGATCGGCGACGGAGGCATCTGAATGCCCCTTTTTGAAATATTCAACATGGTTATTTTTAAGTTTTTAATGCCGGTTTTCGGTAATAACCCACAAAGCTAAGAAAAATTTCAAAAGCGAACGCATGAAATAAAAAATGATTTCGGGCGGCGAGCGCAGCGGGATGCACTCTTGCGGCAGGCAGGGAGCGTGGGCTTCGTGTGTTGGCAGGGTTGGCGAAGGCAACCCTTGCGGCGCGCAGCCACCCCGGGCGGAGGGCCGCGTGCCACTTCGTTACACACGTCCCTCCGCTGGCTGCGTGCCGAGAACGCCTGCCGGAGGCATAGTTACGCCGCGCTCTATGCGCGGCCAGCACACCTTATATATAATGTAACCGGAAATTTTCATACATTTGTAAATTATAAGAAAGAAGAAAATGAGAAACATCATACCTGTTTTATTGTGCCTCCTGCTCGCACAGGGCTGCGGCGGAGGACGGAAGGCCGCGTTCTCGACCGAGGGGTTGGATACGCTTTACGCGCCGCGACATGCGTCGGGGTTCGTTATTTATAAGGCGGGCGAAAGCGCGCTGCTGTCGATACGCGATCCGTGGCAGGGTGCCGAGGGGGTAGAGTTGCAGCTTTTCATCTCGCATGACGGCGAAAAAGCTCCCGAGGGTTTCGAGGGTACGGCCGTCGGCGCGCCGCTTGGGAGCGTCGTATGCATGTCGTCATCCTATATCGCCATGCTGGATGCGCTGGGGCAGACGGATGCGATCACGGGCGTTTCGGGCGCGCAGTATGTCTCCAACGAAGGCATCCGCGAGCGGTATGACAGCGGCGAGGTGCGCGACGTGGGTTACGATGCGCACATGAATTACGAGCTTCTGGCCGGACTGCGCCCCGACCTCGTGCTGATCTACGGTATCTCGGGCGAAAACTCGCAGATGACCGGTAAGTTGGATGAATTAGGGATAAAATACATATATATAGGTGATTATGTCGAGCAGTCGCCGCTGGGTAAAGCGGAGTGGATGGTGGCGCTCGGCGAGCTGTTCGGGCGGCGCGGGCAGGCCGTGGAACTCTTCGGCGGTATCTGTGAACGCTACGGCCGAGTGCGCGGGTCGATAACGGCGCACACGAATAAGCCGGTGGTGATGCTCAACGCCCCCTACCGCGACACGTGGTACGCACCCGGCGACCGGAGTTATATGGTGCGGCTGATCGAGGACGCAGGGGGCGCATATGCCTGCGCGGGCGAGGATACGGACACGAGCCGGCCCATAAGCGGCGAATCGGCCTACGTCTTCGCCATGCGGTCGGATATTTGGCTCAACCCCGGACAGGCGACCACGCTCGACGAGGTACGCAGCCTGAACCCCAAGTTCGCAGACATCCCGGCGGTAGTCGGCGGCCGCGTCTGGAACTGCAACGCGCGCACCACGCCCGACGGCGGCAGCGACTTCTGGGAGTCGGGTGCAGTGCGTCCCGACGTTGTTCTGGCCGATATGGCGGCGATATTCCACCCGGAACTTTTCCCGGACCGCGAACTCTACTATTTCCGGCATATGAAATAGGATGACGGGCAGGCGCAACATATTGCTGTTCACGGTGATCGCGGTCGCGGTCGTGGCGCTTTTCTGCCTCGATATAATTTTGGGCTCCGAATCGCTCGCTCCGGGCGATATTTGGGCTGCCATTACGGGGCGCGGCGGCGACAGCATGGCGGCAAGCATAGTCCTGCGTTGGCGTTTGCCAAAAGCGTGTGTGGCACTCGCAGCGGGAGCGGCGTTGGCAGCGAGCGGGCTGCAAATGCAGACACTGTTCCGTAACCCTCTGGCAGGGCCGTTCGTGTTGGGCGTAAGCTCGGGGGCAAGCCTCGGCGTGGCGCTGTTCCTTATGGGGATGCCGCTGCTGGGAGTCTCGCTGGCGGGCGACGTGGTACGCAACCTCGGCGTCGTGGGGTCGGCATGGATCGGCGGCGCGGCGATACTCCTTATAATAATGGCCGTCTCGACGCGCGTCAAAGACATAATGGCCATCCTGATCCTCGGAATCATGTTCGGTAGCGCGGCTACGGCCATGGTCGAAATACTCCAGTACCTCGCCCCCGAAGGGAATGTCAAGTCGTTCGTGGTGTGGACGATGGGATCGCTGGGCCATGTGTCGGCGGGTCAGCTCGCCATACTGCTTCCCGTGACGCTCGCCGGGCTCGTGCTCTCGATCGCCCTGATCAAGCCCCTGAATATGCTGCTGTTAGGCGAGAACTACGCACGCACGATGGGACTTAATGTACGCCTTGTGCGCGGCGTGATATTCGTCAGCACCACACTGTTGGCCGGGACGGTCACGGCATTCTGCGGCCCCATCGGGTTTCTCGGGATCGCCGTGCCCCACGTCGCGCGGATGCTCTTCGCCGAGGCCGACCATCGCGTGCTGATGCCCGCGTCGATACTGCTGGGCGCCGCCGTGATGCTCATGTGCGACATCGTTTCGCAAGTCCCCGGGCACGACATGGTATTGCCGATCAACACGATAACCGCCCTGCTGGGGATACCGATAGTGGTGATAGTGATCGTCCGAAACCGTAAAATATTTTGAGCGAGGAGAGAATATACACGATCGAACTGCACGGGCTGGCACTCGGGTACGGCGACCGCATACTGTTCGAGAACGGCGAGTTGGGGTTCGGATGGGGTGAATTTACAGCACTCATCGGGCGCAACGGGACGGGCAAGAGTACGCTGCTGCGCACGATCGCGGGGTTAACGCGGCCATTGGCGGGCGAGGTCGTGGTCGATGGGCGGCGGCTGGCGGATATGACGGCTCGGGAGATTGCGTCGCAGATCAGCTTCGTGTCGACGGAGGAGGTGCGCATCACGAACCTCAAGGTCGCCGACGTCGTGGGATTGGGGCGCGCGCCATACACCAACTGGATCGGGTCGCTCGGGCGCGAGGACAGGGACAAGGTGCGCGAATCGCTGGAACTGGTCGGCATGGCGGGCTTTGCGCATAAGGCTATGGACACGCTGAGCGACGGTGAGCGTCAGCGGGTTATGATAGCGCGGGCGTTGGCCCAGGACACGCCGATCATCCTGCTCGACGAGCCGACGGCCTACCTCGACCTGCCGAACCGCTATGAGATATGCCTGCTGCTGCGCGAACTTGCGCACACACAGGGCAAGAGCATAATTTTCTCGACCCATGACCTGAGCATCGCCCTCGAACTGTGCGACACGCTGGCGATGATCGAGGGCGGGCGGTTCTTCTACGGCACGGCCGAGGCTTTGACTGTCGGCGGCGAGATACAGCGCCTGTTCGAGGGGACGCAACTGCGGTTCGACCGGGAGACCAATGCCGTGAAGTTGAAATAACGGCTGCGAAAAGGGGCTCCGTGGGGCTGTGAAATGTCGATTTTCGAAAAAAGTCGGAATTTTTTGCGCGACTGTTTGCACATATGATCTTTTTGTTTACCTTTGCACCGCTGAATCAGCAATGTTCGGCCCATTCGTCTATCGGTTAGGACGCCAGATTTTCATTCTGGAAAGAGGAGTTCGATTCTCCTATGGGCTACAAAAAGGGGGCGAGAGATAAGGAGGCAAGAGAAGGGGATGAGGGATTTTAGAGACAACTGTTAAGAACATTATTTAGGCAACAACAAAACGATATGGCAAACCACAATTCGGCAAAAAAGAGGATCCGCCAGACGGAAACACACCGTCTTCGCAACCGTTATTATCACAAAACAACGCGCAACGCGGTGAAAGCACTGCGCAACACCACGGACAAGGCTGCCGCAGAGGTACTTCTCCCGAAGGTGAGTGCAATGTTGGATAAACTGGCGAAGAGGAACGTGATCCACAAGAACAAGGCAGGCAACCTCAAGAGCAGCCTTCAGGTTCAGGTAAACCGCATGTAGGCGGCCGGGGCGCTGTCCCCGTCGCAAAACAACCATATCGGCAACATACAGAGCCGCTCCCAACCGGGGCGGTTTTTTGTCGTACCCGGTAATGGCAGCGAACGATATAGTTATTATCTTTGCCATCACACTAACCCATTAATGTTATGACTAACCAAAAAGCCAGCGGGCAGAGTTCCAAATCCGCGATCATATTAACGTGGTGCCTTGTGGGGATCGAGGCTGTCAGCCTTGCTTCAAGCCTCATGCAATTGGAACTGTTGCAAAGAGTGCGGACAGAGGTCATTCCCGATGCGGTGTACATGGCCAACGACTTGCGCGAGACGATCATTGGCGGCATCCACTCCGTTGTCTATTTGGCATGGATCGTCATTTTCATGATATGGTTCTACCGCGCACTTGCAAATCTGCAGGCAAGGGTTTCTTATCCTCTCTCCTACAAGCCGGGTTGGGCTGTGGCCAATTTCTTCGTTCCGGTGGTGAGCCTCTACCGCCCTTATCAAACAATGAAGGAGTTGTATGTCGATACACGCGATTTGCTCGTAAAGAATGGGTTGTCCGAGAAAAAAATCCTTTCGACGCACCATTTGGGTTGGTGGTGGGCACTTTGGCTGATTACAGGGATAACGGCGCATATCATTCTGAAGGCCTCTTTTCAGGAATTCGAGACCCTCGACCAAATAATCTCATTGACTGTGACCCAGATAATTGATGCCGCGCTAAACATATTGTGCGCCCTTCTTACCATTACCGTAATACGCAACTATTCGCGCGTTGAACCCCTGCTGGGTGAAATTGAAGAAAATACGGCATCAGGCCCAGAATAAACGTCGCCTCTCCAGCGAAATAAATGTCACCTTTCCCGCGAAATGAACGGAGGGTAGCGATCCCCGGACAACGTTTTTTCCATCGTCAGGGGGTCGACATTCCAGAACGTGGGGATGTGCTCGAATACCGCTTTGCCACCGTCGATCCGGAACGTGATCTCGGCGTCGAACGCCACGGGCTTATGCCGTCCCTCGCCAGCCGGGGAGTCGCGGTACATGAGCTGGCGTTCGCTCCAGCGCAGCGAGCCATCTTCGATCCGCACGTCCGCCACACCACAGGCCACCGCCTCCATCGTCTGCTCGCGGACAGTCGTCGAAACGCCCTGCATGAAGCCGGTTATCAGGCCGGTACTCCTGCGCATCGCGAGTTTGTAGAGGAAGACGCTCGTCCCGGTGTAGTCGCGCAGCAGCCGGTCGCCCTCGTACACGCTTTCGGCCGTCACGGTAGTCATGTGGAACTGCATGCCCGTCGGCGATACGAGCAGGTCGGAAAACTGCATCGTGTCGGCGTAGACCCCGCGCAGGCACCCGTCCTCCAGCCGGTACTCGACCGGGACGGTGTGCAGCGTGCGGCTGATGACGTTCTTCCGCAGGAAATGTTCGACCTCCCGTATCATAGTTCGATCGCCGCCGGATCGAGGTTCTCACGCTCGATGTCGAGGAAATAGCGCGCCGTGCCGACCTTCAATTCATACGTCGCCGGATCGTCGCAGACGATCATGCCGCGAGGGTGGGCCTGAAGTGCGCTGGCCGTACATACATGGCTATATCCTCCCTCGACGACCTGCGCCAGCGCGCGCGCCTTGCCATGCCCCGTGACAAGTATCATCACCTCGCGGGCGTCCATCACCGTACCCACGCCCACCGTCAGCGCACGGCGCGGCACCATGCCCACATCGCCGTCGAAAAAGCGCGAATTGGCTATTATCGTCTCCATCGTGAGGCTCTTCACCCTCGTACGCGAGGTCATCGACGAAAAAGGTTCGTTGAACGCTACGTGCCCGTCCGACCCTATGCCGCCCAGAAAGAGGTCTATGCCTCCCGCCCGGCCTATCTTTTCCTCATACTCGCGGCACTCCGCCTCCAGGTCGGCGGCATTGCCGTCGAGGATATTGACGTTTTCGCGCCGAATGTCGACGTGGTCGAAAAAGTTGCGCCACATGAAACTGTGGTAGCTCTCCGGATGTTCCTCCGGCAATCCCACATACTCGTCCATATTGAACGTCACCACGTTGCGGAATGAAACTTTCCCCGCCTTGTGTAGTTTTATAAGTTCCCTGTAAGTCTCCACCGGGGTCGATCCCGTGGGCAGGCCCAGTGTGAACCGCCCTTCGCTTTTGTTGATCCGCGACGCTATATACCGTGCCGCCCATTGTGCGACCTCTTCGGGTTTTTGCTGAATAATTACTCTCATGATATTATTGTTGTCAGTCGTCTCAAAGCGTTAAACGGGAGATCTCTCGCTCTGCGCTTCGAGATGACAATACGTGATCTCCTGATTTTTAAAACAGCCTCACAAACACCTCGATAGCCTGGTATTCGGCCATTCCGAGGCTGTCGTAAAGCCGGGCGGTATTTTGCGTGCGTTCCTCGGCCCTCTGCCAGAACTCGCGCTTGTCCTCGCCGGGGAACGGTACGATGTCTTTCTGCGAAAGGTGGCGGTATATCGAGTGCCGTTTCTTGATCACCTCGTCGGGACTGAGCGGCACGGCCATGTCGACCATGTCGAGGCTCCATTCCTGCCATGCGCCGCGGTAGAGCCACATACGGCAGCCGTCGAACCACTCGTCGTCGCGGATCACCTCGATGGCCTGCAGCACTGCTTCGATGCTGATGCGGTGGGTGCCGTGGGGATCGGAGAGGTCGCCGGCCGCGAATATGCGGTTGGGCTTGAGCGTGCGCAGCAGGTCGACGATAATATCTATATCCGCCTGCGTGAGCTGCCCTTTCTTGGCGCTGCCCGTTTCGTAGAACGGCAGGTTCAGGAAGTGGCAGTTGGTGTCGGGGTTGAGGCCGAACAGGCGGCAGGCAGCGCGGGCCTCGGCACGGCGTATCGCCCCCTTTATCCTGCGCAGTTCGGGCGGCTCGGCTTCGCCCTTCCGTTTTTCGTCTATCAGGCGGCGGTACTCCTCGAAGTGGTCGCCGAAGCCGCATTCGCGCGCCGTGTCGACGGTCTGGAGCAGCACGTCGTCGTTCACCGCAATATTCCCCGAGGTCTCGTACGCCACATGCACGTCGTGGCCCTGGTCGACCAGGCGCAGGAACGTCCCGCCCATCGAGATCACGTCGTCGTCGGGATGGGGACTGAAGATCAGTACCCGCTTGGGGAACGGCAGCGCGGTGTCGGGGCGCGTCGAATCGTCGGCATTGGGCTTGCCGCCCGGCCATCCGGTGATAGTATGTTGCAGGTCGTTGAAAACGCGGATATTTATCTGGTCGTACCGGGCGACAGCCTCCAAAAGTTGCCCGAGGTTGTTCTCCACATAATCCTGATAGGTCAGTTTCAGGATCGGCTTGCCCACCATCTGGCACAGCCACAGCACGGCCTTGCGCACGAACTTGGGCTGCCAGTCGCATGTGCCGACCAGCCACGGCGTCTTTACCCGCGTCAGTCCCTCAGACGTACCCTCGTCGATGACGGCCTCTATGCGCGGGTGGAGTTGCAGGTACGACGCCGGGATCGACGGGGTTTGCTCGCCCTCGACGATCCGGGCCACGATCTCCGCCTTGTCCTCGCCCCATGCCATCAGGATGATACGTTTGGCGTCGAGTATCGTCCTCAGGCCCATCGTTATGGCCTTGGTGGGGGTGTTTTGGATGCCGTAGAAAAGCTGTGCGCTCGCCTTCCGGGTGCTGTTGCCCAGCGCCACCAAGCGGGTGTGCGAATTGAGGAACGAGCCGGGTTCGTTGAACCCCAACTGCCCCTCCGTCCCCGTTCCCAACAGCATCAGGTCTATGCAGCCATGCTCTCTGATCTTCGCCTCGTACCCGCGGCAGAATTGTGCCACATCGCCGATCGGGATCGTGCCGTCGGGGAAGTGTACGTTCTCCGGCCGAATATCTATATGTGCGATCAGTTCCTCGTGGGTGCGGAAGTTGCGGCTCTGCTGCTCGCGCGGGTCTATGGGGTAGAACTCGTCGAGGCTGAATACCACGACGTTGGCGAAACTGACCTCGCCGTCACGGTACAACTGCGACAGCTTGCGGTAGACGCCCACCGGGGTCTGCCCCGTGGAGAGCCCCAACACGAACGGCCTCGGCTCGCTGTGCTTATTGATATGCTCGGCCACTTTCAGGGCTACATACTGCGCGCCCTCGTCCTCGGTGCGAAAGATCGACGTGGGCACCTTCTCGAACCTGGTGATAATATCCAGCGGCTCGGCCCCCTCGACCAGACCGCCCTGTTTTTCTATGTTATAGTTCACTTTCATGGGTGGGATTTTTCGTACATAAGCCCTGCCGCGCCGGGTGTGCGACCTGTAAAGATACTCAGAAGCCGTGGAAAATTCATCGTTTCCTCTCTTTTTTTCTCCAAATTTTGGCGTAAATAAAAAAGAATGCTAAATTTGCACTCTGATTTGCCGCAGGCGGCCGATCATACATGGTGGTAGTAGCTCAGCTGGTTAGAGCGTCGGATTGTGGTTCCGAAGGTCGTGGGTTCGAACCCCA
>QMCE01000482.1_pt1 | contig 20329 bp, 15 predicted proteins | sample 1821851 | NCBI WGS metagenome assembly QMCE01 (sample SAMN09453174, study PRJNA476694) | Termite gut metagenome, whole genome shotgun sequencing project. | isolation source: worker | host: Odontotermes sp. | place: South Africa:Pretoria | collected 2016-01-28 | reverse complement strand
AAGACCTGCGTTCGGGATAAGCGCAGCTTATCCCGAACGCAGGTTAATTGAAATCATTACGCATCAGGCAGGCATAGAAAAAGGTTAAATCTTTCGACTTAACCTTCTTTGGTAGCGGGGGCAGGACTCGAACCTGCGACCTTTGGGTTATGAGCCCAACGAGCTGCCAACTGCTCCACCCCGCGATATGTCGTAGTGTTGAAATCTGTATTGCGGGTACAAAGATAGTAAAAAATTATTACTCCGCAAGAAAAACGCGCCGAAAGTTAGAATATGACCGGCCTGTGTGTCGCCCCCGGATCATTACAGGCTCAGGGTGTGAACATACTTTGTCCTGTTCCACTCTGTTTGCGTCGAGTCATAAGAGGTTGTTTTGACTTTTTGGCCGCAGCTAAAAAAGAGCAAGAGCCGAAAAGTCAAAACAACCTCTAAAACGGGCTCGGGAAATTCGCCGCATGAAACAAAAACGGACTATGAAACATACTTTTACGTATGTTTCATAGTCCGTTCATATTTATGAACCCCCGGTGCAGCAGAATCTCTGGCGACCTGTCCGAAGGCGGGAAATCCAAACAAGTTCTGAATGTCAGCGCCTACTTACGGAGCGTGACAGGCCACTTCCCTGACCATTCCCCGGCCACCTCCCGATCTTTCCCCGGCTCTTCCCGGCTCTCTTCTTGTCCCTTTCCCGGTCACTTCCCGATCTTTCCGGCTCTTTTCCTGTCCCTTTCCGGCACCCGGCGCGGGTGACACCTATTTTTTGGGCTTTGGCGCGAGCATCATGGTCATGCGCTTGCCTTCCAGCTTGGGCATCATCTCCACCTTGGCAATATCCTCCAGGTCGGTCGCGAATTTGAGAAGAAGTATCTCGCCCTGCTCCTTGAAGACTATCGAACGTCCGCGGAAGAAGACATAGGCCTTTACCTTCGCTCCCTCCTTAATGAAGTTCTGGGCGTGCTTCAACTTGAAGTTGTAGTCGTGGTCATCGGTCTGCGGGCCGAAACGGATCTCCTTGATGATCGTCTTCACGCTGTTGGCCTTGATCTCCTTGGCCTTCTTCTTCTGCTGGTAAAGGAACTTCTGGTAATCGACGATGCGGCATACTGGCGGTTCGGCCTTGGGCGATATCTCCACAAGGTCGAGTTCCTGCTCCTCGGCAAGCCTTATAGCCTGCGATGTTGGCATGACCTGTGAACCGTCGGGTATTCCTTCACCCACCACGCGCACTTCCGGCACCGTGATCTCGCGGTTGATCCTGTTGGGATTCTCCTTCTCTACGCGCATCGGCCTGGGGCCTTTCTTCGGGTAGGTCGGCTTGGGTTGATAAGGTTTTTTTACCTGTGCGATAATTTTGTCCTCCTGAAAATTAGTTAAACATTATAGCTATTTATTCCACCTCTTTTTTTACAAGGTCGGAGACGTGGTCGGCGAACTCCTGCATTGTCATCGCGCCCTTGTCGCCTTCGCCCTGAATGCGGACGGAAACGGCACCTTCGGCCTCTTCCTTCTCCCCGGCTATGAGCAGGAACGGTATGCGTTTCAATTCGTTATCGCGTATCTTCCTGCCTATCTTTTCGTTCCGGCTATCCACCTCTGCGCGAATATCGGAATTATTTAGGAATTTAGAAACTTTTTCGGCGTAATCGTTGAATTTTTCGCTTATCGGCAGTACGACAACCTGCTGCGGAGCCAGCCACAAGGGGAATTTGCCTGCGGTATGCTCCAGAAGCACTGCCACGAAACGTTCCATCGAGCCGAACGGCGCACGGTGGATCATTATTGGGCGGTGGGGGAGGTCGTCGGCTCCCGTGTATGTGAGGTCGAACCTTTCGGGAAGGTTGTAATCGACCTGAATTGTACCCAACTGCCATTTGCGCCCGAGGGCATCCTTGACCATGAAGTCGAGCTTGGGACCGTAGAACGCCGCCTCACCCAACTCGGTAATTGTGTCGAGCCCCTTTTCGGCCGCCGCCTGTATGATGGCCGACTCGGCTTTCTCCCAATTCTCGTCGCTGCCTATGTATTTCTCCTTGTTTTCGGGGTCGCGGAGCGATATCTGTGCCGTAAATTCTTTGAACCCAAGAACTTTGAAGACATATAGCACAATATCTATAACCTTTTGGAACTCCTCGAGAAGCTGGTCGGGACGCACGAAGAGGTGAGCGTCGTCCTGCGTGAATCCCCTCACGCGCGTAAGTCCGTGCAACTCGCCGCTCATCTCGTAACGGTAAACTGTCCCGAACTCGGCAAAGCGTATGGGCAAGTCGCGGTATGAGCGCGGCTTGTGGCGGTATATCTCGCAGTGATGGGGGCAGTTCATCGGCTTGAGCAGGAACTCCTCGTTCTCGTCGGGTGTGCGGATCGGCTGGAACGAATCCTTACCGTATTTGGCATAGTGTCCGGAAGTTACGTAGAGGTCTTTCATGCCGATATGGGGAGTTATGACCTGCTCGTAACCATATTTTCTGCTTATCCCGCGCATGAATCCTTCGAGCCTTTCGCGGAGTGCGGCGCCCTTTGGCAGCCACATCGGAAGTCCCTGTCCGACGCGCTGTGAGAACATAAAAAGTTCCAACTCCCGGCCCAATTTGCGATGGTCGCGCTTTTTAGCCTCTTCGAGCATGACGAGGTATTCGTCGAGCATCGACTTCTTTGGGAATGTAATGCCGTAGACGCGCGTGAGCATTTTGTTCTTCTCGTTGCCGCGCCAGTAGGCTCCGGCCACGGAGGTCAACTTTATGGCTTTTATCTTGTCGGTCGAGGGGAGGTGCGGCCCGCGGCACAGGTCGGTGAAAGTACCGTTGGTGTAGAACGATATTGTGCCGTCTTCGAGCCCGTCTATGAGTTCGCATTTGTATTGGTCGCCCTTGGCCGTGAAGGTCTTCATAGCCTCCGCCTTGGGAACTTCGGTGCGTACCAGCGGGCTTTTGTCGCCTGCCAGTTGACGCATCTTCTCCTCTATTTTGGGCAGGTCGGCCTCCGTAATGGGTACGGGCGAGTCCACGTCGTAATAAAACCCGTTATCGATGCTCGGCCCGATACCGAACTTGATACCCGGATAGAGCTGTTCGAGCGCTTCGGCCAGCAGGTGCGAGGAGGTGTGCCAGAAGGTCGATTTGCCTTCGGGGTCTTCCCATTTGTTGAGTTTCAGCGTGGAGTCGTGATCTATCGGCATCGCCAGATCCACGACATGGCCATTCACCGTGGCCGAAAGGACATCCTGCGCCAAACGGGGGCTGATGCTCTCGGCGACCTGGAACGGTGTTACCCCCTTGGCAAACTCACGAATGCTGCCGTCGGGGAAAGTGATCTTTACTTGTTCGTTCATGTTTTTTGTTTTATTTTATTGTCCGACTACAAGCTCGGACGGGGTTTCTTTTTTAGTTATGAGTTATAACTCATTGTTATCTGGCAGTTTAAGGTCCTTGACCGAAACGTCTGCGCCGCGGTCGCGTTCGTAGCGCTTGAGCGGGTTGCTCTTTATTTCGGTGTACCATTGGCGGTTGCGGTAAATGTCCATAGCCATATATATGGCTTCGCGCATGGAGGCGGGGTCGGCTTCGCCCTTGCCGGCTATGTCGTAGGCCACGCCGTGGTCGGGGCTTGTCCTTATCACGGGGAGCGAGGCTGTAAAATTGACACCCGATGGGCTCAGCGCCTTGAATGGCGTAAGTCCCTGGTCATGGTACATGGCCAGTATGGCGTCGTATTTGGTAAAATTGCCCGCGGCGAAAAATCCGTCGGCTGCGAACGGTCCGAATACCGTGATACCTTTGGCGGCGGCCTCCTCTATCGCCGGTTTGATGATATCCTTCTCCTCGTCGCCGAGCAGTCCGCCGTCGCCAGCGTGCGGGTTTAGCGCGAGAACCGCTATCCGGGGCTCCACTACACGGAAGTCGGATATGAGCGATCCCCTTATCTGCTCCAGCCTTGCGGCGATAAGCTCCTTGCCGAGGGTTTCGCTGACCTTCGCGACGGGCATATGTATGGTGGCGAGCCCCACCTTCATAAGGTCGCTGCACATCATCATCAGCGGTTGCCCGCCAACCTCGGCGGCGATGTATTCGGTATGTCCGGTGTGGTTGAAACCGGCGCCCTGCACATTCTCCTTGTTGAACGGGGCGGTCACCAGAGCGTCTATGTCGCCCGCCCTGAGGTCTTTCACGGCGGCCTGAAGAGCGCTCACGGCGGCCTCGCCTCCTTCGGCTGTCGATTCGCCCGGCTCTATCCGGGGATCGCCCTCGCCCGTCTCGATGAAATTGACCCGCCTGCCGCGCGCTTCCCTGGCCGAACCCACGATCTGGAACGAAAAACCTTCCGCCTCCTCCAGGTCTTTCTTGTAGTGGGCGAAAACTTTCGAAGAGCCGTAAACAACCGGAGTGCACATTTCGCTCATGCGACTGTCGGCCAGCGCTTTGATGATGATCTCAGGTCCTATGCCGTTAATGTCGCCCTGCGTTATCCCTATCTTTAATATCTTATTTTCACTCATATTTTATGCTATGCATTGATATAATTTACAAAGATAAGCATGATTTCGCTATTTTCGGGGTCGGGTTAAATTTTTATTATCAATAAAATTTCAGCGGGTTATCAGTCATTTCAGAAAATTAGTCTAAATTTGTAGGAATTGTTTCGGAATAAAATCAATTACCAATAATAAATTTTAATCAACATCATGAACAACTCGATTTATAAATTTGCCAAACCGGTCAACGAACCGATAAAAGGGTATGGTCCGGGTTCGGCGGAAAAGGCGGAACTGAAAAAGGCTTTGGCACAGTTGGCCGGCGAAGAATGGGATATACCGTTGGTAATCGGCGGCAAGGAGATCCGTACGGGCAATACAGGCAAGGTGGTCATGCCCCACGACCACCGTCACGTGCTTGCCACATACCACAAGGCGGGCGAAAAAGAGGTACAGATGGCCGTAGACGCCGCAATGAAGGCGCACCGTGAGTGGTCGTGCCTGCCATGGACCGAACGCGCGTCGCTGATGCTGAAGGTCGCCGAACTCATCTCGACCAAATACCGCTATCTGGTCAACGCCTCGGTCATGCTCGGCCAGAGCAAGAACCCCTATCAGGCCGAGATCGACTCGCCCTGCGAACTTATCGACTTTCTCCGTTACAGCGCCTACTACGCGGCAGAAATATACGGAGGCCAGCCCTTCTCCGAGACCGGCATACTGAACCGCCTGGAGTACCGCGCGCTGGAAGGTTTCGTATTCACCCTCACGCCGTTCAACTTCACCGCCATAGCCTCCAACCTCAACATGGCTCCCGCCATGATGGGCAACGTGTCCGTATGGAAGCCATCGACCACGGCCATCCACTCCAACTATCTGCTCATGAAGATATTCAAGGAGGCCGGCCTTCCCGACGGAGTGGTCAACTTCATCCCCGGACAGGGCAGCGTTATAGGCAAGGTCGTGACGGCCAGCCCCGATTTCGGCGGATTCCACTTCACCGGTTCGACGGCTACGTTCAACAATCTCTGGAGCCAGATAGGCAACAACCTCGAGAACTACAAGTCATATCCCAAGATAGTCGGCGAGACCGGCGGCAAGGATTTCATCTTCGTCCACCCTTCGGCGCCGACCCGCGAGGTCGCCACGGCGATAGTGCGCGGCGCGTTCGAATACCAGGGTCAGAAATGTTCGGCAGCCTCGCGTGCCTACATTCCCAAGTCGCTCTGGGGTGAGGTCAAAGAGATTGTCGCGGCGATGCTCGACGAGATAAAGATGGGCGACGTGCAGGACTTCTCCAACCTCGTGAACGCCGTTATCGACGAGGCCTCGTTCGACACTATCATGGGCTACATAGACCATGCGAAGAACGCTCCCGACGCCGAGATCGTATTCGGCGGTAAAGGCGACAAGTCGAAAGGCTACTTCGTGGAGCCGACGGTGATCGTTACCACCAATCCGAAATACCGTTCGATAGTCGAGGAGATCTTCGGCCCGGTGATCACCATATATGTATACGACGACGCCAGGTACGAGGAGACGCTCGAACTCTGCGACACCACATCGAAATACGCGCTCACGGGTTCGATATTCGCCGCCGACCGCTACGCCATTCAGACGGCTTTGGACAAGCTCCGTTACAGTGCGGGCAACTTCTACATCAACGACAAACCTACGGGAGCCGTTGTCGCACAGCAGCCGTTCGGAGGCTCTCGCGCATCGGGTACCAACGACAAGGCCGGCGGCCCGCTGAACCTTATCCGCTGGACCAACCCCCGCTGCATCAAGGAGTCGTTCGTCCCGCCGACGGACTACAAATATCCTTTCCTCGCCGAAAAGTAGGCCTTATGCTGGACTTCAATAATACCCAAATCGCCTTCGCCTCCAAATCGGACGGTGAACTGCGCAACGCCTACCTGCTTTTCAACGTGATGAAACGCCCCTGGATCGTGAAATTCGGCAAGTGGGCGAGCAACGTGGCCATAAAGATACATTTCCCTATAAACTGGATAGTCAAGCCGACGCTTTACAAACAGTTCGTGGGCGGCGAGACCCTCGAAGAGACCGCGAAAACGGTCGAGACGCTTAAAAGGGCTGGCGCATACGCCACGCTCGACTACTCGGCCGAATGCGAACAGACGCCCGAAGGCAACGAAGCCGTCTATGCCGAGACACTCCGCTCGATAGACAACGCGGCGGCGAATAAGAGCATCGTCTACTCCGTGTTCAAGCCATCCACGCTCACCACCGACGCCGTTCTGCAGAAATCGTCGGAGAAGGAGCCCATGACGGAGGAGGAACAGCGCGAGTACGACAAATTCGTGGAGCGTTTCATGGGTCTCTGCGAGAGGGCGTATCAACAGGATGTACGCATATTGGTCGATGCCGAGGACTGCTGTTTCCAGAACACCCTCGACGAGTTGACCGACATCGCCATGCGCAGGTACAATAAGAAGCGTGCCATAGTTTTCGCCACGCTGCAGATGTACCGCCACGACAGGCTGCCTTATCTGGAAGCCATATATGCCGACGCCGTGAAGAACGACTACATCGCGGGCATCAAATTCGTCCGCGGAGCCTATATGGAGGAGGAGCGCCGCCGCGCCGCCGAGAAGGGATATCCCGATCCGATATGCAAGGACAAACCGGCTACGGACGAGAATTTCGACGCCGGCGTAACGTATGTCCTCGACCACCTCGACCGTATGGAGCTCTTCATGGGAACGCACAACGAGCAGAGCAGCTACAAACTCGCGGCGCTTATCGACGAGAAGGGACTCGAGCGCAACGACGGTCGCATCTACTTCGCCCAGTTGCACGGGATGAGCGACCACATAACGTACAATCTCGCCGCCGGAGGATACAATACCCTCAAGTATGTACCTTACGCCAAAGTGAAGGACGTGCTTCCGTACCTTATCCGCCGCGCCGAGGAAAACACATCGGTCGCCGGACAAACCCTCCGCGAACTCACGATGATCCGCTCCGAACGCGCCCGCCGCAAAGCGGAGAAGAGGGCGAAATAGGGGTTCGGGTTTTTATTCCGAATAACCTGATGAGGCTGTCTCAAAACTCTGAGACAGCCTCATTTCTGTCGATTTTATCTGTACTCCCCTACGAGAACACTTTCAAATACGCGATTCTCAGAGGGGCAAATTTCATTTTGAGACAGCCTCCTCAGCCCTATCCCGTAGCGGCCGTAGGCCGCGACCATTCCCTCCCCGTGCGATTAGGGGATGGTTGGGGAGGGGTGTCGAACAACTCGACGGCTTTTTCGTTGACCATCAACAGGGAATATCCGTACAAAACATTGCCGTTCTTTCCCATATGGGAAAGAACGGCAATGTTTTGTACGGGCAGGATGCCAAAAACGGGAACGCTCCGCCGGGAATTCTGCACCGCGATATGGTTTAACCTGAGTTCGACGAATTTGTCGAGATAAAAGCGACTGTATTACAATTATTCACCTCTTAGTGAAACCTTCTTGAGGGTTTCACTAAGCCCTCCCCTATGGTTAGGGGAGGGCTTGTGAGGGGTGATCGAACACTTGCGGCTTTTAAAAAGCCGCTAACGTGGGTTCGACGAATTCAAAGGGAAAAGAACAACATAAGGTAACGCTCTTTAAATAAACTCTTTTGAATTCGTCGAACCCACGTTAGCTTAGAACTGAACAACCGGAGCTGTTTCGCTGCCGGTCTGCGCTTCGAAGAGCGGCAGCCTTTCGAATCCGAATATACCGGCGATCACATTGGTCGGGAAACGGCGAACCTTGGTATTGAATTCGTTTGTGGCGTCATTGAACCGGCCGCGTTCGGTCGTGATGCGGTTTTCGGTGCCTTCCAACTGCGCCTGCAATTCAATAAAGTTCTGGTTTGCTTTCAGGTCGGGATAATTCTCCTGAAGCATTATAAGGCGTCCGAGCGCGGCGCCCACCTGACCCTGGGCTTCCTGATATTGTGCTACGGCTTCCGGAGTGAGGTTTTCGGGATCGACGGTGACCTGCGTCGCCCTCGAACGGGCGGCTATTACGCTTTCGAGAGTTTCCGATTCATGCGTTGCATACCCCTTGACCGTATTCACCAGGTTGGGAATAAGGTCGCTGCGGCGTTGGTACTGGTTCTCGACCTGCGCCCAGGCCGTCTTCACGGCTTCTTCCTTTTTTACCAGAGAGTTGTATCCGGAAATTGCCCAGATAACTACTATAGCCACAAGGGCTATTACAATGATCCATTTTTGTTTCATAATATTATGTTTTAGAGTTAATTTTCTAATTATCAAGTGAAAGATTGTTTGGATTTTGCGACCAAAATTGCTTCGGTCGCAAAATCCAAACAACCTCTTTATCCTTAAAACCGGCCGCCCGCGCCGCCGCCTCCGAATCCGCCGCCGCCCCAGCTTCCGCCGCCTCCGAATCCTCCTCCGTGTCCGCCTCCGAATCCTCCGCGTCCGCCGAGCATACTGCCTATCACGACTCCGCCTAAAGCGCCCGGGCCTCCGCCTATGTTGCGCCTGACCGTTTTGATATAGCCGCAATTCTTGCAGGTGTAGGTCGTGACCTCCTCCTTGTGTCCTTTACCCGTATCCACTATCCTGGTGCCGGTCCTGCGGAGCTGGTGTTTATGACACCTCGGACATCTTCCCGCAAAGAAGATAAGCACAATGATCACCGCAATTACCGGAATGCCGAAGAAAAAGGCTATCATGATCAACGGGAAACTGTCGTCCGTCCCGCGGCCGACATCTTCGGGCGGGCGTCCGTCGAGTATCGCGCTTATGACCGCCACACCCTCCAGCATCCCTTTATCCCAGTCGCCCTGACGAAAGGCGGGCAGCATATAGTTGTTTATCACCCTCTTGGCCATAGCGTCGGGCAGGTCGCCCTCCGTGCCGTAACCAGTGGCTATCTCTATGGCGCCCTGGTCGATGACCAGTATTATACCCAATCCGCTGTCTGACTCCCTGCCGCCCACGCCCCACTGGTGCATCAGCCTCACGAGGAAATCGTGCGGGTCGGCATTGCCTATGGAGTTGACCGCAATGACGGCCACCTGCGCCTTGCCGCTCTCCTTGAGAGAGAACAGGGTAGTGTCTATGCGATATACCGCGTCGGAGGACAGTATCCCGTCGGGATTGGTCGTAAATCTGGTGCGGTCTTTCAACTGCACATTTTCGATATCTTTCAATCCATAAGCCTTCGTCCCACCCGTTTGCGCCGACAGAACGAACGAAATGGAGACGACTGCCAAGATCAATAATGACTTTTTCATGCTGCGATATGTTTTTCTTTCACGACAATCTCTATACTATACAAAGGTATTGTTTTTAGTTAAAAATTAGGCGGAAATCATTACATTTGTTATCGGCATTATTGCACTATATACTACACATTCGAGATAAAACATTAAAACACACAAAATTATGAATGTAAAAATTCGATTGACAGTAATGAACATCCTGCAGTACGCCATTTGGGGTGCGTGGCTCATATCGTTGGGCGCCTACCTGGGCGGAAAGCTGGAATTCTCCGGACTGCAGATAGGCAGTTTTTTTGCGACGATGGGCATTGCGTCGCTATTCATGCCGGGCATCATGGGCATCATCGCCGACCGTTGGATACCGGCGCATAAACTGCTCGGCATCTGCCACGTCCTGGCCGCAGGGTTCATGTTCGCCGCGGCGCCCCAGACAGGCTACGGAATGTTATATCCCCTGATATTGTGCAGCGTGGCATTCTTCATGCCCACCATAGCGCTCTCCAATGCGGTGGCCTACAATGCGCTCGAAAAGGCCGGCCTTGACACCATAAAGTCATTCCCGCCCATCAGGGTTTGGGGTACGGTGGGTTTCATCGCCGCCATGTGGGCTACCAGCCTGTTGGGTTGGGAGCAGTCTCCATACCAGATGTATTTTTCGGGCGGTCTGGGTTTGATACTGGGCATCTATTCATTCACACTTCCCGCAAGTCCTATCAACAGGAGCCAGCAGGGAAGATCGTGGGTCGATAAGCTGGGACTCAGGGCTTTCGCACTTTTCAAACAGTACAGGATGTCCGTGTTCTTCCTCTTTGCCATGTTGCTGGGCATGATGCTCCAGATCACCAATACGTTTGCCAACCTCTATCTTGAGGGATTCAAGGGAGAATATCCCGAAAGTTTCGTTGTCAGGTTCCCCAATATACTCCTGTCGCTGTCGCAGATATCCGAGGCTCTGTGCATACTCATGATACCCTTCTTCCTGCGCAGGTTCGGCATCAAGCAGGTGATGCTCATATCCATGATCGCGTGGGTGCTCCGCTTCGGGCTGCTGGGTCTGGGAGATCCGGGCGCGGGGATCTGGATGCTCGTACTGTCGATGCTCGTTTACGGCGTGGCGTTCGACTTTTTCAACATATCGGGTTCGCTCTACGTTGAGAAAGAGACCGCGCCGGCGATACGCTCCAGCGCGCAGGGTGTGTTCATGATGATGACCAACGGATTCGGCGCCCTGATAGGCTCCTACGGCGCGGGTGCGATAGTCGACACCTACGGTTGGCCTGTGTCGTGGTACATCTTTGCGGGATTCGCCCTCGTGGTCGGCCTGCTATTCGCCGTCGTATTCAGGGATAAGCACAGGAAAACAGTTAACAGTTGAATTAGGCTATTACAAAATACGGCGACCTTATGGTCGCCGTAAATATTTTAACGTGAGTTCGACGAATTCGTCGAACTCACGTTATTTTAATTGCTAACTGTCAAAGTATATCACTGTCCGTTATGAGGTTGCAAAGCTGTTCGCGGGCGCGGTGTATCTGTGTTTTGACCGTGCCGAGCGGAAGGTTGAGCTTTTCGGCTATCTCCTCGTAGGAGTATTCCTTGAAGAAGCGGAGTTCTATGAGCGTGCGGTAGCGGGGGGACATTTTGTCGAGGCGTCCGGCAAGCTGCATTCCGCGCTGGTGGTTGATATACTTCTCTTCGGGGGAGGCCTCGGAAGCTATGGGCGTCACGAAACCGCCCGTGCCCGGCAGGGTGTCTATGGAGAGGTCGCCGCGGCGCTTGCGGACATAGTCGATGAATGTGTTGCGGGCTATAATGTACGCCCACTGCCCGAAAGAGTACGAGGTGTCGTACTTGTCGAGATTGAGGAACACTTTTATGAAGGTCTCTTGGAGCAGGTCGTCGGCATCGTCGCCGTTGCCGTTCGTGCGGTTCAGGTGAATTTTGTAGATAGCGTCCCTGTAACGGTTAAATAGCGCTTCGAACGCTCCCGCATCGCCGTCGTGGGCGAGGGTGACGAGTTGCTGGTCGGTGAGTATTATGTAGTTTACTATCTCCATAGTCCCGGTGTCCTTTTTAGGCGGCGCGTGATGAAGAGCCTTGCCTCCCCAAGGGGCGAAAAGATATCGTAGAAGGGCAATACGCTCCACAAGCCGGGTTCGCGCAGCCGCCGCGAAACTCTTGCGGTCTGAATGGCCACTACGGTGAACCTTATAACCAATAACGTTGCGGCGCATATTTTTATTTCGAAGGGCATTAGTATGGCCAGAACCGCCACACATACGAAGAACAGCGTCCTGCACCACAGTTCGGCGGCTATGCCGTACCGGGCGCGGGCTGTGTAAAACCTGAAGGCATTGCTGCGGAGGAGCCTTTCGCGTCGCCACCACTTAAGTCCGCCCCACTGTCGCCGGCGAACGAACGAATCGGACTCCAGAACAACGGCGACATCTCTGCCCGACACTATCTGCTGTATGAAAAGGTCGTCCTCGCCTATGTTGAGGTTCAGGTGGTTGAATCCGTTGTTGTCGAAGTATATACTCTTGGTAAATCCCATGTTGCGTATCGTGCCGCGGTATGGCTTCCCGCTCATTGCGGAGGCGATCCAGCGCGCCGAGTGTCCGGTTATGGCCATCCTTATGAGCCTGTTGCATCTCATACGGCGGACTTCCATGCCGCAGTAGCCCAACACTATGTCTGCCCCGTCGAATCCGGCCGCCATATGCGACAGCCACGAGGCCGAACATGGATAACTGTCGGCCGTGGTGAATATCAGATGTTCGTTGCGGGCGGCTTTGATGCCCATATTGAGCGCCATCTTATTGCTTATGGGGAACTGCGGGTTCACCGCGAGTCCGGTTATGGATATGCGGGCGTCTGTACGCGCCTTGAGCGAGAGCGCTTCGCTGAAATCGGCATCTCCGGCAAGATCGACCAGCACCACTTCGAAATCGTCGCAGTCCTGTCCGAGAATGAGCGGAAGCGTCTCCTCCACGTAACCGTAATCGCTTTCGGTGATAACCGTTATAATCGACACGGGCGGTTTTGCGCCGCTCTCTTTCCGCCTGCGGTATTTCGCAACGCATCCGTAGCCGATAATATGGAACCTGACCTGGACGACGAACAGGACGACCGTCGCCGATAAGAGTATTATGCCCTGAGGACCGAGCCCGCCGATAAGGGCGATGAAACTGTCGAATATTTCGCGGATGTTGCTCATCGAAGATCAAGAGGATGTTAAAAGTCGATTCAAGACCGTAAAGGTATATAAAATTCCGTTTCAATTTATGTACCTTTGCAAACGAAATGCCAAGAATAGTCTCCCTCATACTATCGCCGCGGCAGGCTGCCGACAAGGATGTTTACATCCCTGTCGCGGCAAGGCGTGCGGGCGTATCCACTGATCGCATAGCGCTGGCGCGTATCGTCAAGCGTTCGATAGACTCGCGCGGGCAGGGGGTGAAGGTGCATATGACGCTGGAACTCTTCATCGACGGCGAAAGGGAACCCGCCCCCGTGCATTTCGATTACCCCGACGTGAGTACGCGTCCGGAAGTGGTGATCGTCGGCGGGGGTCCCGCGGGACTTTTCGCAGCGTTGAGGCTTATCGAGTTGGGATACAAGCCGGTAGTTCTCGAACGGGGCAAGGACGTGTCGCGGCGTAAGCGCGACATAGCCGCGATAAACCGCAACGGGGAGGTGAACCCCGACTCCAATTACGCTTTCGGCGAGGGTGGTGCGGGAACCTTTTCTGACGGCAAGCTCTTTACGCGGAGCAAGAAGCGCGGCGACTACAACAAGGCGCTCCGGACGCTGGTATTCCACGGCGCGTCGCCGGAGATACTCTACGACGCCCATCCGCACATAGGCACCGACAGGCTTCCGGCCATAATGACGGCCATCAGGAAAACGATCACCGACAGCGGCGGGCTGGTGCTTTTCGACTCCAGGGTTGACGGCCTGATCCTCGAAGGTGTAGGGGTGGGGGGCGTTACGTGCAACGGCGAAAGGATCGAATCCGCCGCGGTGATACTCGCCACGGGACATTCGGCGAAAGATATTTACGAGATGCTCCACCGGCAGGGCATACTGCTTCAGGCCAAACCGTTCGCCATGGGTGTGCGCGTGGAGCATCCGCAGGAGACCATAGACCGCATACAGTACCACGGCGCCGGACGCGAATACCTTCCGGCGGCGGCCTACACCCTCACCGCGCAAACGGGACGGGGTGTGGGATATGGCGGTGCGGCGCGCGACGGACGCGGAGTTTACTCGTTCTGTATGTGTCCGGGGGGATTCATAGTTCCGGCAATGACCGACCGTTCGGAAAGCGTGGTGAACGGTATGTCGCCCTCGTCGCGCAACTCTATATGGGCTAATTCGGGCATAGTAACCGAAGTGAGACTCGAAGATTTCGCCCATCTGGAGGCCGAACACGGCCCTCTGGCGGGACTACGGTTCCAACAGCGGTTCGAACAGGCCGCGCGCGACAACGGCGGCAGCAACCAGATCGCTCCGGCACAGCGCCTGACCGATTTCGTCGCCGGACGGGCATCGGCCGACCTTCCGGCAACGTCGTACGTTCCGGGGGTCACTCCCTCGCGGCTGGACGTTTGGATGCCCGATTTTATCGTTTCGTCGCTCCGTGAGGGATTCAAGGCGTTCGGCGGCCGTATGCGCGGGTTCCTGACCTCCGAAGCGCAGATAGTCGGCGTGGAATCGCGCACGTCGACCCCCGTCCGCATACCGCGCGACTCCGAAACATTGGCGCACCCGCAGATAAAGGGGTTATACCCCGCGGGCGAAGGGGCGGGATACGCCGGAGGTATAATTTCCGCCGCACTCGACGGGGAGAGGGTGGCCGAAGCGGTTGCAATGAGGAAATTTGAAAATTTGAAAATTTGAAAATGGAGTTGATAGAGAAATATTTCGGGGATATTCTGACCGGACGGCAGCGGGAGCAGTTCGCCGCTTTGCAGGGGTTGTATGCGGAGTGGAATGCTAAAATAAACGTTATTTCGCGTAAGGATTTCGACTCCCTCTACCTCAGGCACGTGCTGCATTCGCTTGCCATTGCCGAGGTGTGTTGTTTCGGCGAGGGGGCAAGGGTTTGCGACGTTGGGACGGGGGGCGGATTCCCGGCCGTGCCGCTCGCCATAATGTTCCCGTGGGCGAAGTTCACCGCGGCGGACTCCATAGGGAAAAAGATCACGGTCGTAAAACAGGTGGCCGAAGGGCTCGGATTGGATAATCTGGAGGCGGTACACGGACGGGTGGAGCAGTTGCCCGGCAGGTTCGACTATGTGGTGAGCCGCGCCGTGACCGATATGAAGACGCTCATGGGTTGGGTTTGGAACAAGATAGAGAAGGGCGAGAGGGGCACCCTTCGCAACGGCATATTGGTGCTCAAGGGGGGCGAACTGGCCGAAGAATTGGCCTGTGCGGGGAAAAGGTTCACCGTATTCAACATCCCGGACTTCTTCGGCGAGGAATTCTTCGCGACCAAGAAGATCGTATATTTGGCGAAATAACGGTGAGGTAAAATGATTTTTACGAAAAAACTTTTGTAAATCGCAAAATTCCGTTACCTTTGCACTCCGCAAACAGTCTGAATAATTATAAAAAATATATAAGGCGATGAAAAGGACTTTCCAACCCTCACGCAGAAAGAGGATTAACAAGCATGGTTTCCGTCAGCGTATGAGCACTGCCAACGGACGCAAGGTACTTGCCGCGCGCCGTGCCAAAGGCCGTAAGAAACTCACCGTTTCCGACGAGACCCGCGTAAAATAGTTCCCCGCAGGCGAGAAGTCCTGCTCTTGTACGATCTACGGCTGCTCTTTCGGGCAGCCTTTTTTGTGGGCTAATATGCCGGAACGGACTTATTTTGAGCTGTTACCACATTTTCGCATCGCTTCATTTAGTATGGAGTGTGGAGTGTGGAGTTTTGGTGCAAACTGCGTTTGCGATTTTATTGATATAATTACTACAATATAAGGTAAAGTAATGATGCCAAATATAATATCCGTGCGAAGCACACCAAAAACTCCACACTCCACTCAAACTCCCTGTTAAACCGTTTCTATATCGCTGCGCGAGACGGCGAGTGTCACGATGCTGATGCGGCAGCCGGGAACCGCCGACACTATGGCTTCCGCGCATGACGAGATCGTGGCTCCGGTGGTGAGGACGTCGTCGACGAGGAGTATGTGTTTTCCGGATAGCGCCCCGGGGCGGCGAACCGCAAAGATGCCTTTCACATTATCCCACCTCTCGCTGTGCTCCTTGAGCGCCTGGCTCGGATTGTGGCGCATGCGGACTACGCTGCGGACATCGACCCCCGCACCGAGTGCCGACGCTATGCCGCGCGCTATATATTCCGACTGGTTGTATCCCCGCCTCACGGTCTTGCGTATGTGCAGCGGCACGGGGACGACTATGTCGATATCCGAATAAAGCCCTCCGCGTAAAAGCTCGCCTCCGAACCACTCGCCCATTTCGAGCGCCTGCCGCCATCGGCCGTAATACTTGAACCCGTGGATAAGGTCGCGGTATCCGCTGCCGTGAACGAAGAACATGAACGAGGAGGCGTTAACCACCGGAACCACCCCCCAGAACCTGCGCACCACGGGATTGTCTATCTCGCGCCAGAATCCCGTAAGGGGAGCGTTCCAACGGCACGCGGTACATACCGTCCGTGCGCCTTCGGGCATCTCACCCCCGCACACCGGACACCGGTCTGGAATGAACAGGCTTGCTATGTCTTTTAGAATTGACAATTGACAGTTGAAAATAAGTAAATAATATTTCAAACGAGCGACATTCGCCATCACTACGAAACAAGATGACGCGGATCGGTACCCGTATCGTCACTGCGGATCGACATTGCACGATACGGTGATATTGCGCAGGCCGGGGAGCGACGACATTTCGTCTATCATGACTCCGAGCTGCGCCTTCACCCTGGCGAACGAATATCCAGACTCCACCTTAAGGGTTATGGCCGAATAATTCTCATTCTTTATTTTCTCTATCACCGGCGCGTGGGGGCCGAAGACCCTGTCGCCGAAAACCTCCCTCATCTGCGCGGCGAGGCGGGACGCCCCCTCCTCGACGAGTTCCTTTTTGTAGTGCCGGAGCGATACTGTGATGATACGTCCGTATGGCGGGTAGTGCAGCGGCCTTCGTTCGGCAAGCTGGGTGCGTACCATACCCTCGTAATCGAGGTTGCGTACCTGTACGATGACCGGGTTGTCGGGTTGGGAGGTCTGTATGACCACTTCGCCGCCGCCCTCGGCGCGTCCTGCACGTCCCGCCACCTGGGTCATTGTCTGGTAAGCGCGTTCGGAGGCGCGGAAGTCGGGATAGTTGAGCAGGTTGTCGGCGTTGAGGATGCCCACGAGCGACAGGCGCGGAAAGTCGAATCCCTTGGTTATCATCTGTGTGCCGACGAGTATGTCGGCCTCGCCCCGCTCGAAGTCGCGGATCGTCTTTTCGTAGCGCGACGCGGAAGTGGCGGTATCCCTGTCGAGGCGGACGATGCGCGCCTCCGGAAAGAGCGACGCGAGCTGCTCTTCGACCTTCTCCGTCCCGAATCCCTGTGGGCGCGGGGATGGTGTCCGACATACGGGACATACGGCGACCGTCGGCGCAGAATAGCCGCAGGTGTGGCACCTGAGCCTGTTGTCCTGCTTATGGTATGTCAGCGTTACGCTGCAGCGCGGACATCCGGCCGTCCAGCCGCACTCGCCGCACTCTATGTATGGAGAGAAACCGCGCCTGTTCTGGAACAGCATCACCTGCCTCCCCGCTGCGAGGGTCAGCCCTATCTTGTCTAAGAGGTCTTTGTTGAAATGCGACCTGCGCTCCCCGCGTTTTACGGCGCGCAGGGTGTCGGACACGGTCACTTCCGGCAGCTTCCCTTCGCCGTAACGCTCGCCGAGCGTCACCAGGCCATACTTGCCGGCCGTGGCGTTGGTGTAGCTCTCTATGGATGGTGTGGCGCTGGCGAGCAGGCACTTGCCACCCCACAGGCGCGCCATATATACGGCGCAGTCGCGGGCATTGTAGCGTGGTGCGGGATCGCTCTGCTTGTAACTCGCATCGTGCTCCTCGTCGACGATCATAAGTCCGAGTTCGGGGAGTGGCAGGAATATCGACGACCTTACGCCGAGGATCAGTTGTCCTCCCCCGGTGGTGCAGAGCCTCCGGTAGGCCTCTGCACGGCGGCCGGCGGATAGTTTGGAGTGATATACGGTCACCGTGCCGCCGAACACTTTCCTGATACGGCCGACCAACTGCGATGTCATCGCTATTTCGGGCATCATGTAGAGTACGCTTTTGCCGCGTGCCAACTGTTCGGCTATTAGGTGCATATATATTTCGGTTTTGCCGCTGCCGGTCACTCCGTGCAGCAGTGTAGTGGAAAGAGTCCCGAAAGCGGTTTCTATTTCCATTCTGGCGCGCGATTGCGCATCGCTGAGCTGCGGAAGCCGGTATATGTGTCCCGCTGCCGTGGCCGGTTCTTCGAGCGCCGCCTCCCTTTCCGACAGTACGAATATTTCCCTGTCGACCATCTTGCGCAATACCGCGGCCGATACCCGCAGCCTTGCACGCGGCACTTCGCCGGCGAATATATTCGCGGTTTCCCCATCCCCGCCGGCGAGAATATCGCAGAATTGCATGAGGGCTGCGTACTGCGCCTTGCTCCGGCGCATCGACTCCTCGCAGAGTGCATCGAACCGTCCCCCGTCCCTGAGCGACTGATGCAGCGACACATATTTTATAGTTCGCGGCCGGTACTCGTCGCCGGCGAATTCCTCGCCCGACATCCCCTTGGGCTTTAGCGAGGCGGGCAGAGCGAAACGCATCACATCGCCTGGGGTGCACATATAATAGCCGGATATCCAACTCCACAACTCCATCTGTTCGGGAGCGACGAGCCTGCCGGGAAGGAGTATCTTGACTATCTCTTTCGTGGCGAAACCCGGGGGGGCGCTATGGAGCCTCCACACTATACCAGTCTGTATCTTCCGCAGTCCGAACGGCACAGCCACCGCCATACCCTCGGTCAGAGAGCCGGATATATCCTCTCCGACGCGGTAGGTGAATGTACCGCCCTGCTGGGGCATGAGTATGTCGGCGTATAGTTCCATATCGATGATACAAATATAAGGAATTATAAACAAATCGGGCGGCTCTTAACAGGCCGCCCGATTTGTTCGATATTGTTACAAGAGGTTGTAAAATTCAAACAACCTCTAAATGGTCTTGACGCAGCGCAGACCCTGTCCGGCGTCCAGGAAGTTCATGAAACTGTCGGGCTGTACTAAAGCCGGGTCGCCCCAGTCGTCGTTTGCGTCCGAGAAATATGTCCCGTAGCCATTTCCGAGCGAATATTCCGTAGCAGCCCAGTAGAAACCGTTTTCGCCCTGACTGTAAAGTATGGGGTTGCCCGCCATATCCACACCACATCCGCCGTTGAATTGCCCTCCCCAGACTTCGGGGCTCAGATAAGTTGCGTTGAGTTCCTCGATAGTTGTCGATCTGTAAGTGCCGGTGCCTCCGAAGATTACATCCAGTTCCTGAAACTCCGCCAATGAGGGGACGCGCCAGCCGTCGGGACAAAGTTCGTCCTGGAAACGGATCACGGCGCACCAGGTGAACATATCGCCATAGCCCGGATTGTTGCGGCATTCGGCATTGTAATTACCTACTTCACTTCCGCCCGCAAAAGTGGTTTTCGCGCTGCACTTGGAAGTGACCACGGCGTCGGACCACTCCTTGCCTTCGACCACCCATGTCTTGTCGCTCCTGAATCCGGCGGTACCGACACCGTCGGCACCCCAACCGGGGACATTGGCGTTGCAGGTCTTTTCGACGGTCAAAACACATTCTGCTGTCTTGCCGCCTTCGACCATGGTCGCTGTAATTGTCGAAACCCCGCTTTTATTCAGCGTAGTGATAACACCCGTTGCGGCGTCGACGGTAGCTACGGTGGTATTGGAACTCGACCATGTCAGATCCTTATTTTCCGTACTTGCGGGCAGGACGACGGCCCTCAGCGTAAATGTAATGTTCCTGGCGCGTGTCGTCGTCGCATGGCTCAGGACAACCCTTACCTCTGCGGAAACGGCAGTGACGGTGACTTCATTGCTGGTATTGCCGTCGTGTTCGGCGGTGAACTTGTAATCGCCGGTTTCGGACGCCGTGAAAGTGTTGCCCGTGATGGCCGTACCGTTCATCCTGATCACGGCCGAAGAGGTGACATCCGTTTCGCCGTACTTTACGGTAAAGGTGGCCGCATCGGTTCCGTTGGCCGCGATCTCGTTCTTATCGACGCTCAAAGTCAATCCGGAGCCTGGCTCTGTGGCGGTAACGGTGATCTCATTGCTTGTCTGGCCATCGTACATATGGGCTGTGAACTTGTACGTTCCGGTTTCGGCAACGGTGAAAGTGTTGCCGTCGATCTCGGCGCCGTCCTGCTTGATAACGACATAAGAGGTAACATCGTCTTCGCCGTACTTTACGGTAAAGCCCACCATAACCATATTGACCGCCTTCGCAAAACCCGCTTCCTTCGCCAGAGCCGCCGCCTCAATAATCCGCT
>QMCE01000481.1_pt1 | contig 20345 bp, 19 predicted proteins | sample 1821851 | NCBI WGS metagenome assembly QMCE01 (sample SAMN09453174, study PRJNA476694) | Termite gut metagenome, whole genome shotgun sequencing project. | isolation source: worker | host: Odontotermes sp. | place: South Africa:Pretoria | collected 2016-01-28 | reverse complement strand
TGGAACACGTCGTCGACCGTGAAGCGTCCCCAGGCGGGCAAATCCGGTCGGTCGCTATACCATCTCAGCCCGATCGTGCCGCCGAATTCCTTCCGATTGTTTTTGTAACCGAGATCGAAGCTCAGGTAATCCACCGCGTTGAGCAGCGAGCCGTCGGCACTGACGTTCGCAAAATCGCCGGTGATGCCGTTTGTCGTGCTTATCAAAACGAATTCCTGGCGGTAATCGCCGCTGATTCCCGAAACGGTCAGTTCCACGCCGCCGATGGAAACCGACTTGGCGACCAACGTGCTCCGAGCGCGGAATTTTTGCCTGTCAGTTCGTCGGCCCATATCATCCTGTTGTCGAAGTTTTTTTTCAGTTTCGGAGTCGTTGCGGATTATGCGCAAAACACTATGACAATCGCCATCGCCCTGCATCTCGGTTCGTTGCTGGCGGTCATGTTGTTTTACGGGAAAGATGTTATTGAAATGCTGACTTTTAAAAACCTGTCGCTGATGTGGAAAGTATTCGTTGCATTTTTACCGGTGGCAATCGGCGGTTTAATCATTGCGGTCGAAGATGTCAACCTGCCGCAATCCGTGAAGACTATCGCCGCGACGTTAATCATTTTCGGCGTTATATTATACTATGTTGACCGGCGCGCAAAAAGCGAAAAAATTGTCGAAAACCTGACCGATATGCAGGCGTTTTTCATAGGTTTTTTCCAGCTTATGGCTGTGATACCGGGTGTCAGCCGTTCCGGTATTACGATAACGGGCGGACGCTTTGTCGGTTTGCGGCGTTTGGAAGCGCTTAGGTTTTCTTTGCTTTTGTCGATTCCGACAATAGGAGCGTCATCGATTTTCTTGCTATACAAATTTATGAATCAGCCGTTCGACCAGGCGCAAATCAGTTTGTTGTCGCTGGTAGTATTTGCCTTTGCAACCTCCGCCCTTGTTTCGTTCGCGGTGCTTTGCGGATTTGTAAAAGCGGTCGATAAATTCAATCTGACCCCGTTCGTAATTTACCGATTTATACTCGGCGCTCTGTTGTTGACTTTAATATAGATATAGGAATTTTATTATGAAACCGATGAAAACAAAATTTATACGCGTTGCAATTGTCTCCGTTTGTCTTGCAACCTGGTGCGCCGCTTTATCGGCATGCGGAATCAGAAGCGGCATGAAGACTCCGAAAGGGTCGAAAATGTCCCGCATTTATCCTTACGAATAAACTTGCCGACGATTGACGGTTTACAGAGGACAAAGATAGTGGAATAAAAAAACATCCTTGATAATTCAATTTTTCAACCGTATATTATAGACCATGAAAAAACAGAAAATGTCTGATGTTGCGAACGTTGAAAGCGTTGAAAAATCTGCGACAAATAATACGAATTTCGATGATATCGACGTCGTTTTTTCATCTGACAATTCAGATGATATTTTGAGCGCTGCCGATGAAAACGCAAATATTGATGAGGAAAAGCCGGATTACAAAGCGTCGTACGTACCGGCTGTTGCAGCCAAAAACGACCTTGCATATTTTTTGCAGGAGGTCAACAAATATCCCATGTTGACAGAAACGGAGGAAAAAGACCTCGCGCTGCGGTATTATAACGACGGGGATTTGGATGCGGCGCATACTTTGGTCACGTCGCATTTGCGCATGGTCGTGAAAATAGCATACCAATACCGCGGTTACGGACTGCCCGTTATGGACATGATTTCCGAAGGCTCGGTCGGATTGATGAAGGCGGTCAAAAAATTCGATCCGAACAAGGGGTTTCGTTTTTCAACTTATGCTTTGTGGTGGGTGAAGGCGCAGATAAACGAATTTGTCCTAAGTTCGTGGTCGATGGTGAAAATCGGAACGACAACCGCTCAGAAAAAATTGTTTTTCAATTTGCGCAAACTGAAAGAGCGATTGGATATTTTTTCAAACCGCGAATTGACGGCGGATGAAACAAAATTGATTGCGGATAATTTGGGCGTGAATTCGTCCGATGTGCGCGAAATGAATATGCGCATGTCGCACTCGTCGGATTTATCGCTGAACAAAAAAATCGGCGGCGATATGGATGGCGAAGGCATCGAACACGGCGATACTCTGGCCAGCGACGAAATGAACGCCGAGGAATTCTTGATTAAAAACGACAGTGAAAATTTCCACAAGAGAATCGTTTTGGATGCTCTGGATAAGTTGAATGAACGCGAGCGCAGGATTATCACCGCGCGAAAATTGGCGGAAAAGCCGATGCTGCTGGACGAATTGGGAGCTGAACTTGGAATATCAAAAGAGCGCGTGCGACAGATTGAGGAAAGCGCGATGAAAAAAATGCAAAAATTTTTACATGCGAAAAATGTGCGGATTTAAGCAACCAGATCTAGGCAAAATGACACACAGAGATTCAGAATTTTTTATTGAAAAACCGATTGCGAAAAACAAAGACCGCGTCGCGCGCGGGCCGATTTTTTTAGCTTCAAGATTTGGAAAAATTGTGCGCGGCTTTGGAAAAAACTCAACCGGCCTCATGAGCGGAGGCCGCGGCGGTCGCGCGGCGAAAACCGACGGTTTCGAATTGCAATCGGTGTGGAGCGGAATTGTCGGCGACGATGTTGGCGCGCATTCGTTTCCAGTGCGAATCACCGCCAGCGGAGTGTTGAACGTATCTGTTACCAACGCTGCGATTGCACCGATAGTTTCATATTCTCAGGCTGATATCGTGCAAAAAGTGAACGCATTTTTCGGCAGGGAAATCGTTAAGAAAATCAAGATTTCAGAAGTGCAAAATTGACCCTCTCGTCTGTCTACTTTTGCGCTCCGACTCTGTTCAGGACAGCGGACCGTTGATGTTAGTTGGTGGAAAAATAAATCATAAAAATATTTAAAAACCTATTACTACAATTTAGCGAAATTGTAATTATTAAATTATCGCTTTCATTATCATTTTTATTGCCTCTTTTATTCCAACTTTTATAGTAAAATAGTAAAACATAAAACCAGTAAACTAGTTTTCTAGATAATTAGTTGTTTAGAAGCAGGCGCATCCCCCGCATATTGATGAGAGGGATTTTTAGATAAGCGAATAATCAGAGTATATGTAGAATAAGTTTCCTGTTTTTTCAGAAACGCCGTTTAAAAACTGAATTCGGTCGGTTTGAATGTAGTCCGAGCGCGCTTTACGCCCTCGATAAAATCAATTTCCGACATGCCGCGGTTCTCCAGCAAGATGCCTTCGAAATTCGCAAACATTGTCGTTGAAAATTCATCGTCCGGATTATAAATCCAAACGTTCGGTTCGACGTTCGGCTGGCCATATTTTTCAATTACCGTATACCAAAACGCACGGCGATTTTCTTCGCGCGCATACAGGAATTTTTTCTGGTCGCCTTGCAACGACATCAAGTCTATTTTGTATTCGATGCGGTAAACCATATTGTCGGTCAGAGGAGATGTCAGAAACAAATTTATCATTTCGCCCGTCGATGCTTTTTTCAGACGGACCTCCTTCGTGTAATTCATTTTCGCTTTTTTTGCATAGCCTTCGACGCAGGCGGCAAGCGCATCGACTTGGAATATTTTCTGTTGCTGGCAAATCATATCGAAATTATATTTTAAATATTCCGGCGTATCGGATACCAATTTTTCAACCGTATATTTCATTTCCTTGGCTATTTTAATCACGGATTTGTAATCCATTCCAATGTGAAAACCGGATATGTCGAAATCTTTTACCGGCGTGAAAAATCCGTCCGTCAACGCGCCGGCCTGAGACTCATCGACATATGAGTCTTCTATGTATTCGTCGTCGTAATAATCTTCCTCGTCCTCCTGAGAAAATGCGGCGGATGAAAACGCCATTAAAAACGCCACGGATGCGGAAACACCAAACAAAATCGTGCCGTTTTTTTTCAGTAATGACAAAATTTTCGCGAATGCCAACATATTTGTATTATATACAATTTTTTGCGAATATCAAAGCGCAATATTATGACGAGGACTGCTTTAAGTATTTTTCCAATTTTTTATATGCGTTCAAAAGCTGTTTGAATTTTTCCTCGTTCAATGTTTTTTCGTTTTCATTTTTCGACATGTCGGGATGATATTTCTTGACAAGTTTTTTGTATTGCCTTTTCAATTCCTCCATAGCGAATGTGTGCGGCAAACCCATAACCTTCAACGCTTTGCCGATTTCCGATGTCGGAGCGAACATTTCGTTTTTTCCGGTTTTCGCATCGATTGGCGATCCGAAAATTTTGCCGAAAATTTCGTGAGGATCGCTGAAATACATTTTGCGGACGTCTTCGGAACGAATGCCTTTTATACCGAAACTCCACGTTTGGTTGCGCCCGTAAATGTCTTTTTTATTTTCGCGTTCGATTTCATCCATGCTCATGCCGGCGTAGTAATTCCAGTTTTTGTTATACTCGGCGGCATGTTCTTCGCAGAAATTAAAATACTCGCGCAGATTGTTGTTTTTCGGCGCGCGACATTTGCCCGGATTTTTGCAACCCGGAAAATCGCACGGAGGAAATTTCGACGTATTTTCCGCTCCGCCCAATAATTTTTTCGGTTTCGGATGCAGGGTCATAACTTTTTCACTCCTGTCAGCGGGTGGGATTTTTTAACCGCGTTTTTCAATTTTTCGGTTTGGACGTGAGTATAAATTCCGGTCGTGGAAATATCCGCATGACCCAAAATTTGCTGTATGACGCGCAAGTCCGCGCCGGATTCCAACAGATGCGACGCAATCGAATGGCGGAAAACGTGCGGAGAAACCTTGCTCGGCATGACGCCGGCATTTTCCGCCAAAGTTTTCAGTTCGTTGAAAAAAGACACTCTGCTGATTGGAAACAATCTTTTTTCGGATGATTTTTCCGCGATGTTTTTTTGCGCGTCCGCATATTCTATCAATGCGTTTTTTGCCGCTGCGTTAACCGGTATCATGCGCTCTTTGTCGCCTTTGCCTACCACTGACACAAGATTGGTTTGGTTGTCATTTTGCAAACGGCTTAGTATCGTTTTCGGCAAACTCACCAATTCTGAAACGCGCAGGCCGGTTGAATACAAAACTTGCAACATCGCATACAGGCGCAGGTATTTCGCGTTTGTCCGGCCGGCGTCATGCGCGAAATTTATCATTGCCGCAACTTCGTCCGGAGTCAAATATTTCGGCAATGTCTTGCTGATTTTCGGCTGCGCGATATGCTTGCAAGGATTGGATTTCACTATCCCGGCGGACAGGCAGAAATTATAAAACACATTCGCCGATGCGATATGACGCGCCACCGTGCGGGCGGAGAATTTGCGGTCCTGCGACAGGTGCATGAAGAACTCATCAATATGTTTCCCCGTTGCCGAATCAAGCTGCGCGCCGAATTTTTCATACAGGAAATCCTGCAAAAAAGTCAGGTCTTTTTTGTAGGCAATATATGTGTTTTTTGCTACACCCTTCGATGTGATTTCCGTTTCCAGAAAATGTTCTATCAGCATTTAATTTGCGACGCCGTTGTCGGCTGAGTTGTGTTAGAATACGGAAGTCGGATTTCTTCCGTTACCGTTGTTTGCTTTGCGGGCATTTTCCAAATCAACAGAAACAGGAATAACACGACTCCCAACAAGACGACAATTTTCATCATCAAGACTTTTGATTTTTTCTTTTTAAAACGGTGATTGTAGTATTGCATTGCATTTCCTTTTTGTTCGCAATTTTTTGCTTGTCTGATTTTGGATTTTTTACTGATACATTCCCTGCCAGTATCCCGTATTGTCCAAGCGGAGCTTGTTACGCAACGCGTCAAATTCGTTGCTGATGGTAAAGTCGACCGCTCCGTTCTGCGTCACTTCCTGAAAACCCGGCACCATTTCGGCCACGCCGAACACTGCCGCATCGATGAAAACCCCGATTGTCGCCAAAATCGCCAGAGCAATCATAAACCAGATTATGTTTTTCCAATCAAAATCTCCAGGCTTGGATATCCAACCGTAAATTGCCCACATCAATGAAAAAGCGGACAGGATGAATATCAGATTGCGGCCGGAATAGAACAATGTTTTCAATGTGGCGACCAAGCGGTCGAACGAACTGGCCGTGTCGGATGTGCCGATTTGAGAAATTGCGGGCGTTTGCGCGAATGCATCGGGCGCGAATACTTCAATGAAAATCGTGAGGATAATTGCAAAAAATGCGCATGGAATTATTTTCTTCAGCATGGTTTTATTATATTCCAAATGAGATTCCGGGTCAAGCCCTGAATGACGAATCTTTTAAGGCAAATAAAAACCCTCCTATACGTAGAGGGTTTTTGAAAATCAGTTTTGCAAATTAGTTAACCGAAATTGACGATGCCGGAACAAAACTATCGTTTCCGCCGGATGTTTGTCCGGTTACACTTTCAAGGAATATTCCAACAGTTGCCATCAAAGCAAGGCAGACTATTATTCCGATGACGTTTTTCCATTCCAGTTCTCCAGGTTTTTTTATCCATTCATAAACCAACCATATTATAACAAATCCGCATGCGATGTAGACAAGGTTTCGGACATTCACGAACAGTCCGACCAACAACCGACCAACCTTTTGGAATGGACCCAATTCGTTTACTCCGCCGGTTTGCGTCGTTTGCAACTGAGCGTATGCAGGTTCGACAAACGTATCGACAACCGCAGCCGTTCCGATTGCGAATATAGCAAGCGCATAAACCGCCATGAACACGCGCGCCGTTTTTTTGATTTTTGATAATATCATTTTTTCATCCTTCCGTTTTGTTTTCCGCCTTTGCTTTCGCTGCAGCGAGATTTTGTTTATACAAATTTTGTTCTGTTTCGTTTCCCTCTATACCGTGTCATTATACATTAAAACGTATGTGAAAACAATACAAAAACAATATAAAAATACGCGCGTTTACCGCAATTTGTTTCGTTGCCTGTTTTTTGCTCCCCGGTTTGTAAAATTATCTTGTAAAATCAACGTGTTAATATTTAAAAAATCTTTCGTAAAAATGTGTTTTTTGCTTGTGTTTTTTTTGCGTATTTGATACTGTTTCCTGTGTTGAACATAGCGCAAACACGCGCACTGTAAATATTAAAGGGAAAGAAAATTATTATGAGTGACAAAGAATTATCTAATGCGGAAATTGAAACGGATTCTGAGAATATAATCAAATTGGACAAGGATATCAAAACCGTCGGCATCGTCAAGGAAATGCAGACGTGTTATCTGGACTACGCGATGTCGGTTATCGTTTCGCGCGCGTTGCCGGATGTCCGCGACGGTATGAAACCGGTGCATCGCCGAATACTGTTTTCTATGTTTGAAAACGGGTTCGACCACACCAAACCTTTCAAGAAATCCGCGCGTATCGTCGGTGACGTCATGGGTAAGTATCACCCTCACGGCGACCAGGCTATATATGACTCGATGGTCCGTATGGCGCAGGATTTTTCGTTGCGCGTGCCGCTGGTCGAAGGCCAGGGAAACTTCGGATCCATGGATGGCGACGGTGCGGCTGCGATGCGTTATACAGAATCGCGCCTTGCGAAAATTTCGTCATCGTTGTTGGATGACTTGGACAAGGATACCGTTGATTTTCGTCCGAACTATGACGAATCTTTCAAAGAGCCTGTATGTCTGCCCGCACGCTTCCCCAATCTGTTGGTGAACGGCGGAGGCGGAATTGCCGTCGGCATGGCGACAAACATACCTACGCACAATTTGGGCGAGGTTTTGGACGCGTGCGTCGCTCTCGTGGATAATCCGGAATTATCCGTCGAGGATTTAATGCAATACGTTCAGGCGCCCGATTTTCCGACCGGAGGAATTATCCTTGGACGCGCCGGCATTCACAAAGCTTTCACAACCGGTCGCGGGTCGATTGTCATTCGCGGACGCACTCATTTCGAAGAAAACAAAAACAAGATTTCCATCATCATTACCGAAGTGCCGTACCAGGTTAACAAAAAGGTTATGATTGAGAAAATCGCCGAACTGGTTAAGGAAAAAGTTATCGACGGCATCTCCGATATTCGCGACGAAACCAACCGTCACGGGGTGCGCGTTGTCATCGAACTGAAACGCGACGCCGTGCCGGACGTCATTTTGAACCAGCTGTTCAAATATACTCCGCTACAGACAAGTTTCGGCGTGAATATGCTGGCAATCAACAAAGGCCGTCCCGAAGTTATGAACTTGAAAAGCGTGTTGAAATACTTTATCGAATTTCGCGAAGAAGTCATCCGGCGCCGCGTCAGTTTCGAACTCGGCAAGGCGCGGACAAAGGCCCACACCCAGGTCGGTTTGGCGATTGCGGTTGCCAACCTTGACCCCGTAATCAAATTGATACGCGAGGCAAAAAATCCGGACGAGGCGAAAATCGAACTGATGGCGCGCGAGTGGGATGCCGGTTTTGTCGCTCCTTTAATCAAACTGATTGACGACCCGGAAAGCAAGATTGTCGGCGGAAAATACAAATTGTCGCAGGAACAGGCGAAGGCTATTTTGGAATTGCGCCTGCAGAAGCTGACCGGATTGGAACGCGAAAAATTGTCAGAGGAAATTACCGAACTTGGAAAATTCATCCGCGAATGTTTGGATATTTTAATGAACAAATCGCGCATTTATGAAATTATGCGCGGGGAATTTTCGGATATTCGCACACGCTTCGGCACAGACCGCAAGACGTCGATCGAAGACAGCGAATTCGAATCAGATATAGAAGATTTGATTGCAAAGGAAGATATGGTAATAACCGTTACGAACACGGGATACGTCAAACGCGTGCCGTTGGATGTGTATCGCGCTCAACGCCGCGGAGGCAAAGGACGCAACGCAATGACCACTAAGGAAGAAGATTTTGTCGTAGATGTGTTTGTCGCGAACACCCATACTCCGATGTTGTTCTTTTCAAACACGGGAATGGCGTATAAGATGAAGGTTTACAAAATACCGGAAGGCACTCCTACGTCGAAAGGCAAAGCTTTTATAAACTTATTGCCACTGGCGCAGGGAGAGGTTATCACCACCGTTATGCCTCTGCCGGAAGACGAAGCAACATGGGAAAACCTGCATATTATGTTCGCAACAAAAAAAGGAACCGTGCGCCGCAACCAGCTGTCCGCGTTCACCGAAGTTCGCGCGAACGGAAAGATTGCCATGAAATTCGAAGGCGAGGATGCGGATGATGCTCTTGTCGGGGCAAAGGTATGTTCGGAAGACCAAAATATTATGCTTGCGACGAAAGACGGCAAATGCATCAATTTCCCTGTCGGAGAAATCCGTGTGTTTGCGTCGCGCGCATCGACCGGCGTCCGCGGTATCAAACTTGCAAACGGCGACGAAGTCATATCGATGACCGTGCTGAACGGGTTTGATGCGGATAGCGCGGTCCGTATGGCATATCTGAAAAAGTCGCGCGCGTTGCGTGGAGCGCTGGAAGATGAAAGCGCGGATGATGCGGTTGATGACGGTGTGGGCGAAAACGTTGCAGATGTGGAAATAACAGACGAGCAATTTGCGCATATGCAGGCGGCCGAACAATTTATTTTGACTGTTGCCGATGGTGGATTCGGCAAGAAAACATCTTGCTACGAATACCGTGTCACTCATCGCGGCGGGATCGGAATAACCAACATAAAACTGAATAAAAAATCGACCGGCATCGTTGCTACGTTCCCGATTTTGGCACATCAACAGATTATTCTGGTGACCGATGCCGGCAAACTGATACGCATACCGACGGATGGCGTCCGCATTGCCGGCCGCATGACGCAGGGTGTTACTCTGTTCAAGGTTGCCGATGATGAAAAGGTCGTGTCCGTTGCAGTTGTCGATGCATCCGACGAGGATGATGACGGGGATGGTATCGCCGAAAATGGCGGAGGCAATACAGCCGGAAACGCAAATATGTTGAATGAAAATAATTCTGCATTCGATTCCTCTGTCGATGCGAATGATAACATTAAACCGGTCGATGACGACGGGAAACCGGGTAAAAATATCGAAGCGATTATAGACGGTATTATCGAGGAAAAATCTGAAATCGGCGGTGCGAAAACCGAAGAAAAGACGGCTGGAGAAATCGAAGGAAAATCGCCAGAAAAGGCTGTGAAAACATTGGGCGAAAAAAACGGGGCGGACGATAAAAAAACGGCAAAAAAATCTGATGAAAAATCATCTGTAATACCAGGCGGTTTGCTGTTCGATTTTGAATAATTTCGGCGACAGGAAAAAAATATGTTTGGAATCGGGCTATATGAATTGGTTATTATTCTGGTTATAACGGTTATCGTTATAAGGCCGAAGGATTTGCCGAAAATCGCATCAAAAGCCGGCCGAATCATACAAAAATTGAAAAAATACTTTCTGCAACTGCGGGATGATTTTAATGATATATCGGATGCCGTCATGGATGAGGACAACTTCAAAACGTGGGAAGATCGTGTCGATGAAAAGCGTCGCGAATATGATTTGAATGTGTCCGAAGTCATAAATCCGCAAGGTGACAAAAACGCAAAGAAGGCGGGTGGAAAATGATAAAAAAACCGTCGTCATCCTTTGTTAAAACTTCCGACGACAAACAAAATACTGTCGAAACCATCGACAAAAAAATGCCGTTAATCGACCATTTTGTGGAGTTCAAGAGGCGCTTTATTCGGTCGCTGGTTTTTTTTGCTTTCGCGTTCGCAATCTGTTGGACGTATCGTGAAATGTTTTTGAAATTTTTCACATATCCCTTGGCGAAAAACTCCGCCATCGACCATCTGATTTTTACAAAATTGACCGAAGCATTCACATCATACATTCATATTGTTTTTCTGTCGGCGCTGATTTTTACCCTACCCTTTTTTGTCGCTCAGGTTTTTGGATTCTTATCGCCAGCCCTGTCGCACGGCGAGAAAAAATCAATGCACAGATATACAGCAGCTAGCCTGCTTTTGTTTTTTGCCGGCGCCGTTTTCGCGTATTTTGTCATCGTGCCGCTGATGATAGATTTCTTCCTCGGCTTCCAAAATTTCGTCAAAGGGGATGCCGCGATATCGCTGTATATAGAGCCTAAAATTTCCGAATACATCGGCACCGTGCAATCTATGCTGACGGCGTTCGGGCTGGCTTTTCAGCTGCCGATTGTGCTTGTGTTGTGCGTTCGGGCGGGTGTCTTGACGACGGATGATTTGCGCGACAATCGAAAATACGCCGTGCTGGCGGCAGCTATTGCGGGCGCGGTTTTGACTCCGCCGGATGTAGTGTCGCAAGTCATGTTGGCTTTGCCGCTGCTGGTTTTATACGAAGCGAGCATTTTGTGTCTGTCGTTTTCTGACGGTCGTATAAAGGATGCTTTCAAATTTCAAACGCGCGCGAAATCACAAGCAAAAACGCGTTCGCAAACCAGCGGAAAAAATCTTAAAAAATAATCGATATGTTTGCAATACCCGCAAAACCGTGGTATAATTTCCCTGTGTTGCGCGGGAGGTTTGTTATTTACAAATTGCATCAAATGCGCGGATGCGGGAGTTGACGCATTTTGAGAATGCTCAGGAAATTTCCGCAGCAAAAGTTTAAATTAAAAGAGGAAAGTATTATGAGAATATATATTTTATTGTCGTTGGTTGTCGTTTCGGTTGCCGTTTCGGCGTGCGTCAAACAGGATGATTATTACACAAAATTCGGTCGCCCTGCGACGTTGGTAAAAAGATAATCAATCTTTATTTTTCGTTATTGACTTAGTTTTTTACGCAATTTCAAAAAATAGATTCTTTATGGCATGCCCAAATTAAAAACAGTATTTTGTATGCCGTGCCGTTCTGATTTTTGCAAATACGGATGGTGGTGGGAGTAGCTGGATTCGAACCAGCGACCTTTACGATGTCAACGTAACGCTCTAGCCAACTGAGCTATACCCCCGGGATTGTCGGATAGCGTGAGAAAAATTCCGCAGGAATCACGCAACGGCCGACAAGCAGCTTATTTGCGCAGGTTCAATTTTTTGATGACTTCCTGATATCTCGCTTCGTTAGTTTTTTTCAAATATGCCAGTAATTTTTTGCGCGCGTTGACCAATAACGACAAACCGCGGCCGGCTGAATTGTCTTTTTTATTTTCCTTCATGTGGGCAGTCAGGTTGTTGATGCGTTCCGTCAAAAGCGCAATCTGCACTTCGGACGAACCGGTATCTTTCGCGCCGTTTTGGAACGATTTTATCACTTCTTGTTTCTTGCTTTTCGTTATGCTCATTCTATTTTCCTTTAATTTTTTTCGAATGCGTTTATTACTTTTTTGGGTTGCAGCGTTTTATTTTTTACTTCTGCAAAACCGATGAAAAAATTTTCATTTTCGCGCGACATTTCCGAATCGCGCGGTGCATAAATTTTGTAAAAACCATCCGGATAGTCCGACTTGAAACACGCGCCTTTCTCAAATTTCGCGGTGTCTTGCGGAGTGATGATTATGACCGGGATGCCGTCCAGTTTGTAATCGATAGGTTTTAAAAATTCTGCTATGCGAACATCTTCATCCTGCAAAGCCGAATCGGGCGAACCGATTGCTTTTGCCTGCCCAGTATGCTGCAGATTTTCGAAAAAAGCAAGAAATTTTTCCAGCGTTATTGAATCGGAGGATGCAAAGTATCCGTTCCGCGTGCGGACAAGTTTTACCAGATGCCCGAATGTGCCGAGTCTATCAGCGATGTCGTGCGCCAAAGTACGGACATAGGTGCCCTGCCCGCATGTGACTTCCAGCGTCGAAAAATGGTTCTTTGCCCGGCGCGATTTTTGTTCCGAGGTGTTTTTCGCAGCGGAAAAGTTTTCCGACCAGGATTTTTCCAGCGACAATTCTTTTACAAAAACTGCGCGCGACGGCATTTCGAAATCCCGACCATCCCGCGCCAAGTCATAAGCGCGGCGGCCGGCGATGTGGATTGCGCTGAACTTGCTGGGCGTTTGTCTGATTGTGCCTATAAACTTAGGTATCGCCTTTTCGATTTCCGCATCGGTTGGAATTTTTTCGCATACATTCACGATCTGCCCCGTCGCGTCATCGGTTTCGGTTTGCACGCCCCACTTGATTGTGAACGAATATGTTTTCAACCCTCCTTCGTGCGCGGGGATTGTCTTTGTCGCCTCGGCGATTGCAATCGGGATGATTCCTTCCGCCATCGGGTCCAACGTTCCCATGTGGCCGACGGGCAGTTTTTCATTTTGCGACATAATCCCTCTGCCACGAAAATAATCGGTCAGCGTTTTGCGGATTTTGAATGCGCAGGCGGACGAAGCCATGCCGGACGGTTTATATAAATTGACCCAGCAATTTTTGATGTAGGATTTTTTGTTAAACATTTTATTTATCCGACTTATCCGGATTTTTCGGCAGTTGGTTTTTTAATTCGTAAAGCACGTCCAGAGCGTCTTTCGGCGTCATCATGTCAGGGTCGACCGCTTCCAAAATTTGCGATAATTTTGTATAAACTTGAGTGTGATTTACGGCCGAATCGTCGTTTTTTGGATTTTTCGCATTTTTTGCAAAGTCGAATAAATCCGTCAAATCCTCGTGGGATTTCGCTTTGTTTTTTTCCAATTCAGCCAACATTATTTTTGCTTTTGTCAGGACTGTTTCCGGAATGCCGGCCAATTTTGCGACCGAAAGCCCATAGGATTTTTCCGCAAAACCAGGCACAATTTTATACAGAAAAACCACATCGCCTTTCCACTCTTTTATCTGCATGGTGTGGCAAGTTACGAACTGTTGCGTTTGCGCAAGCGTCGTCAATTCGTGGTAATGGGTTGCGAACAGTCCGCGACATTTTATTTTCTCGCACAGGTATTCCGCGACGCCATAAGCAATCGACATGCCGTCGAACGTGGATGTGCCGCGCCCGATTTCGTCCAAAATCACAAACGATTTTTCGGTGGATTTGTTCAAAATGGATGCCGTTTCTATCATCTCGACCATGAATGTCGATTGGCCGGTCGCCAGGTTGTCGGATGCTCCGACTCGGCTGAAAAGCTTATCGACCAAGCCGATATGGGCGGATGTCGCGGGCACAAAAAAACCGGCGTGCGCGAGCAGGGTGATGATTGCGTTTTGACGCAGGAATGTCGATTTTCCGGCCATATTTGGACCTGTCACCAACCACAACGGAGAATTTTCCGGATGCTTTTTATCGAACTGCAGGATGCAATCGTTGTCGATAAAGTTAACAAAGCGCTTGGATTTCAGGCTGCGCTCGACTACAGGATGGCGGCCGCCGATGATTTCCATTGCGTTCGAATCGTCGACAATGGGGCGGGCGTAGTTTTCGCGCACCGACAAATTCGCAAGCGCAGAAAACACATCCAAATTTGCCAAGGCAATCGCGCTGGCGTTCAGATCGTCCGCATATTTCAGAACCATATCGCACAGGCGTTCGAAAATTTCCAATTCCAGCGACAGGCGTTTGTCCTTTGCGTTCAGGATTTTGCTTTCCATTGCGGCCAGGTCGGTTGTCGTGAAACGCACGCTGGTCGCAATCGTTTGGCGGTGTATGAATTTTTCCTTGTTTGCAAACAGAGCATCCGCAGATTTTGGCGGAACTTCGATAAAATATCCGAGAATATTATTGTGTTTGATTTTTAAATTTTGAACGCAGGTTTGCGCGGCGTAATCCGATTGCATAGATAAAATCACGCGCGAAGTGTCGTCGACCAGGTATATATATTCGTCGAGTTTTTGGTCATAATTTTCTTTGATAAAACCTCCGTCGCGAGCCAACAGCGGCATTTTTTCCGCATCCAAGGCTTTTGAAAATTCTGATTCGATTTGCGAATATTTTGCGGCGTCGATGTTGGCGATAACATCGGAAATTATTTTGCAACCGGCCAAATCTTTTGCGAATATTCCGTTTAATATTAGGCGGATTTTTGACAGCGATTGAACGTAGTTTAAAACCGCATACAAATCTCGAGGACCGGAGCGGCCGAATAAAATGCGCGACAGAATTCGCTGCATATCGGGAAGTTTTTTCAATTCCGACCGTATGGGGTCGACGGACGATTGGTTGGTTACGAAGAATTCTATCGCATCCAAGCGCTCGTTTATTTTTGCGATGTTTGCGACTGGTTTGGTGATTAAGTTTTTCAACAACCTTGTGCCGGCGCCCGAACATGTTTCTTTTATCACCGAAAACAATGTGGAAAATTTTTCCGTGTTTTGGTTTAGCGGTTCGATTATTTCCAAGCTTTTGAATGTGAATTCGTCCATGAACAGTTCTTCGGTTCCGACCTCTTTTTTCAAGTTTTTAAACAGTATGTTTTCGCATTTGTTCGTCAGTCGGACATAGTCTATCAGCGCCTTTACGCACACCAATTCATCGGCGGTGAAATCTGCGACGGAACGGATGTCTCGGACACCCAAATGTTTTGATATAAAATCGCCTGTATGGGTGTCAAAAATATATCCAAAAGCCGGCCGAAAAGTGATTTTTTCGTTAAAAACCGATTTGATTTTCGCGAATGTTTTTTCGGTGTAAAAGTCGTCTGAAACTATTATTTCCGACGGAGAAATCTGGCTGAGAAAACTTTCGAAATCAGGTCCGTTTTTGAATGATTTTATGAAAAAATCGGATGTTGAAATGTCAATCCAAGATGCAATCCAAAGCGAATTTTCCGACGATAAATTTTTGTAAACGGACATCAGATAATTGTTGTCGTCGGAGCGTAAAAAATTATCCTCGGTCAATGTGCCGGGAGTAATTATGCGGACAACATCGCGTTTTACGATTGCCGCCGCGCCGCGTTTTTTTGCATCCGCCGGGTTTTCCATTTGTTCGCAAATCGCTATTTTGAACCCGCCTTTTATAAGTTTGCCAATGTATGATTCATATGCGTGGTAAGGAATGCCGCACATCGGGATATCGTCGCCGGTCGCACTTTTTCTGCGCTTGGTCAGGACGATGTCCAAAATTTTCGACGCGACGATCGCGTCATCGAAAAACAATTCGTAAAAGTCGCCGAGGCGGAACATAAGCAAACAATCCTTATGCGATTGCTTGATTGCCGTGTATTGCTCCATCAGCGGGGTCAATGATTTTTCGATCGGTTGTTGCATATTCCAAGCACCTGTTTCGTCTGATTGCAGAAAAAATTTATTTGAAATCTTCGCGGACTATGTCGCCGGTTTCAGAAAACGATATTTTTTCGACGCGCATTTTCGCGGCTTTTAAACGGCTTTCGCAATGCGATTTCAGCTCCATTCCTATTTCGTAAATGTTTACTGATTCCTCCAGCGGAATTTGGCCGCCGCTTTGCATGGCGATGATTTCATCCAGCGCGGCAAGCGCCTGTTCGAACGACATATTTTTTATATCATCTTTTTTCAGGTTTTTAATATTTTGCGTCATCTGTTTTTCCTTTGTTACGTGTTCCAAATTGTGGCTATTTTGAATTTTGCCAAAAATTCGGCATGCAGGTTTTGCTCATCATCCGTCGGAGCAACGGTCCGAAAATCTTTTTTAGGCGCGGTTTTATATAATTCTGTCAAATCGATTTTTTCCCGGCCCTCATATAATAACGTTTCGCCTGATAAATCCAATTCTTTTTTATCCGTCAAGTCGAAATAAACTTTGACCAACAAAAGCGAATCCAATAATGCGCCGTGACCTTGCTTTTCGCGCTCGTCCAATGAAATATCCAATCGGCGGCAAATCGCGTCCAGGTTATGTTTGCTGTATTGCGGATATTTGCGCCGCGACAACGCGAGAGTGTCGACAAAGCGAGCCTGGTCAATAACCGGTTTGCCGGCGCGCAACAATTCGGCGTTTAAAAAAGACATGTCGAACGATGCGTTGTGCGCAACAAGCGCCGAGTCGTCGCCAATGTATTTCAGGATTTCATCCGCTTTGGATGCGAACGTCGGCTTGTCGGCCAGAAATTCGTTTGTCAAGCGGTGGACTGCGATTGTTTCTTCCGAAATTATTTTTTCCGGATTGAAATACATGTGCAAATTGTTGCCTGTCATTTTGCGGTCAACCAATTCGACCATGCCGATTTCGACAATGCGGTCGCCGCCTTCTGCATAAAAACCCGTTGTTTCCGTGTCAAATACTAATTCACGCATTTTGTTTTTTCTCTTTTATTTTTCTTTTGATTAGTGTATAAATTCCGTATGTTTTACAACAGATATTTGTAAACCAAAAAATCCGATTAAGCAACAATAATTTGTGTTTATTTTTTGTTGCCAGCGTGATGCGAATGTATTAAAAACTTGTATCGAAAGTCGGCTGAATCTATTAAATATCAAAAAACGCACGAGCATTTTTTATGAAAATTGATGAAATTATTGAATCCTTGAATCCCGAGCAAAAGCAGGCTGTTTTACAGACCGACGGGGCTTTGTTGGTTTTGTCCGGAGCGGGCACCGGAAAAACGAAGGTTTTGACATCCAGGATTGCTTATATACTTTCACAAGGCTTGGCATTTCCGTCGCAGATTTTAGCTTTGACATTTACCAACAAAGCGGCAAAGGAAATGAAGGACCGCGTCGCCGCCATCGTGGATGCATCAAATTGCGAAGGTTTATGGCTGGGAACATTTCACTCGGTATGTCTGCGGCTTTTGCGCAATCACATCGACCTTTGCGGGCGCGATAAAAATTTTGTGATTTTCGATACGGATGATCAGAAACGACTGTTGAAAAATATCATGGCGGACGATTTCAAAATCGATATCAAAAAGACTACGCCGGCGTTTGTCGCCGATGTGATTTCGCGGTATAAAGACAAGGGCGTTTGCGAAGTGGATGTCAATATGATGCAGGATTCATTGCACATTGCGGATGGAAATTTCGTGGCTATATATACTTTGTACCAAGAACGTTTGTTGCAAATGAACGCTATGGACTTTGGGGATTTGCTGTTGTATCCGCTGAAGATTTTTGCCGGCTATCCGGACATATTGCTGCAATACCAACAGAAATTCAAATATGTTATGGTGGACGAATATCAGGATACGAACACGGTCCAATATGCGTTTTTGAAACTGATTTCGGCCGGGCGTGGAAATATTTGCTGCGTAGGCGATGACGACCAATCCATATATTCTTGGCGCGGCGCGGAAATTGAAAACATCCTGCGTTTCGAACATGATTTTACGAATGCGAAAATCATTCGTTTGGAAACAAATTATCGCTCGACAAAGCCGATTTTGGAATGCGCGTCCGAATTGATTTCCAACAACAGAGGCAGGTTGGGCAAGCGTTTGTTTCCTTGCGATGAAAACGCCTGTGTCGATGGGCATTTGCCGGTTCAGGTCCGCGGCGTTTTCTCCGGCGCCGATGAAGCGAGAAGTATTCGCGACGATATCGAATCTTACGGGCGCAAAGGATTTTCTACGGCGAAAATGGCGGTGCTGGTGCGGGCAGGGTGGCAGACGCGCGCATTCGAAGAAACTTTCATAAAATCCGGTATCCCGTATAAAATCATCGGCGGCACGAAGTTCTATGAACGCCAGGAAATCAAAGATGTAGTGGCATATTTGCGGTTGTTGGTTTATCCGACGGACGATTTGTCGTTCGCGCGCATTATCAATTTGCCGAAACGAGGTATCGGCGACAAGACTATCGGGGAAATTCACAAACACGCGCGAATGCGCGGCATCAGTATGTTTGCCGCGTGCGAAAATATGCTGAAAGACGGTTCTTTTTCGCCAAAACTATCCGGCGTTATTGAAAAATTTATCAAAGATTTTTACCGATGGCGCGGGGTTTTCAACGGATCTATTACCGAAAGCAACGGCGAAAATATCCATCACGGAAAACTGGTGCAAAGCATTCTGCACGACAGCGGATACTTGGACATGTGGTATAATGCAAAGACTCCGGATGCGGCCGGACGTGTTGAAAATATTCGCGAACTTGTCGGCACGATTACGACAGAATTTGAAAGTTTGTCGGAATTTTTGGAGCATATATCGCTGATTGCCGATTCGGATGAATATAGCAATGGGGACGAAGTTTCGATTATGACCCTGCATGCGTCAAAGGGATTGGAATTCGACATTGTGTTTTTGCCGGGCTGGGAAACCGGAATTTTCCCGAACGAACGGGCAATCGAAGAGGCTGGCGATAGCGGGTTGGAAGAAGAACGGCGGCTTGCGTATGTCGGAATAACGCGCGGACGCAAGGTTGTGATTATATATTATGCCGGCGCGCGGATGGTTTTCGGACAATGGCAAAACAATGTGCCATCGATGTTTATAAAAGAATTGCCGAAGGAATATACGGAACATTCGACTTTCTCGACAGCGTTTTCGGTTTAATTTTATATTCAAAACCCGGCTGAATCCGGTATTTTCTATTTCAACACATTTAATATTTCGTGAAATTCGGTGTGACCGGATTCGGTGTTCAGGTGGCCTCCGTTTTTGATAATCGTCAGCGGGGTTTCCAATTTATCCGATAATTTTTGTGCGACCGATAGTGGCACATACGGGTCATTGTCGCCGTGAAACAGAGTTGTTTCGCCGGCGTTTTTTTTGATTTTTTCCCAATCAAAATCGTGATTTACGAATGTTTCGTTCGGTATGTCGAAAGTATCGTTGCCCAGTTTATCAACAAATCCGCTGACGAAAATGGATTTTGCAATCGGCTTTGGCAATATTTCTATAATATGCAACAGATATGTTGCGCCGCAACTATGGCCTATAAGAACAGTGTTTTCGCCAAAGTGCGGAGTTTGCACTTTCATCGTATCGTACCAACTGCGTACCGATTGATTTTCTGGCGTCGGGAATTTCGGCACGTAAACATTGTGACCGTCTGCGCGCAATTTACTTGCCAGCCATGGAAACCAATTGCCGGTCGGGTCTCCGTATGTTCCGTGCATAATTATTACATCATATTTTTGCATTTTATTGTTTCCCGCGTTTTATATATCCATACTTAATATTATGTTTTTCGGCGAAAAACCCCATTTTGCATAAGATGCCAGAGCACTTTTGTTTTTTTCCGACACGTTTACACGGATTTCCGAGATGTTTTGCTTTTTACATTCCTTTACGAATATATCAAACATTTGTCTGCCGATACCTTGTCCGCGATATGTTTCTTCGATAAACACGTTGTCGATTTCAGCCAGTTTGCCTTTTGCCGTCACAAGGATCAGACAGGAGATTCCGGCGGAAGTTTGCTTGCGCTGTATGTTGCGTTCTCTATTGTTTTGTTTTTCCCCATTACTTTATTCCTAAGTGAGACGCCTGCTCCACGGATTCATATATGTAGCTTTTATAGTGCTCCTGATCTAACTGAAAATGTTCCGAGCGTTTTGCCTCGATAGAACAATAATATACAATTTGCGCTGTATTGTCAACACGAATTTTCCTTCATTTGCCTTTTTGGC
>QMCE01001841.1_pt1 | contig 20348 bp, 21 predicted proteins | sample 1821851 | NCBI WGS metagenome assembly QMCE01 (sample SAMN09453174, study PRJNA476694) | Termite gut metagenome, whole genome shotgun sequencing project. | isolation source: worker | host: Odontotermes sp. | place: South Africa:Pretoria | collected 2016-01-28 | reverse complement strand
TTCTGCAAAACCGGAACACTGGGTTTTCACCGTAATCTTGACGCGTCAGAAATTGTTGAACAGTTTTTGTATCTAAAATCCTTGCATAAAGATATTTCAAATATCGTTATAATGGGCATGGGCGAACCGCTCTTAAACATGGAAGAACTTCATCAGGCTGTTTCCGTGATCTGTCATCCTCTTGGATTGGGACTTTCGCGGCGGAGAATCACGGTCTCTACAAGCGGAATTGTGGACGGCATCAGAAAAATGGCGGAGCATGGACCGGAAATCCGCCTGGCGGTTTCCATCACCACGGCCGATGAAGAACTGCGGTCTAAGCTGATGCCGGTCAATAAAAGCAATCCCCTCCCTTTGCTGAAAGAAGCACTCCTCTACTATCAGAAAAAACAAGAGAAAAGAATAACACTGGAAGCGGTTCTCCTGGGTGGGATTAATACTAGACAACAGGATGCCGATGCCCTCGTTTCATTTGCAAAAGGAATCGACTGTGTTATCAATCTTATTCCTTGGAATACCGTTGACGGCCTCTCTTTTGAAGGAAAGCGGTTGATTGAACCAAAAAACCTTGAAGTTGACAACTTTTTGACACAGCTCGAAAGACGCGGACTCAATGTAACTAAACGCTCCAGAAAAGGCAGACACATCTCCGGAGCCTGCGGTCAATTGGGAAGCATTAACACGGTATGACTACAATGTGGCGGAAAGATCCCTTAAACCTTTCTCGCTTTTAACGTCACCCTTCCTTGTATAAATATCGGCAATTTCCAAAAGGTATAATTTTATTTTTTCCTTTGTCACCGCATTGTCCAGGTTAGCTCTCAAATCGGGAATAACAAGCTTCATTCCCGGCAGAATAAAATCGGGATCGAGTACAACATGATTGGAAGCCAACATGATTACAGGGAAATAGAATCCGCTGTCCTTGGGGTATGATCTTCTTGTGATTGCGGAAAGGGTATCACCATACACCACAGTGTAACTTCTTGCCCCATCCAGAATCAAAAATGCATCTTCCTGGGTGATAGGTGTCGCGGGTGGTGATGGTGTCGCGGGCGGTGATGGTGTCGCGGGTGGTGATGGTGTCGCGGGCGGTGATGGTGTCGCGGGCGGTGATGGTGTCGCGGGTGGTGGTGGTGTTGCGGGTGGTGATGGTGTTGCGGGCGGTGATGTTGCGGGTGGTGGCGGTGTTGCGCAGGATACAAATGAGAATACCAGCAAAGCTGAAAATAAAATAATGAGCACTTTTTTCATTTTTTTTCATAACCTCCATTAAATATTATATGATGATATGTGGAAAGAACAAGATTAACTTGTTTAAAAAAAAAGACGATGTGCCTGGACGTCGATATGCACACCGTCTCACAACATGAGGAACGACCCTCCCGTTATGCTATTTTATCGGTGTATCAGGATATAACCTTTAGTAAAAGACTTAATTATGTTTATTGGATATATTTCAAATTATACGATGCGGCTTCCGCCAGGGAACGGTAAAGCCTCCAGGAAAGTTCCAAATGCCTCTTGAATGAGTCGGTTTCAGGCGTTTGAAGGGTTTCCTCCAAATCTTTCAATAGGGGGAAAAGAAAACTGACAACATCTTTTACCTGACTATTTGAAACAGCCAGATTCACTTTGTCAAAATAACTGAGAATACGATCTTTTTCAGCATCTGAAAGCGTTGACGCATTTTTCCATGCCTTTAAGGCGGTTTCCGCGGCTGTTTCGGAACTTACGATTAATTCTTTAAGGCCTCCCGTCAGGGCGGCTTTTGCTTTCATATAGGCATTTTTCCGTTCTTTTACCGACGATTCATTACAATACGCGTCTTGCGTTTTTGCGAATACTTCGCCGAGGACATGATCTATTTCTTGTCTCCTTTCCGGAAGCCGCAGTATTTCTTCGGGATTTGCAATTTCCATATTCCGGATAAACAGTCCTTTTTTGGAAAAACTCCGGTTTTTTATCGAAGGATACTGCGAAAAACGATGATCAAACCATGATGCGTACAAAGACAGACGTTTGTCTGTCAGCGTTTTTTCTCCGCCGGCTCCGGCGGCAAAAAAGGGATGACCGCCGAAAAGCATCTGTATGCTTTTTGTTTCTACCGGAATGCAGCGGGTAGATTCGGATAAGGCCCGTTCTTCAAAAAGAGCGCCTTTAAAATGGGTTTTTAATTCCGGAAAAGCTAAATCGAGGCCGCTTATCCAAATATCTTTGGAACCGAGGATTCTCGCAAAATCCCAGGCGGTAGATGCCACGGAGCCGCCGGCTCCCAACATCCCTTTGGGATCAATTCTGTCTTCAATAAAGCGGCCGAGAGGGAACAGGGAACTGCACAGGAAGGTTCTTCTAAACTGATGGCGAAGCACTTCCGGATACACAGCCGATTCTGTAATCAGGCAGCTTTTGGGAGCCGGACACCGGTCCAAATGGCGGGCATTCCAATATTGCGGATCAACAACCACCACAAAATCCGGATTGATGCCGTGACGCAAAAGAAAACGAAGCGATGTATCCGCCGCGACGATAACGCAGCGCCGCGCGATATCTGTTAAATAAGGAATGGTTTCATCAAGGGAAGGTCCGGCGGCGGCGAGAAAAACAGGAAAATCACCGGCGGCACCTTCGAGGTATTTGATGCCGGGAATATCCCGAATCGCTTCAATATTTGTTCCTAAGTTGCGGACCCAGCGTTTTCCAAAACGGCGAAGCGTGGCGCTGTTGATATCATCTTTATTCGCGGAGGCAGCGGCCGCGGTTTCGATTTCCCCATACCAGGCAGGATCGATCTGCATTAAGGCGCGGTTCGGCACTATTTCAGGATGTTCCTGAAACATTTCCAGTACGCCGCGTATTCCTTCCGCTTCGCCGCCAATAAAAAAAAATATATTTTGCCGGGAAAGTATCTGTGAAAAATCCCGATTTTCCAAAGCTTTCCGGAAAAGGCTGAAATGTTTTTCCGCGACAATAATCGGTTTGTGAGGATACTTCTTGATAAGCGCTTCAAGCACATAGGCCAAACCAAGGCCTAACACAAGAACCGGTTTTGTATCGTCCAGGCCGGAAATTAACTTTTCCGCTTCTTTATCGGGAAAACGCGGCGAATGAATGTACATGTTGTTGATCAGCATCGTGGGATTTCCGGAAGGAGTTTCCCGAACGAGGACGCTTCCTTCAAAATCGGAAAGAGGGTTTTCAAGCCGATCCGCCAAAGAAGGATAATTGGATTTTAACACCAGATAATTCTTATCCCAAAAATTCATTCCAGTTCCAATAGAACGGCATCGCCCGGATGTAAGGGAGTTCCGGGGGCCGGGCTTTGTCTTATCACCCAGCCGTCGCCGCGGATATCAATCCGCAAATCATCCCTCATCAAAAGCGGAACGAGCTGCCGTTTTGAATATCCGGTAAAATCGGGCATAAGGTCTCCCATTTCCGCCGGAACATCCGAATCGATCATGACAGAACCCTGATGGCTGACCTGGGGATTTCTTCCCCTGGGAATTCCAAGATAATCGATTAAGGCTTCCGCCGCTTCCCGAATGGGAGGAGCCGCTATCCGCCCGCCAAGATACGACGCCCCCTTGGGCTTCACAATGACAATGTATAAAATGAGTGAAGGATTATCCGCCGGAAACATGGCAATACAGCTTGCGATAAAATCGGTATCGGAATACGCTCCTGTAGCAGGATCGATAAGTTCCGCGGTTCCGGTTTTGACGGCGAGAGAAATATCTTCCACGTTAGCGCGCCATCCGGTTCCGATGTCAAGCGTTACATCTTCCATATATTGACGAATGGCTCCGGCGGTTTCCGCGCTTATGACGCGTTCCGGGCTGCCGTTATCATAGTTTTTTATCAGTTTTCCGTCATTTGAAATAATCCTGGATACAATTTTGGGATGAACCAATATTCCGTTATTTGCGATAGCTGTGGCGGCCTGCATCATCTGATAAGCGGAAACGGAAATTTCCTGCCCAATAGCGATAGTCGGTTTTGAGCGGGCCGACCATCGTTCTGTAGAACGGAACACTCCTGTTGTTTCTCCGGGATTTCCGGCAAAGGTGCGGATGCCGAATCCAAAGTTCTCAAGCCTGTAATGAAACTGATCGGCACCGAGCCTGTCTGACGCATAAGCCGCTCCGGCATTACAGGAATACATGATGATTTCCCTTGCCGTAACCGGACCGTGGCTGCCCAGGCAGCGGATTATGATGTTTTCTCCGGCATTTGTGGTCCGTTCATATTTTCCGTCGCAGATAAAAACTGTATTTTTATTAATCGATCCTGAATCCATGAGGGCGGCAAGGGAAAAAATCTTGAAGACGGAACCCGGTTCGTAAGCCCAGACAGCGGGTCTGTCCATCCGGGACACTTCATTTGAACCGCGGATATTGTTTGGATCAAAATCAGGAAGTGACGCGGAACCAAGGATATCGCCGCTTTTGGGGTCCATTGCTATAAGCATAACCGCTTCGGCTTCATTTTCCGTGAGCGTTTTTTCGGCAATTCCTTCAAGAATATGCTGAACATTAGTATCGATGGTCAGGATTACCTGAGAACCGCCCTGACTCCTCCCCTCTCCGTTATTCCCGGGAGATAATTCATCTTCAAAAGCGTATTCAATTCCCGCCAGGCCCGTATCGCCGTCATCGCCTACAAAACCGATGATCTGACTTGCAAGTTTTTTTTCAGGATAAATTCTTCCCAGCACCGGTTCAATGCCGATCCCCCGGAGTTCTCCCGCGGCTTTCGCCGTTTCAACAGCCTCAATCACCGATTGATCAACCCTTTTTTGTATATAGAGAAAATCATGAGGAGATTGCGTGATCATTCTTTCCAATTCCGCAAAGGGAATACCCGTAACAGGTCCGAGTTCCCGGACAAGGATATCCAAATCCTCCATTTCCGGTTTCCAAAGGCTGATATTGCCCAGACGGGTTTGAATCGCCAGAATCCGTCCGTTTCTGTCCAAAATCGGGCCGCGTTCCAAAAAAGCATTACTTGAAACAGGCTGGGGCGGCGGCGAAGGATTCAGCATGGTCGATGCGTATTTTATCAAAATGTACAACGCCGCAATGCATAAAAGAGATATGCTTACAAGAAAGCGGATTTTACCGGAAACGAAAAGTTTTTTTTGCCGATTCGGTTCGTTATGTTCCATTTGTTTCTACCTATAATTACCTATAACTTGCCCCAAAATATTATCTATCGGGACCGGACCGTAAGCCCGGGAATCGAAAGAATCATTTTTATTATCTCCAAAAGCCATAAAAAATGTTTCATCAACAATATCACCGCATCGTTTTACCGCGGTGTGGCCCTGTGGTGTTATAAACACCACAATATCATCTTTTTGTGGCATTTTCCAAGAGACAAGATACTTTTCCATCCAGGGAAAACGAAACCCATAGGCAACCCGGTTTACAATCAGCACCATTCCCTGGCTAATTGCCGGAAGCATGGAATCCCCTTCAACAATGACAAACTCGAAACAGAGCATCTTTATTAAAAGAGCAAACAAAAAGGCAAACAAAATTGTTCTGACTGGTTTAAAATGAGCTTTAGCCGTTTTTTCCACATTAGTAGTATAATGATTCAAATTGATTATGTCGATAAACCAATATCATGCATAATTTTCTTGAAGGACAGCAGATTCACAAGCGGAGATATTCCGCAGCGTCTTCTTTACATTCTTCGCATAAAGCGCCTCAGGCGTCAAATTTGGGAAAAATCACGCAGCATACGATCAGCGGACGCGGACAAAGACTCCGTGAAATAACTCGTTCCGCGGCAGACAAAAATCCCAAAACCATGAACCTGCCGGAAACCCCGATTGCTTTTGCCGGAAGTGCTTCTCCGTCAAAGAACCGTGCTTCGCAGACCGCGAATAATCTTGAAAAAAAACAAAAAACGGCCAAAAGAAAACATACCGCGAGAATGCCTTTTACGCAGGCGGTAAAAATGCTTTCATATCCTTTGGGTTTTATCGCGCTGACATTAATTGTATCGTTTATCATGGTAAACCGCGATAAACTTTCGGCGAATGTAGTGAATCCTCTCAATGATAACGCGTATGAGGCGGCAATGGCTGAGTATGCGGGTATTTCGGTTCCGAAAGAAAATCTCAATCTTGATAGTAATCCGATTCCCCTCGACTTGATGGAAACGTTTTCCTGGGAAAATTATACGATTCAGCGGGGCGATTCTATTTCCCGGATTGCCGCTTCACGCTCCCTTTCCATGGACGCGCTGATCGCGTTGAACGGTATCAGCAACGCGAAACGCATTCGGGAAGGAACAGTCCTGAGAATCCCCAATATGGACGGAATTCCTTACACGGTACAAAGAGGCGACAGTCTTTCAAAGATTTCGGCCAAGTTTGAAGTTCCTTTGGAAGCAATCCTCGATGCCAATGATATTACCAGTGAAACCCTTGCCCTTGGCGCGAGCCTTTTTATCCCGGGAGCCAGAATGGCCCGGGACGATCTTAAAAAGGCTCTGGGGGAATTCTTCCTGTATCCAACGAGCGGAAGACTTACAAGTCCTTTCGGATGGAGGAATGATCCTTTCACCGGAGTGAGGCGTCATCACGCGGCAATCGATCTTGCCTCTCCCACAGGGACGCCGATAAAATCATCCGCGGACGGAACGGTTTCTATTGCCGGAACAAACGCTACTTACGGAAAATATGTGATTATCAGCCACAGCAGCGGTTACAATACGCTGTATGCTCACATGAACAGCATTTATGTAAATAAAGGAGCCAGAGTTCTCCAGGGATCGGTTATCGGTGAAGTTGGAAATACCGGATATTCCACGGGACCGCATCTCCATTTTGCGGTATTCAGAAATGGAAGGGCTATAAATCCTATGGATTATCTCAGCAGGTAGAAAGCTTTTTACGATCTATCTATCTTGAATTGATATAGAAAGATCATTATTCTATAATGAAATGTTGCGATGGAGGTTCCATGCATAAACTTGTTTTTATTCTTCTGGCATTTTTTGCTGTTGTCACTTTTATAAGGGCCTTTGATACTTCCTCGGATCTGAATACAGAATATTCACAGGCAATAATTACTATAAGTCCGTAGGAGTATATCATGAAGAGCAGAAGAGGCTTATTAAATATATTAATTTTTCTGCTGTTTTCGGGAGCTGCCCTCCGCGCGGATATTTGGTTCGATGGTTTAGATATTTCAGAATCCGGTCAGCTTTTGTTTTCCGCCCATTCGGACGGGGAAGGCGCTCCAGAGCAGGGGGCCTTGTTTTTATCCCAACTAAAAGATTTTTCTCTTAAGCAGTTAACCGCCTTTCCGGAAAATATCGACATTTTGGAAGGCGGCAGAACCATTCAAATCCGCAATAGCTTCGGCGTATTCAGGATTCCCGTCACGGGGGGCCTGCCTGAAACAATCCCCGGTTTTCCTTCTTTTGCTGACGGAGCTCCGGCCTTGGGCGGCCGCTCGGTTCCCATGGTTTCTTCCGCGGACGGCAGCTGGGTTCTCTTTATTGAAGAAGTGAGCGCGGCGTACGGAAACCTCATTCTGCTGAATACCGCAAACGGAACGAAAACTATTATTTCCCGTAACATTGAACGGCCCGGATATGATTTTCCCGCGCGCTGGAGCCCGGATTCCAAAATGTTTGTGTACAGCCGGGGCGGCAGGGTATTTTATTATTCCATCGGCAACGCAGAGATAGAAGAACGTTACCGGATGATCGGAGACGGAAACATCCATTCCGTGCAATGGGGGCCTTCGGGCGATTTTTTCTATATGAAAGGTTCTTCGGTGTACCGCGTAAGAAGCACCGAATTGTTTGCCCGCGCCTTATATACCAACTTTCTTGAAATCGGAACGGTTACCGGGACTATTCCGTTGGAGTTCGATCCTAATTTTGATGATTTCTGGATTTCTCCCGATTCACAAAGCCTCCTTCTCTCAAAGGAAAAAAGAAGCCTCTTTTATTTTCCCTTGGAAACCGATGTGTCCGCGAGAAATAACAGTTCATCTTTGCCGTATTTAATTCTTCCCCGTTCTTCATCCCGAATCACCATTCTTTGGTCGGACCAGGGCATCGTTACGGTCCTTGTAAGCATTCCCGGAAAAGACGCTTCCCAAACCGCGGCATACCGGGTAAATCTTTTAAGCGGAGACTTTGGGGACGACAGCCGGATATTCGCCAGGATTGAAGATCCCAGGGGCGAATCCGCGAGCCTTTCTCCAGACGGAAACAAGGCCCTTGTGTGGGGAAAAAACGGAGTTTTTCTTTATGACTATATCAATTGGAAAGTCCAAAGCGTTATAGGAGAACATCCAGGTTTTTCCGCGTTTTGGCTTGAAAATGATGAATATATCACAGGCGATATGTTCAAAATTGAAAGGGTACATACAGAAGGGCAGAGGCAGCTTATTTGTCTTTCGTCCTCAGACGAGTCCGGCTATGAAGAAAAGCGGGACCGGATTCTGGCAAAAAATGAGAACTCATACTATGTGACCGATGGAAAAAGTCCCTGGCAGCCCGTTCCGAATCCAGTACTGAAAACCGCGAGCCAGGTATCAAGCGCTTACCGGGTATATCTTGAAACCCAGGCGTCCGGCCCTTACAAAAATATTCCCATGGTAAGAAATATCGTCTCTGTGGGAACCGTATCTTTGTTTCCTGGAACGGCAAGACTGTACGATGAAATACCCGGTAACGAAGATGATTCCCTTATCGATGTTCCCGGAGGATTATTCACTCATGGTCTCAGGAACGGACTGCGGGAAATAGCCCTTTGTTTTGATCTTGTCGATGATGACAGAGGACTGCCTGAGACGCTGGATTCACTAAACCGCTTCGGTATTAAGGCTACTTTTTTCCTTAACGGAGAATTTATCCGCCGTCATCCCGGTGCCGCGAAAAATATTGTTGACGCGGGACACGAAGCGGCATCAATGTTTTTTGCCCCTATCGATTTATCTGACGCGCGCTTTAGAATTGATCGGGATTTTATCATGAAAGGATTAGCGCGGAACGAAGACGAATTTTTCAGTGCCTCGCAGTCGGAATTGTCTCTGCTTTGGCACGCGCCTTATTATTTTGCTTCAAGCGACATGATTGCCGCCGCCGCGTCCGCCGGTTATCGAACCATTGGCAGGGATGTGGATCCTATGGACTGGGTGTTAAGAAGAGATATCCGGGGCGCTGTTTTGTCCCAGCTTTCCGCCGCGGATATTGTGGACAGAATTATGAAGGAAAAAAGGCCCGGATCGATTATCCCCATACGTTTGGGACTGCTTCCCGGCGGCAGGGACGGGTATCTCTTTAATAGTCTGGATGTGCTTTTGGACGCCCTTGTGCGGAGCGGCTATTCAATGGTTCCTATATCAACTTTGATTGATCATTCCCGGTAAAAACCATCGAAGATATAATCCCGTTTTACCGTGAGAGTTATGAATTGAAAAGGCTGCCCAACCGGACAGCCTTTTTTCACGCATGGACCGCTTCGAGAACCTCAGCGGCCGAAACACGCGGTCCCTGAGGTTCCTATCTCTCGAAGGGCGGATTATTTCTTTGCGGATGCATTCCTGATAACGGCCTGCGCCCCGGCAAGTCTCGCGAGAGGTACTCTGAACGGAGAGCATGATACATAGCTCAACCCGGCGCGGTAACAGAAATCGATGGTCTGGGGATCACCGCCGTGTTCGCCGCAGATGCCGACCTTAAAATCGCCTTTCATGCCGCGGCCTTTCTTTACGGCAATATCAATAAGCATTCCGACGCCTTCTTCATCGATAGACTTAAAGGGATCAACCTCAAGGATGTTTTTTTCCAGATAGGAAGGCATAAACGAAGCCACGTCATCCCGGCTGAACGCAAAGGTCATCTGGGTAAGGTCATTCGTCCCGAAACTGAAGAAGTCCGCGTATTCAGCAATCTTGTCGGCAAGGAGCGCGGCGCGGGGAACTTCAATCATGGTTCCGATTCTGACGGGAATCTCAACCTTGGCTTTTGTCATAACATTTTTGATGATGGTTTCGGCATTGGGCCTTATCATCGCGAGTTCCCGTTCATCGCAAACAATGGGAATCATAATTTCCGGATGGACGGGAATCTTCTTTTTAAGGCAGTCCACGGCGGCAAGAGCGATGGCTTCAACCTGCATATCATAGATTTCAGGATAGGTAACGGCCAAACGGCATCCGCGGTGACCGAGCATGGGGTTGGATTCATGCAGGCGGTCGATTTTAGGCTGCAAATCTTTAACGCTTACATTGAGGTGCGCCGCTACTTCGGCAATTTCCGCTTTTGTGTGGGGAACAAACTCATGAAGGGGCGGGTCAAGCAGCCGGATGGTTACAGGCCTGCCGTTCATGGCCTTAAAGATGCCGAAGAAATCTTTTTTCTGTAAAGGCAGAATCTTTTTCAGCGCGGCTTTCCGTTCATCAATATTATCCGCAAGAATCATGGCGCGGAAATGTATCAATTTTTCTTTCTCAAAGAACATGTGTTCGGTCCGGCAGAGCCCGACGCCGTCTGCGCCGAAATCAAAAGCCCTCTTTACATCTTCGGGCTGATCGGCATTGGTTCTGACTTTGAAGCCTGTAATATCGCCGCGGACGGAAGCATCACGGACTTCATCGCACCACGAAAGGAAAAGGCTCATATCTTTGGAAATGCTCGGAACGATAAGGGAAAGTTTTTCGCCGTATACATTTCCGGTGGATCCGTCTATGGTGATCCAGTCGCCTTCTTTAAAGGAAGTTCCGCCGATGACAACTTTCTTTCCCTGAACGGAAACGCCTTTGGCGCCCGCTACACAGGGAGTTCCCATACCGCGGGCAACAACGGCCGCGTGGCTTGTCATTCCTCCGGTAGAGGTAAGAATTCCTTCGGACACGACCATCCCGCCGATATCTTCGGGGCTGGTATCCTTGCGGACAAGAACAACTTTTTCACCTTTAGCGTTCCATTCTTCGGCATCCTTCGCGGTAAACACAATCCGTCCGCAGGCGGCGCCGGGAGACGCGTTCAAGCCCTTTGTAAGGGCTTTCGCTGTTTTGAAGGCTTTTGGATCGATCATAGGATGCAGAAGCTGATCAAGATGATCCGGGCTAACGCGGAGAATCGCTTCTTCTTTGGTGATAAGTTTTTCGGCAACCATATCGACCGCGCATTTTACGGCCGCGGCGCCCGCGCGCTTTCCGCTTCTTGTTTGGAGAATAAAAAGTTCGCCCTGCTGAACGGTGAATTCCAAATCCTGCATATCTTTGAAATGATTTTCCAGCCGGTCTTTAATCGCGACAAGCTGGTCGTAGACTTTCTTGTTTTTCTTTTCCAGAGTAGCGATTTTTTCGGGAGTTCTGATTCCGGCTACAACATCTTCGCCCTGGGCATTCATAAGGTATTCGCCGTAGAATTTATTGATGCCGGTGGAAGGATCGCGGCTGAAACAAACGCCTGTGCCGGAATCATCACCGAAGTTGCCGAATACCATAGATTGAATATTAACGGCCGTTCCTTTCACATTTTTGATTTCATTAATCTGGCGGTATTTGATTGCCTGCGTGTTTTTTCACGATCTTTTTATATTCATCAACGAGATTCTTAAGATCGTCGGCGCTGAGGCCGGTATCAAGCTCAACTTTCTTTGCTTTTTTCATGGCGGCAAGCGCGTGCTCAAATTCATCATGCTCCACACCCATGACAACATCGCCGTACATCTGAATAAAACGGCGGTAAGCGTCCCAGGCGAAGCGGGGATTTCCGGTTTTTTCAGCCAAGCCGATAACCGCTTTATCATTTATTCCGAGATTCAGAATTGTGTCCATCATGCCGGGCATGGAAACCGCGGCGCCGGACCTGACGGAAACCAAAAGAGGATCATCGGGGTCGCCAAGTTTTTTTCCCATCGCCGTTTCAAGTTTTTTTAATGTCTCCAATACTTCATTTTCCAATCCGTCCGGATATTTTTGGTTGTTTTCATAATAAGCGGCACAAACGTCCGTAGAAATTGTAAATCCCGCGGGAACCGGAATGCCCAGATTGGTCATTTCAGCCAAATTGGCGCCTTTTCCGCCCAAAACATCTTTCATTTTTGCATCGCCTTCGGCTTTTCCTTTGCCGAAGAAATAAACATACTTTTGTTTATTAGCCATTTAATCCTCCATTACGTATGTGCTTTACATAATAGCACATTTTTAAGAAAAAGAAAGACCCCCGCGCCAAGACGCACGCATGTTTTTTTCACACTGCACAGAGAGGCACTGCTGTCCGGTCATACAGAGGAGCGTTATCAGGCTAAGGATACAAAAATGATTCAATCTGATTCAGTATTGTGTTAAACTCCGAAAAACTTTTTTTGGTTTCAGGCAGGGATTTCAAAAAAATCTCGCCGTATCTTTTATGGAGAATCCGTCCGTCAAGGATAACCACCGCCCCGTGGTCACTAGAACGGCGCATAAGCCGTCCAAAGCCTTGTTTGAATTTCATAACCGCTTCCGGAAGGGACAATTCCATAAAAGAGCTTCCTCCGCGCTCGTCTATCGCTTCGGAGCGGGCTTCAAAAACAGGATCGTCAGGGGGCCTGAAAGGAAGGCGGCAGAGAATAACAAGGCGGAGCGTATCTCCGGGAGCGTCAACGCCTTCCCAAAAAGAATCGGTAGCAAAAAGCACGCTCGATTCATCGGAAAGGAAGGTTTGAAGGAGGCGGCTTCTGTCATCATCACCTTGTTTTAGACAGCGTATTCCCTGTTCCTTTAAGATTGGAAAGGCTGCATTATAGGCGCTTTTAAGCGCTTCATAAGAGGTAAATAAGACAAGAGCCGAACCTCCGGATATTTCCGCCAATTTTGTTACCGAACGGTCAACGAAACCGCGGTACGTTCCCGATTCCGGAAGAGGCGCGTCTTCCGGAGACGCCAGCAGCACCGCTTTCGCGTAAGGAAAGGGAGAAGGAAAAATCCCCGAAAAAATTTCCCGATGTCCCGCAAGAGCAAGGCCGGAGCGCCGCTGCCAATACTGGAAGGAATTCGCTATCGTTAACGTTGCCGACACGCAGACCACGGTTTTATTCGGTTCAAAAAGGGCTTCTTTTAACGAGGGAGCCACATCCAGCGGCGTTATCGTAAATTTAACCCAGGAATCGCCCTGCGTTCCCCGTTTTTCAAGCCAGAAAATTTCTTGCGGCCGTTCCTTGTATTCCATAAAGGCTCCGGCCGCGCTCCCGATGGCTTCCAGCCTCCGCAAGAGAGCCTTTGTCTCCCAAACAGCCGGGTTATCTTCATCCGCCGGAGGGACTCCTTCCAAAACAGCCCTGACAATTCCCGCCAAGGATGATACTTCCTTGCGGACTTTGAGCATCATTGCCAGAAGCCTTGGCTGAACAAGCGCGTCTTTTGCGGGAACAAGCCGGAATACACTGTCGTCTTGAAGCAGTTCCAAAGCAGCCGTGTCAAGATCGTCGGCGGCGGAACGGAGCTTTTGTATCGATTCAACGGCATCGTCTACTTTGTCTTGTTCGGAACTGACGGCCGCAAGCCGCAGGATGAGTCCGCTCCGGTGGTTCCGCCGTTTCCGGTACAGCCTTCCTGTCTGCCGGAAAATCGCCAGGCGGCTGAATTCTTCGGAAAAGAAAGAGGTCGCCGAATGTTCTACCGTATGGGCTTCATCGATGACGACCCGTTTGTAAGGAGGCAGCACAACCGTCGCGTCATAGCCCGCCCCATCGTTCCGCGCGGAAAGATCGGCAAATAATAAATGATGATTTACCACAAGAATCCTAGCGTCGGAAGTTTCCCGGCGGAGAAGCAGAAAAAAGCACCGTTCCCGCTGTGGGCATCTCATTCCCAGGCACATATCAGGTTCGGAACAAACCCTTGACCAGATTCCTTCACTCGGCAAAAACGATAAATCCGAACGGCTTCCGGTTTGGGAAACTCCGGCCCAATCGGCAATTGATTGTAATTCATCGGTTTCCGTTTTATCGAGGCCCGGTTCCGCCAAAGCATCATCCAGCCGCCTGAGGCAGAGATAATTTCCCCTCCCCTTCACCAGGACCACTTTCAGTTTTTTGCCGAGGCCGGATAACACAAGGGGAATATCTTTTTCGTAAAGCTGTTGTTGAAGGGTAATTGTCGCGGTGGAAATGACAATGCGTTCATCGTTTAACAGGGCAAATTGAAGGGAAGGAAGGAGATACGCAAAACTTTTTCCGACGCCGGTTCCGGCTTCCGCACAGACAAGGGCATCTTCGTTGAAACCCCGGACGATAATTCTCATCAAGTTGAGCTGGGATTCACGGCTTTCATAGAAAGGCAGCCGCTGGGCAATGGCTCCTCCTTCTTCAAGGGCCTCGCAAATTTCATCGCCGTCAAGTTTGCGGACAAGCTGTTTTTTTACCGGCTCCGCAATCACATACACCCGTTCCACATTATTATCAACGATGAAAGAACCGACCCCGGCATCCGCGGCTTTGGAAGCGATCACAAGGTCATTATCGCTGGGGGTAAGAAATCCCGAAGGATGATTGTGAATAAGGACATCAGCGTCTTCAAGCCGGGAACGGAGAGCAAGCACCGAATCTTCATTGCCCCGCGCAGCAATTTCTACCTTGTCAACAATGCCTTTTTCATTCAAAAAGCCAAGAACAAAAACTTCGTTCCCTTCCGCGTCCTCAATTCCGCTTTGTATACGTTTTATCGCTTTCGGTGAAATTCGTTTTACAGCCTGCACATCATTTCCTGTTGAACCAGATTATAACGAATCAAGATATTTCCTAATCGCTGGAATTAATTTCCGGTCGGAGCCGGCAAAATCACATTGTTCAATTTCATCCAACGCCGTCCAGCGCCAGCTCGTATGTTCGCAAAGGACAAAATCATCACTTTGAAAGAACACTTCATACGCGTTTAAGCGCCGGGAAATATTTTTATGTTCAAATTCGGCGCTCCCGATAAACCTTCCCACATTGATGCCGATTCCAAACTCTTCCTGAAATTCCCGAATTAACGCTTCCTCGTCGGATTCACTTCCTTCAACCTTGCCGCCGGGAAACTCCCAGCATTCACTTAAAGAACCGCCCGGAACGCGCCGGGCAATAAAAATCTTTCCGTCCCGAACCGCGATTCCCGCCACTGACCTTTTAGGGTCCTTTAGAGAAGATTCATCAATGTGACTGCTTGATACCTCTGCCATCAGAGAAGCAGTACCGACGGAAAAAGAAAGTGAAGCACAGCGGAAGCCATCGTAACAACACCGATCCATTTACGGTTTGTTTCAAAAAAAGATTCCAGCTTCTCTGATTTTTCGGATGCAATATCTGAATGATGCTTATAATACGCGAATATCAATATAAACCCGGCCAATAAGCCCATCAAAGCGGGAATAAGATCGCCGATGACCATGATATCGCCTTGAACTACAGAAAGAATTTTCAGAACCGCTGTTAAACACGTTATAATCCCCAAACCCAATCTGAAAGATTCATTGTGTATAGAAAATTTAAAACCGGAATCTTCTGATACAGGATACTCTTCACTCCTAAAAATCAGAAAACCGGCGGTAAAATTACACAAAACGGAAAGGAAATAAAATTGTAACATAGCAAACTCCCTTTTCCAAAAGAATAATCGATTAAGAATGACTGGTCAACCATACTTATTATACATTGCCTTAGATCTTGTTTAGTGACTGACGTCTTTTGTTACCCCTGCGCGGCCTGAGAAATCAGTCTTTTAATTCATCCAATATTATTGTTTTTATTTCTTTTGCATATTCAATGATTTTTTCCACTTCTTCATTTGAGGGGATGCCATCCGGTAACAAGCCTAATTCTCCTGGATACCTTGATTCAATATAGACTTCATTTATCAGAATCAATTTGTTTTTGTCTATCCCCAAGTCTTTTATCTCTTTTATCATTCCATTGAGTTTTATTAAATCGTGTGTTTTTATTAACGGGATATTCTGTTCAATTAAATATGATTTTAAATATTTTTCTATTGCCTGCTGACAATGAAACACCGCAATATTAGTCAATGAGTCCTCATCCTTGACTAGTATTTCAGAAACTTTTAAATCTTGATCGGCCAATAAAATCCAATCATGCACTTGCTTTTTCATATATGATCTTTCCCGTTTTTTCAATTTCTTCAACAAAAGAATTCCCATAATGTTTTATTTTTTCTAACTCTGCTTTTGAATACACTAATATATCGAGAGGCATTTTTTGGTTTATTTCAAACACCAAATTTCGTACAAAAATTTTTTTATTTAGACGTTCTGTGTATGTTTCCGCGACATTGTTATCATCCAAAATAACCAATAAATCGATATCACTATGTTCATTGGAATTTCCATTTGCATAAGAACCAAAAAGAATAATTTTGAATGGGTTCGACGGTTGAAGAGAGAAAATCAAATTATCCAACAAAGCATCAATATCCATGATTATACGATATTATAGATAAATTCCTTTGTCAATAAAACTTTTCTCCTCCTAACGATGCCTGACACTCTTACGCGGCCTGTTCTGGCACGCGGGCAGTTTTTTAATGTCAGGCACTGTTTGTGTTACAATATTACTTTTTCTTTATAAATGGTTTTATTTGACTAATCAGCGCAACAACCCATCCAATTACTATTACATAGGCGCCGGATTGTAATTCGATGCTGTTGTCATTTAAAGCTCCCAAATATACAGCAACCCCGCAGACAATACAGACAAGTAAGGCCAGCCAATCAATAATAACCGGCACATTCTTTTTCATCATTAACAACGCGCCGACCAAAAGCCCGACAAGTGCTGATATAAATATTCCGTATAAAAGTACCGCATTATGACTGCTGTCCATATCCGCCAATGCGTCTGCAAGTTCAAAACCGTTCATGTCACACGCTATGGGCATGAGAAAACCGATTATTACCAGCAAAAAACCTAATTTCCCAATCATTCTAAAATTCATCTTCATAAAAATCCTCCTTTTCTATTTTTTCCGGCAACGCCGGTTTTTTCCATGTTATAAGAACTATCAAAGATTGTCTTCTTTACCCCTACTCCGTCTTTACGGTAAGTTTCTGAATCTCTTTTTCACTTTGCATAAGAATGAGCAGTTCCCCGGCCTCAAAGGGAACCGCCATTTTAAAATTTTCTTCCGCTTCGGAAGTGAAAAAGAAGCGTTCAGTCTTTATGTCGATTTCTTCCTGGAGGGCTTTTTCTCCGCTGCCGCCGGGTGAAACGGCAAGATCAAGCACGCCGGTGTAAAAATCATCTTTGTTTTTTATTTTTTTATTGAGCGTAAGATAGGTTTTTCCTTCAAAGGTAAAAGCTGAAACAGCGATGGTATTCCCGCCGAAAACGATTTCATCTTTACTGCCGAAAAGAAAGGAAAGCATATACAGCAGCGCGGAAAGGACAACAATCGATATAAACAAAAATGCGAGCGGTTTTGTAGCGGTCAAGGGCCTGAATAAATTGAACGGCTGCTTTTTACTTTCTTCGTTTAATTTCTTTACGGTCTCTGAAGCATGTTCCAATCTTCTTTCCCGGGAATAACGAAAAATAATATCCTTTTCATCAATTTGTTTGTTGTCTTTATCCGGCATTTTTTCCTTCCGCTAAGGTATGATTTCCCCGATGAGGGTATCGCTCCGCCACCAGACAATTTTTGCCTGCCAATCATCCGCCAAAAGACCGGAGAGGATGCCGTCGGCGGAAACATCAAAAGCGTTAAAATACAGTTCACTGTTTTCAACCTGGATAAATCCGCGGCGCTGTACCGGGGAATTTTCCCGAACCACCAGGAGAGAATATCCGCCGTCCATCGGAATGGATAAAAAGACCCATCCCTTATTTACAACTCCCATCATTGAATAAATCAAAGATTCTGTATATTTCCTGTTCGCTTCGGTATAGGTTTGTTCAAACAAAGGAATTTCGATGATGCTTTCATAAACACCGCTTTCAGCATTCATCACCCAGATAAGCGAACTGTGAAAAGCTATACCGGTTTTCGTGCTGGTAGATTCATCAAAAGTTGAATGATAATAATCGATCTTGATAAATACTTTTCTTTCGTCGGGAGCGATAGAAACGGAATCCACCGACGGAAACAATTCCTGATCAGGAAGAACAGGAAGCGTATTACCTGAAATCGGAATACTGAATTTAAGCGTTCCGTCTGTATTAAACCAGTAAATATTCCAGCCGCCGGGAAGCCGGCACACTACCGCAATTTCGTCATGTACGCTTGTATGAATACTGTTAATCCGCGGAAAAGGGGAACCTCCTACCCCTTCCCTGCCAAGATATTCTACAAATTTTCCATTGGTATCAAAATGAAGGACGGTGCTGTCCAAAAGCGCCCTCGATTCCTGATCGGAAGTATGCCGGTCAGGAGGAAGCCGGTCTTCAACATAGATATGTTTTCTGGAATCCACCGCTATTTCTCCGGGTTCCCTCAACGGATACGTGGAAGCCCAGCGCGTTACCTGCTCTTCGTCCGGAGGATTAACCGGCAGTGTCAAGGGAGGAGGATTTGTTTCTTCGTTGTAAACCATAAATAAAAGATCGCCGTAAGATGTGTAGCGGACAACTCTTTCGCCTTTTCCGTCGGAAATATAGAACAGTCCATCCCGCATGGTAATACAGGTTTTTGCGGTGCTCTGCATTCCCTCAAGGCTGATAAGATCAATCTGATCTTCCAGGCGGCCAATATCCAGCGTGAACAGGTTTTCCCGGCTGATTGAACGAATATCATTTTCCTCGCAAGACGCAAAAAGAAATATTACAAGCAAAAAAGGGATAATCTTCCTCATAAAAGAACATTAGTCATTCATATCCCGCTTGTCAACGGACATGCTGAATGAATCACAACAATGATAATAGCGATTGACATTGTATGACAATTTATTTATACTTGTCTTGTAATAGCGGGTTAAAGAGAGGTTTTAATATGGCTGTACCCAGAGTTAATACGTCGAAGGCGAGAACACGCCGTCGTCAGTCGATTAATATGAAACTTGTAGCCCCCACATTGGTAGAATGCAGTACTTGTGGAAACAAGGTTTTGTTGCACAGAGTATGCCCGAAATGCGGCTTTTACCGGGGAAAACAAATCATTGTTCCTGAATCCAAGGCATAAGGAGTTTTGAAAATTATGGATGAATTGTTTGAAAAAATGAAGGCGCTTATTGCCGACAAACTTGAAATTGATGCGGGAAAGATTACGCTTGATTCTTCTTTCCGTCAGGATCTCGGTGCCGATAGTCTCGATACCTACGAATTGGTGTATGCTATCGAGGAAGACATGGGAGTTTCCATTCCCGATGAGAAGGCTAACGAATTTGAAACGGTCCGCGATGCCTACGATTTCATTAAGTCACAGCAGAAGTAATGTATGAAGGATCGCTTGTTAGATGCGGTCCATTCTCTTCCCGAAATTGATATGGGGAGAAAGAAAGAACTTGCGGCTTTTCAGAAGACCGCGAATGTGAGGTTCAAAAGTTTAAAACTTTTGAACCTTTCTTTCATGCACCGTTCGGTAGCAAATGAATCGCAAATTAAATTAAACAATGAACGTCTCGAATTCCTGGGGGATTCTGTTTTGGGTGTGGTTGCCGCGACTTTGCTTTACGAGCGTTTTCCCGAAAAAACAGAAGGGGAACTTGCGAAGATAAAAAGCGTCGTCGTTTCCGAGGACATTCTTTCAGGATTGGCTTTAGAGCTTCAGATCGATAATCTGCTTCTTTTGGGAAAGGGGGAGGAACTTTCAGGCGGCCGCAGGAAAAAAGCCCTTTTGGCGGATGCTATGGAGGCTTTAATCGGCGCTTTGTACCTTGATTCTGGTTATAAAGCGAGTTTTACCTTCGTAAGCCGTTGTATTTCAAGAGAAATTGACGGCGTAATGGAGCATAAAAGACCGGAAGACTATAAAACCCTCTTACAGGAATTCAGCCAGCATAAGTTCCGTTCTTATCCACAATATAAGCTGATAAAACAAACAGGTCCTGAACACGACCGGCTGTTCTGGATTGAAGTATCGGTAAACAGCGTTACTTACGGTCCGGGGACAGGAAAAAATAAAAAATCCGCCGAACAAGAAGCCGCAAAAATAGCGTATGAACGGCTGAATGAATAAAGGCCGAAATATAAATACAGCACTACTCGAGGCAATTCGTCAATAAATGGTATGAAATATCATACAACTTGAAGTGTTTTCTTAAGTGCTTTCTCGTATAATTCCCTGATCAGGCAAAGCTGCAAGAATCTCCTTGAATGATATTCCGGTTCTTGGATCAAGGGCTTTGGGAAGCAGTTCAAGGAGGGGAACCAAGGCAAAAGCCCGTTCATGAAGCCT
>QMCE01769493.1_pt1 | contig 20370 bp, 19 predicted proteins | sample 1821851 | NCBI WGS metagenome assembly QMCE01 (sample SAMN09453174, study PRJNA476694) | Termite gut metagenome, whole genome shotgun sequencing project. | isolation source: worker | host: Odontotermes sp. | place: South Africa:Pretoria | collected 2016-01-28 | reverse complement strand
AAGGAGACAGCCTGGTGGCATCAGTGGCGGAAATTATCGGCATTGCCAAGGCGGCGGAGATTCCCTTACAGATCAGTCATTTTAAATCTTGTGGGGCTAGGAACTGGCACCGTGAGATTTATCGGGCGATAGAGCTGATTGAACGGGAGCGTAATCGGGGGATGGATATTCATGTGGACTTTTATCCCTATACCGGCGGCGCTACTACGCTGCTGTCTCTGATTCCGCCCAAGTTCCGGCGGGCGTCAGAAACAGCGATGTGGAACGAGATGGCCGGCCCCGAGGCTCCGGCGGCACTGGAACAGGCTCTTGCCAAGACACATCCGGGCTGGGATAATTATATCGAATCCTTGGGTATGGAGAGGATTCTGATCACCCAGGCTCTTTTGGCGGAAAATCAGCAGTATATCGGCAAGACCTTGGCTGACATCCGGCAGACCGGGCGTAATCCCTATGAATTTATCTGTTCCTTGCTGGCAAGTGAGCAGGGCAAGGTCGGCATCATCGTGATGAGCATGTCGCAGGCCGATGTGGATGCAGTGGCCCGCTTACCCTATTCTCTGGTGATTTCTGATGCCCTATATGGGGAAGGCGGTCTGGCTCATCCCCGGCTTTATGCGGCTTTTTCCAAGATACTGCGGGATCTTGTGGCAGAACGGAAGATTTTTGGCCTGCCCGAAGCAATCCGGAAGATGACCGCCATGCCGGCAGAAAAACTACATATCAAAGACAGGGGGGTTATCCGGGAAGGCTATTATGCCGATTTGAATATTTTCTCCTTGGAGGAGATCAAGGACTGTTCTGATTTCCGCCAAAGCGGCCGGCTTTCCGAGGGAATGGGCTTAGTGCTGATCGGCGGTAAGACCGTTTGGAAGGATCAGCAGGTAATTGATGGGAGGCAAGGGAGATTTATTGGTCTCTAGGAAGAAAGTGTAAAATTTAATTCGCACGGTTAAGGAGGCAGAATACATGAACGAAAACAAAGTGAACCCGATGTCAGAAATCGACACCGGAGCAGGAAAAACCGACACCGGAGCCGAAAAAACCGGAGCCGAAAAAAAAGGAGCCGGAAAGCTCACCGGAGAACAGCTTGAGGCAAGAATCCGGGAGCTGGGTTTCGAGCTGCCGACGGCACCGGCTAAGGGAGGTATTTATACCCCTTGTAAGGAATTCTGCCAAGGGAAGCTGGCTTATGTATCCGGATGCGGTCCGGCAGTCAGCGGACAGAATATCACCGGAAAGGCTGGCGCAGAGGTTGATTTTGATGAAGCTTCGCAGGCAGCAGTGAATTGCCTGCTTAATGTGCTGGCAGTGTTGAAAGCGCAGCTGGGGGATCTGAGCCGCATAAAGAGTTTTGTGAAGATGCTGGTTTTTGTGGCCAGCAGCAATGATTTTTATGACCAGCCCAAGGTTGCCAATGCCGCTACCGGACTGCTGGCGGAGATATTTGGCGAGGAGATCGGCTGTCCTTCCCGTTCCGCCATCGGCGTTAATGTGCTGCCGGGGAATATCACCGTGGAAATTGAGATGCTGGTTGAGCTGGAAATGTGATAACTAGTAGTGCGTTCTTTCACATAAAGTATTCTGCGAAAGCCTCCCGGAACGGGCGGTATTTTCTTATCGCGTCAAAATACGATTCGTTCACCTGGATTTCCCGGTTGAAAAATGCGTATGCGACTGCCGCTTCGGTATAATACTCTTCATAGGAGGTATAATGCCCCTTTATTTCTTTTGCCGTCTCTTCCAGCATCTGTACGGCCTCTTCAAAGCCGAGCCATTCAAGATACAATCCGATCCGGCATAATAAAACCAGCATACTGACATCAAAGGCCTGAAAAACAGTGTCTTTCAAAAGAAAACCGTTCTTTTGGACAAACAGCACTTCGTCAAATACGAGATTCGGATTATTTTTCCGGTAAAATTGATCCTTATGCCCGGTGTGAGCGGCCTTCTTAAACAAATCTGTTAACTGGGCACGGGAATGGCTGCCCAGACGACAGGAACGAATCGCCGAAAGCAGCAAATCCCGGTTACGGATGTTGAATTTCTCTCGTAAGAACTGATTCATGATCAATAGCCTTTTTTTGAATTGATCAGGGGCAAGATCTTCCGCAAAACCGGATAGAAACCTCGGCGAAAGAGCCGCCTGGCCTTTCAGTCCACTCGCGACAGCTTCCCCCGCATTGTCCTGTCTCAGAATCAGTCCATGTTCTCTGATATCGTTGATCTGATAGGCCGGCCAGCCTAATAAAAGGCTGAAAAGAATATCTTTTGAGATTTGTGACATTTCGATTTTTTACCTATTCCCATTCCAATTTCTATACCAATTTCTTATTTCCTATTACTTGAGCAGGGTTCTTTTCTATATTTGTACTAAATCCAGGAGTATTTATAAAAACCCTAAAAAATATAACAATACATAGACTAAGGCAATCAGTGCCGATCCCGCGATCAGAATCAGCCCGCCGCAAGTCAATAAGTCCGACTTCATTTTCCTTATTTGGAAGAGCTGCCGCTCTGTCACCATAAAAGGAAACGGGGCATCGGCCTCAGCTTGTTCCATTTGGGCATATAATAAAGCGCCCATAAAATTGTCATGCTTTGCGGTATGGCAAAAGAATAAGGCGTAATGTAAAAGGCGATATTTTTGCTGCATGAACAAGGACTGAAGCAGAAAGATCTGAGCCATCGCGGCGCCTTTGGTACGGAACCAGAAAGCAAGGCTTAAGCGGAACAGATTCCGGTATTCCTTTTGAGTAAGGCAGGTGTAGCATTTTTCGTATAATAAAGCAATGCGTCCGGCTTTTGCTTCTTTTTCAAAAATAATGCTTTTCATTTCAAAGAGAGAGGACTTTTTTCTAGTCAGTTCGGAGGCGTGGAAGCCATCAATATGGCATTTCTTGGCAGCTGAAATATTACCTGTGGCCAGATATGTCTCAGCAAGTGCCTCGGCTAATTTCCGGTCGCTGCTATAAATCTTGTAAGCCGCTTGCAGGCTGGGAAGGGCTTTTTCATATTCCTTCTGCTCATAGGCCTCCATGCCGTCGTGCCATAGTTCGACATAGTGTTCAAAATCCCAATTCATATCTGGATGAAACAGGGAAAAATCAAGTCTGGCATAGGAATGAAGAATCCAGCGTTTCAAAAAGGCCGGCTTCTGTTCCAGTGAAAACTCACTGGCGACCAAGGCCCAGACGGAACGGGGCAGATAGCAGCAGATATTAAAAATATAGGGGGCCAGTATCTCCAGTTCTTCTCGCACCGTTAGAGGGAGATTGACAATGAGATATTTCCAGCAGCTTTTGTCGATCCGCTGAAAAAAATCCCGATAGAGCAGCAGCATGTCATATAAGCACAGATACAGCAGATTTCTTGTTTCGTTCTCATCATTGGGGTTTTGATCATTCAGCAGCTGATATCCGTCTGCTTGAGCCTGTTCTTTGATCAGGAGCAATAGCCGCGAAACCTCAGGATCCATTTTTTCGCCGATTCTGATCCCAAACATGTCGGCTGCTTCTTCTAAACGCTGCAATTCATATAGGATATGGTCGATTCTTTGCTGCAGCGCCCATTCGCCGTCATAAATTGCCATGGCTTCCTGAAAATAGGTCAAAGCCTTATTATACTGTTTCTCCGCTTGGGCGCAGGCTCCCTGATAGCGCAATTCAATATACTTCTCATAATCCCATGTAATATCCGGAGTAAAGATCCGGAAGGTAAAATCAAGCTGATTCTGATAGGCGCTCTGTCGTATAAACCGCTTGGAATCAGGTAGATAGAATTTCTCGTTCAGGTATCGCCAGACATCTGTAGGCAGGTGATAACATTCATTAAAAAAAAGCCCGGCATTTGCTTTAAACATGTCGTAGAACTCAAAATTCATCGACAGGAAAAGCTGTTTCCACTTGGATTTCTGGATTCTGTCCCAGAAGCTATGATATAACGCATATGCCTCCTGAAAGTACGGGGCAATGTCGCTTTCATCGGCAGAAGCCGATGGGAAAACCGTGACCGGGATATCATTTCCGGACGGAACCCGGATGCTGTGTTCCAAAAGTTTGAGGATTTTCTCATATGCCTCACGGACCATCATAAATCCGTCGGGATCCTCTTCCGGATGATGCATGTGGACGGCTTTGTTGTAGGCTTTACGGATGGCCCGGGCATCGTCCGTCGGATCGATTGCCAGTATGGCCCACGGATTTCGGTTATTTTTAACTATGATACCAGACTTACTCAAGTTCGCCGCCTTGATCCCATTCGTCTAACATTTTACTGAGCTTAGTGGCGAATCGTTCTGTTTCATTCAGGTCCTGTTTTTCCAGAACAGCATAAAAATCGGATAAGACTCGGGATATATATTGGCGTCTGTCGCCCAGGCTTTCCTGATAAATCCTTTCCCCTTTTTCAATCAGATGACGGTATACCGCATTTTCACGCGGATGAATCTTTAGGGCGGCCAGCTTTTTAAGGCAGTCGTCCACCTCTTCTTCCGTCATGGTGTTACCGTTACTAAGGAAGACCTGCCGAGTGGTGACATTCGTAGAAACTATGGTGATTTCCACTTCCAGGATGCCGTTGATGTCATACGTAAAACGAATATCTACGACTTCTTGTCCTGCCGGTGCTCCTTTCACATGGACTTCCATTTCACCGATCAGAATATTCTCACTTGCTTTGCGTGATTCCCCTTGGTAAACGGCACACCGGATATCGGTCTGATTATCCGTCAGGGTACCAAACCTTTCTACTTTGCTGCACGGGATCGTGGTATTTCTTTCGATGATCGGGAAGTAGATGTCACTCTCAAGGATGCGCCCATGACGGTGTGCAGTCTCTATCCCCAGAGTAAACGGGCATACATCCGTCATGATATTTTCTTTCAGGGTTTCGTTGCGGTCTTTCATAGCCGCGGCGATAGCGGCTCCGGTCACGACCACTTCATCAGGATTAATGCTGCATAACGGATATTTGCGGAATATTCGGCCGGCAAAGGAACGGATCATCGGCATTTTGGTAGAGCCGCCCACCAAGATCAGTTCATCCAGATCCTGTGTCCGGATTTTGGCATCCGCAAGCGCCTGCTTAAGTGGAATACGTAGCTTTTCCAACAAAGCTTCGCACAGTGACTCGAACTGGCTTTGCGTTAATCGCAGTTGATAATCCTTGTCGCCGATCCGGCAGGTCATTTCCGCGCTGACGGACACGGACAGCGCCATTTTCAGATTCCGTGCCTGTTTTATAATGTGGGCTTGCTCTTGTGTGGACAGGCTTCCGGTTTCCAGACAGTTTTCTGATAAGAAGGCCTGAACAATTAGTTGGTCAAAATTTTCGCCGCCTAAAAAATTATCACCGGATACGGCGCGTACTTCCAGCAGGTTATCAAATAAATCAATTACGGAAACATCAAAGGTTCCGCCTCCTAAGTCGAAGATCAAGAATTTCAGTTCTTCTTCCCGAGTATGAAGGCCGTATGCCAAGGCGGCCGCAGTCGGCTCGCTGATCAGCCGTTCCACCGTAAGTCCGGCGATGTGGCCGGCTTCGATGGTGGCACGGCGCTGGTGGTCGTTGAAATAGGCCGGCACACTAATCACCGCATCGGTGACCGGCATCCCCAGATAGGATTCGGCATCCTCTTTCAGCGATTTCAAGACAAGAGCCGATAGTTCCTGAGAACTGAAAAACTGATTGTTCAAGGAAATTTTTCGGGATGTCCCCATGCTCCGCTTAAAAAGGGCTGCTGTTTTCTCCGGATTGGTAATCAGCCGCTCCCGTGCCGCTTCTCCCACGATAAATTCGCCATTATCCAGGACGCTTACTACTGATGGTGTTAAATAATTGCCGAGTGCATTGGGTATTATTTTGGTTTCGCCTTCATCGAAACAGGCGATCAGACTGTTGGTGGTACCCAGATCAATGCCGATTGAGATGGATTTGGTGTTCATTTTCTCCCCTTATGTATATACTGTGGATTATTATAGGATTATTATAGCTTTATTAACTATTTATTATTAGCAGAATAACATATCATGATGAAAATGTCACTGTTTTTCGAATTATTTTAGCTGTAAGCTGTTTGTTACTGTTCACTCCAATACCGTGTTATTAAGTTTACCAGGGGGGGGGCTCGGGGGCCGGAGGGCTGGACGGTCGGATTATCTCTCTGGACGCGGCGTTTATAGCACTCCGAGGAACCCAGAGCATTTAAGTCTACTCAGAGGGGCTCCACTTGAATTGGTTTCCTCTGCATTGGCACTTAATGCGTTACTGTTCCAGCCTAGCCGAAGTGCATACGCCGTTACTCCACAGTAACTTTATGCACACAAATCGCTAAAAAGCGATTTGGCGCTTACGTAACTCGGGATTTTGCGCAAGAACAGCGCAAAACGCCTCGCAGTGGTCTGAGCTATAATCTTAATGCGTCCACCGAGAAAACCCGACCGTCCAGCCCTCCGGCCCCCGAGCCCTCACCTTGACAATAACTATAATTGGCATAGAAAGAACAATACAGGAACAGGGAAGGAACAATACAGGAACAATAAAGTTGACCATCTGCGGATATTATGGTACGATATCTGCGAGAAAATTAAGTCAATTAACACGTAAGAACTTTGTCACACGAAGACAAAATGGTCATAATACAGCATACGACAGGAGTCCAATATGCCAATCAGAATTCATAATTTCGGCGGAGCAATCGGCTGGAATCTGCAAAAGCTTTTCCCTAAGCTGTCCAGTGAGAGCTATCTCAAACTGCAGTTTATCAGCCGGCGAAAATCGCAGCGGGAATACATTGATTTTTTTACGGACAAATCAGAAAGCCCCTACCCCTGCATAGTTAATATCGAAACGATCAATCGCTGCAACGGTACCTGTGAGTTCTGTACGGCTAATAAAAATGCGGAAAAGCGTCCCTATATGCGGATGGAAGATGATTTATTTTACCGGATTATTGATCAGCTGAAGGACTGGGGATATAAGGGACATCTGACTCTTTATGGAAATAATGAACCTTACTTAGATACTCGAATTACAGAATTTCACAAGTACTGCCGGGAGCAGCTTCCGGAGAGCTTTATTTTCCTTTCCACTAACGGATTATTACTGGATATTGACAAGGTAAAAGCGATAGCGCCTTATGTGAATCAGTTGATTATTAATAATTACTGTACAGACATGAAGCTTTTTGACAATATACGGGTTATCTACGAATATGTAAAAGCACATCCGGATGAGTTCCGGGATGTGGATATCCTGATTCAGCTAAGATATAAGAAAGCGGTTCTGACCAACCGCGCCGGGAGCGCGCCAAACAAAAAAAACACGAAGAAGGTCATCACCGAAACCTGTCTGATGCCCTATACCGACATGTTTATTTTTCCCAATGGCAAATTGGGAATCTGCTGCTGCGACAATTTTGAGGTGAGTAATCTTGCCGATCTGAACGAGGTCGATGTGAAAGAAGCGTGGAACAGTGCCAAATATCAGAAGCTGCGGGAAGCAATCAAGAACGGCAGGCAGGATTATCCTTTTTGTAAATATTGTGACTTTATCGATGCGGGCTTGCGGATGGATGCCGTAAGGGATGTCCTGGAGCATAAAGAAATGCACGGGGCACGTCAGAGCCTGATTAGAAAATAAATACGGGCTGAAAATACTGGATATAAACGACTGACCCGGCCCGGGTCAGTCGATTTCACTTTCTTTGGCTTTTTCGTGGTATTCCTGTTCGGTATTCACGCTCCAGATATTCTGCTTGTCCGTAATCCCGCCCAGAATATTCTTTACCGCTTCAAAGGAAGTGCACATGGAATGGTCAATGTTATTGTAGCGGTGCTGGCCGTTGCGCCCGACGCAGAACAGATTGGGGATGCTGCTCAGATAGGCGGTCAGCTTATCGATGTCTTTGTAAGTATCAAAATAAGCAGGATAGGCTTTTTTAACGCGTTCGACATGGCTGTCGATCACTTCGCCGGCACTGTCGATCAGGCCCAGGGTAACCATTTCAGCGATGGCAAAACGGCTGAAATCAGCGTCACTCATGGTCCAGTAACGGTCGCCTTCGTTGCAGAAATATTCCAGGCCCAGCCAGACTGTATGCTCCAGATCTTTGATCATATAAGGCGACCAATTATTATAGATCTGGAAACGTCCCATCTGAACTGCTTTTTCATGGACATAGATCCAGCAGTCGGGTACGATGTTGTTTACTGTTTTCAGTTTGGTCTTATTGACCAGATTAATTTTCGGAACCAGAACGCCAAGCGTCATATAATCCCGATAAGGCAGGCCAGCCGCAATGTCGGCAATGTCTCGGGGAACGTCGTTCATGCCGCCGACTAGATCCTTGATGGGCATGGAAGAAATGACATAATCCCCTTTCATGCTGTCAAAGCCGCCCTTTTTTTCATAAGTCACGGAAGCGATTTGATTGGTCAGATTCTTGGTGATACCGGTTACTTTGTGGCTTCTTAAGATGGTACCGCCAAGCTCGGTGATCCGTTCGGCGGTTACATCCCATAACTGGCCCGGACCCAGTTTGGGATAGGTAAATTCTTCGATCAGGGAGGTTTCTACCTGACGCTTTTTGTTGCCGGGAATCAGCTTACCGAAAATATCCTTGATAATGGCCGCAATAGAAAGACCTTTTGTGCGTTGTGAACCCCAGCTGGGGTCGATCTCACTGGGATGCCGCCCCCAGAGATTTTCTGTATAATTCTCAAAAAACATCGAATAAAGCTTTTTGCCGAAGCGATTGATATAAAAATCCTCCAAGGAGACTTCTTTGCGTTTGTGGAAGACCGATTGAAGATAGCTGAAGCCTACCGACATGGTAGTGCCTAACCCCATATTTGCCAGCGTTTCAAACTTTAAGGAAATCGGATAGTCAAAGAATTTTTTATTAAAATAAATACGGGATACACGGCGTCTGGTTAACATAACTTGGTCAACTTGTTCCGGATCAGGCCCTCCCGGGATAACCGTTACCTTACGATCCAGCAGGATGTCATCATAAGCCGGACCGCCCTGTAAGGGCAGCATATTGTTCCACCATTGATTTACCTCAGGTATCTTGGAGAAAAAGCGGTGGCCGCCCATGTCCATCCGGTTTCCTTTATGATTAACGGTTTTAGATATCCCGCCCATGGCTTCGCTTTCTTCAAAGACCACTACTTCAAACTCCGGATTGCCCTGCGCATTTTTTTTCGTCAGTAATTCGTAGGCGGCGGTCAGTCCCGCAGGGCCGGCACCGATGACAAGAACTTTTTTCATTTAGAATATCCCTCACATAATGTTGGTATCTCAATATTACAAAATTATAGCATGTATTGCCAGTTGTGTCATTACTAAAATCATTAGAATCAAAAAGCTTTGGGCGGTTGGATATGAAGGCAGCGGGCTGGAATGGAAAACAAATAAGGATGAAATATATCAAGAATAAAAAGCAGGCAGGAATGGAAAAGCGCAGGCAGGAATGAAAAGTGGAAAAGCAGTGGACATGCCGAAAAAATTAGGATAAACTAGGAATTGATACATGAAAGGAAAGAAGGATGATTGTATTTCAGGTACTTAGTTTAATAATCTGGCTACTTCTGGTACCCTTGGCAATAGGGCTGCTGCCGGCTTCACTTTTAAACAGTCGTCAGCAAAAACCGGGTGTAATTCTGCTATTTGGTTATCTTATTATGTTTGCGGTATTTGAGTTAATGGCTATACCGGTAGTATTGACGGTGAACTATCACGGAATGACGGTCCTGTCATCATGGTTTACCGTGACAACGCTGGGTTTGGCGGTGGCAGGTATGGTCAGTCAGGCTTATGTTCGAAGGAAAACCGGAAAGCCTTTACTGACCTTGTCAGGTCAGCAGCTATTGGATGTCGGCCAACGGCATAAAATCACTATGGAAGAAAAAATAGTATGGCTTATTTTCTTGCTGCTGGTTGGGTTTCAGCTCTATATGGCATTTACCAGAGCCTCGTTTGACGGTGATGATGCCTATTATGTAGTACAGTCGCTGACAGCACAGCAACAGGACGTTTTATACCGCCGCGAACCGGATACCGGAATCAGCACTATACTGGATATGCGGCATGCATTGGCAGTTTTTCCGCTTTGGCTTTCTTTCATAGCCGTCAAAAGCGATATCCATGCAACGATTGTAGCCCATAGCATCATTCCGTTGATTTTGCTGCCACTTAGCTATTTGCTGTACTTTCAGATTGGCAGGAGCCTGCTTGGCCGGAAACGCGATATGCTGCCGATGTTCATGGTAATAATGGCCTTGATCCAGATGTTCGGTAATGTTTCAATCTATACCAATGAGACTTTCCTGATGACACGAACCTGGCAGGGTAAATCTTTTGCCAGTAATTTTATTCTTCCGGCAGTCCTTTGGCTTTTCCTGTGGATTTTTGAAGAGAATACAGAAAAGAACACAGAAGGGAACATAAAAGTCAGCATTTTATGGATCCTTTTGGGAGCGGCCAACTGGGCTGCCGGTATGTCAAGTTCCATGGCTATTTTTTTGACAGCAATGCTGTCGGGGGCTTTGGGTTTCTTTATGATGATCAGGAAAAGAAAATTCATGATCTTAGTGAAAACAGGACTAGCCTGCATCCCCAGTGCGATTTACGTTTTATTATATATGTTCTTATCTTAGTTCACATGTGAAAGGAGTTGCCCGTGTACGGAATTTTCATGGAAAGTGTTGTAATCCTGAAACTTTATACCGGCCTTCGATATCTTGCTCCATTATATCTGGCAGGTCTGATTTATCTTTTGATTACAGAAAAAGAAAAGCGGATCAGAACACTGATCGTATATGTTCCTATGGCAATCCTGGCTGTTTATCTGTGTCCTTTGTTCCGCTGGTTTTTTGTCTGGATGGATCAAGGCGGCGAGACGTATTATCGGGTGCTATGGCTGCTGCCGATGGGGATAACGATTACTTATGCCGGCTGCCGGCTGTTTGCAGCCCATAAGCGGATCGGTCTGATCGTGATGTCACTGGCGGTTATGTTAGGCGGTACGTATGTGTATAACAGTCAGTATATATCAAAAGCGGAAAATCTATATCATATCCCCCAGACAGTAGTGGCGGTATGCGATTATCTTAAGGAAAATGAAGAGACGGATTATATCCAGGCAGTATTTCCGGAAGAACTGGTGCATTTCGTGCGGCAGTATGATGCAGATATCGGAATGCCTTATGGCCGCTCCATGCTGGTTCCGCAATGGGGCTATTACAATGCGGTACATGAGGCCATGGAAAAATCGGAAGTTATTGATGTGGAGGCATTGTTGGAAGCTACAAGGGCAACATTGTGCAATTATGTAATCTTGCACGAAAACCAGCCATTAAGTGATGATCCGGCAACCTACCGGATGGAGCTTATGAGTAATATTGACGGTTATCTTATCTATAAGGATGTTGAAGTTGAACAGATCATCATCGAAGAATATTTGCCTTATATGTAATTTGCTCCCTTGGGATCCTGGGTATTATAAATGATAAACTAGGATTCCGCCCAAAATCAGTGCCATCCCCAGTATCTTTCGAAAAGTAAATCTTTCTTTAAAGAAGAAATAACTCAATACCATAATCAGTACATAACCGGACGCTTCCACTACCGGAACATTGGTAAAATCCAGTCCCTGATAAGCCAATATCGTGAGGAACAAAGCAATAAACATCATGCCGTACCCACAGATGACATAAGGATTGACATATTCCCGTAACACGGAATCGTAGGTTTTGGCAGAACTTTTTTTCAACAGGATCTGGGAAAAGGATGAAATGATTATAGAAAACATCAGGGCCACGAAATATCGGTTCATATTTGTTCCTCCCTTCCGCCGTTCATAATCACTATGCCGGCAAAGACAATCGCAATACCAATCAGTTTAGCCGGTGTAAGCTTCTCATCAAAAATAAGAAAACCCCATAACAATCCCCACAATAGCGTCATAGCCTTATTGGCATAAGCAATGGATAGTTCGAATTTTTTGATGACCTGCTGCCAAAGCAAGGCGTATATTCCCAAGATGACGACAACGCCGACTGCTGCCAGAACAAATCCGGCTGAAAAAACCGACTTCAGCGAATCTAATTGGCTGGAAGCCAGTTTGGCGGCAATACTGGAAATACTATAAATAACAAATACTCCTTGCAGCAACAGGATGTCTCTGAACTTGGTTTTTTTCTTCATAGGCTTTCTTTCTCACAATTCTGAGTTTATTTGGAAGTCCTGTCGTTCCTGATTAAAGAGTTTAATTAGGACGCCCCTGAAATATATATAAAGAATAACAAAAATCCCAATTTCGATCAATCAAAAAATAAATACATATTTTAAAAGTTATTAATTTTTTATGAATCCATGGATTTTTTTTTCCAAAAATAGTAAACTAATCCGTAAGGAATTAAAAAGCACAGACTGCGAAATGCAAGGGGTGTAAGATGAAATTTAAATTCAGTATCCATTTACTGGTTCTGGCAATTATTGTGGTAATTTTTGGAACAGCTATATTTATCCTGCTCAGATGGAATGTCGGCACTGATTCAGACTATGATCCTTCCGTGATATCGGAAGAGTTTGATGAGGAAGCGCTGGATATTATCATGCCCATGCTGGCGTCTGACCTGGAAGGCAAGCTTGACGACGGGGAGACTACGATTGTTTGTCTGGGCAATAACCCTTTTACCGACGAACGGGGTGAGAACGGCCTGGCGGCGCAGATCGCGGAAAAAACCGGTGCGACCGTATACAACGCCGCCTTCCCCGATTCGGTAGTGGTCTGTAAATACCCCGTGTATGATCCCTACTATACAAGGGATGTCTTTAACCTGTATTATGTGACCCAAGCTTTGATTAATGGGCAGTACAGTCCTCAGGCTTCCGCCGCGGAATATGAAGAGGACAGCAAATACAAAGAAGCCGTACAGGAAATGATCAAAATAGACTTGGATAAGGTCGATATCATCCTCCTAATGTATGACACAACGGATTATAACACGCTTTCGACGGCAGACAATCCCAATAATGAATATGACGTGACGGCATTTACGGGGGCGCTGCGCACCTCAATTGAGAATGTGCAGGCAGCATATCCCCATATCCGTATTTTTCTGATGTCACATACCTATGCCCAGCACCGTGATGAAAAAGGCAAGCTCCACAATGGCACCATAACCGATCTGGGTAACGGCACGGTTCCCCATTATCTGATTATGGGCTATGATGTTGCTTTAAGCTGCGGCATCTCGTTCATAGATAATTACTTTGGTACGATTCATGAAGGAAATTATCAGGAATATATGATTGATCATATGCATTATAATGATGCCGGAAGAGAACTGCTGGCCCAGAGAATTGCCGATATCATCAACCAGGAAAAAGATGAAAAAAATAGGCCTTAGCGGCCTATTTTAGCACTACATTTACTTCATCTGCCTGTCCGGCAATGGTGCATTGGAGTTCCCGGTACCATTTACTGTATTTATGCATCCGGTAAGTGATACTGAGATCCGACAAATGAGTTTCGCTTTCGCATTTGATCTTAAAAGCCGCCCGCTCATCTATGTCCAATTTTACATAGTCTATGTAAGAGATTTTAAGTTCAGAAATAGACTTCGTGCATTTGGGACAGGTTAAATGGTGTCCATTTAGCATAAACATACGTTTACAATGCGGGCAATAATGCATATACATCATATAATTCCCCCCTTTAAATGATACAAATGTGCTTCAAGTAAATTGTGGCAGTTTTTGCAAAAAAAGTCAACCACTTATTTTTTAAGTTATCGCGCAAAGTTAAAAATTGGAACTTATGTTAATTCTTTTTTATATATTTTTTGGTATAAAAACCTTGTATTTGTCGGATTGAGATGATATAATGTTACAAAAATGTTAAATAGGAGAGTTTACATAAAAGTGCGTAGGAAAGTTGTCGGAATGAGTAAAAAAAGTAAAAAAGGTGTAAATAAATTCAAGAAGGCTGAGCTGGACTGGTTTGAGCCGGACGGGAATTCGGATTACGAGGCGAATGAAGAGTACGAAGAAGCTGAAGAGTACGAAGCTGAAGAGTATGTAGAATACGAAGAGTATGAAGAAGCTGATCAGTATGAGGAATACGAAGAGTATGAGGAATACGAAGAGTATGAAAAAGCTGAAGAGTATGTAGATTACGAAGAGTATGATGATTTCGTTCCGGGTGACGAACCATATGACAAAGAAGGCGAGTATTATGATGCCGAGGGTGACGGGTATACAATAGATGATGATTATGCTGGTGAATACGATACGGATGAAGAATATTATGCCGGGGACGAGGATGGTTACGGCGATGAAGAGGATGGCGTAGAATACCTTGAGGACGAAGAATATTCCGGCCATAGTAAAAGCCGGACAAAATACCGCCCCCGGCGCAGAGGCAATCCTTTTTTTATCAGATTAAAAGATAAGCTGATGAACATGAGTACGATAGACCATGTCGTAATGATGACGGGTCTGGCCGTGCTCCTGATTGCTATTTTCACCGGTTCCATGTATCTTGGTGCCAGAAACCAAAACAGCCAGCTAGAAGCCTTCTTGGAGGTTGGGACTTTGGCCGAGCATATTACCGTGATCGGTGAGGCGGGCCTGATTGCGGTGGCTGATGCACAAATAGCAAAGAATATAGCGGCAGAGCTTGAGGTGACGCAAGAAGAGAAGGTAGAAGAAGTCGTTGACAGCAAAAGAATCCGTATGGGCCTTTCCTCGATCCAAAACGACCTGAAAATAAAGTTTACCAACGAATCCACTGGCAAATTAATTACAGATATTGAGTTTCAGGTAGAAATAGCGGGGCCGAAAGAAGCGATCATGGAAGCAGAAGATGACGATAAAGACGGGATTATTTATCTGACGAACATCGCCACCGGCGAATACAAGGTAGCATTGACAGATGGTACCGACATGAAGGATTATATTATTGACAGGCCGTCTGGGATCATAACGGTACGTGATTCTATCGAATATAAGAAAGTAAATGTCGAGGATGAAGTCAAAAAAGAATCAGAAATCAATGTAGCAGTAGAAGATACCAAAGTTAATGAAACCATCGTGGAGTCGGTAAACACCGATACCGTAGAGTGGGTTGAGTCAACCAAGACTCCCGTTTCTGAAAGCAGCAAGGAGCAATATGAGGAAGTTTCCAAATCCAATATCACCGATCCCTCAAAATCAGCCAAGGCAACTCGCAATTCCGCACAGGAACACCTTGAAAGCGCATCCGTGCCGACGACAATGCCTATGGATATTCGGAAAAATGATCCGGTTCGGTCCGTCGCGGTGCCGGCTGGCAGGGGATATGAAAATGGGCGTTCCATGCCTTTTAGCAGGGTACCGTTGACAGGGGATTCCACGCCGACACCGACAGAAATACCGACGCCGACACCGACAGAAATACCGACGCCGACACCAACAGAAATACCGACGCCGACACCATCAGTATCCCCGTCGACATCCCCGTCGCCGACGCCAACGGCGAAGCCGACAGCGACGCCCAAAGATGCCACCAAAGATACGAAAAGCAAGCTGAAAGACAAAAGTGGCAGTCAACTTTATGTTAAGGATGACTCGGGGAATTACGTTGAAGCGGTTTATGCTGACTACTTCAAAAAAAGTCATTTTTATAAAAAAACTACTCAAAAAACAGTAGAATACCGATATACCGGCTGGCAAGTATTAGACGGAAATACATATTTCTTTGATAAGAACGGCAATAAAATAACCGGGAATCAGATTATCCAGGGAGCACAGTATTATTTTGAAAGTAACGGGGCACTCAGTAAGAGTTCCGGGAATCTGGGGATTGACGTATCTAAGTGGAACGGCTCAATCGACTGGAATGCGGTGAAGAATGCCGGTATCTCTTTTGTCATCATTCGTTGCGGGTACCGGGGTTCCAGCACGGGCGCAATGGTAGAAGACCCTACTTTCCGGGCCAATATCCAGGGAGCGACGGCAGCAGGGATCAGGGTAGGGGTTTACTTCTTTACCCAGGCTGTCAATGAAGTCGAGGCGGTCGAGGAAGCTTCCATGGTATTGGGACTGATCAGGGGCTATAATATATCTTTCCCGGTCTTTTTGGATGTGGAAGCCACTGCCGGAAACAACGGGCGCGCCGACGGCATCAGCCGGGATACCCGGACTGCTGTGTGTAAGGCTTTCTGCCAGACGATACAGAACAGTGGATATACGGCGGGGATCTATGCCAATAAGCACTGGCTTACCAGCTATATCAATGCCGGAAGCTTAAGCCAATATCGAATATGGCTGGCTCAATATGCCGCCGCGCCGACCTACAACGGTCCTTACAATATGTGGCAATACTCATCGAAAGGTTCTGTCAGCGGAATCAGCGGCAATGTGGACATGAACATCAGCTATATGTAATCGTTAATACTTAACAATGGCAAATAGAGCGGGGCAAAAAGGAAAATAATTAATTCAGGAAAATAAAATCTACCTGAGGAGGGTCAAATGAAAACTTACTTAGTTACAGGGGGAGCCGGATTTATCGGTTCCAATTATATCCATTATATGTTCCGGAAGTACGGCGATGCCATCCGGATCATCAATGTGGATGCACTTACCTATGCGGGTAATCTGGAGAATCTTAAGGGCGTGGCGGAAAGAGAGAACTACGCCTTCATTAAGGCTGATATATGCGATAAAAGCGCCATCGCGGCGATCTTTGCTGCCAACGACATTGACAGGGTGGTCCATTTTGCGGCGGAAAGCCACGTGGACAGAAGCATCAAGAATCCGGAGGTATTTGTACAGACCAATGTACTAGGAACTTTAGTCATGCTGAACTGTGCGAAAAATGCTTGGGAAAACCCTGACGGCACGTATCAGCAAGATAAAAGATTCCTTCATGTTTCCACGGATGAAGTCTATGGTTCACTGGAAGAAGAAGGGACGTATTTCTATGAAACCACCCCCTATGATCCCCACAGTCCTTACTCGGCCAGCAAAGCGGGATCGGACATGCTGGTAAGATCCTATATGGACACCTACCGCTTTCCGGCCAATATCACCAACTGTTCCAATAACTACGGACCTTTCCAGTTTCCGGAAAAGCTGATTCCCCTGATGATCAACAATGCCCTGCAGGGAAAAAACCTTCCCGTCTATGGGGACGGCAAGAACGTCAGGGACTGGCTGTATGTGGAGGATCATGTCAAGGCGATCGATTTGGTTCAGGAAAAAGGCCGTTTGTATGAGACTTATAACATCGGCGGCCATAATGAGAAGCAGAATATCGAAATCGTCAAAATTATTCTGGACACGCTTCGGGACATGCTCCCCGAGCAGGATCCCCGCAGGAAACACATAAGCTACGATCTGATCACCTATGTGGAAGACCGCAAAGGCCACGACCGGCGTTATGCGATTGCCCCCGATAAAATCAAGGCGGAGATCGGCTGGGAGCCGGAAACGCGGTTTAGCGAAGGCATCAGGCTGACCATCCAATGGTATTTTGAGCATGAAGAATGGATGAAACACGTAACCAGCGGGGATTACCAAAAATATTATGAAGAAATGTATCAAGTATGACATGACCTACTATTTACCGCTTATTTTAACTGTAGTAGCAAACATCATCTATCATATTGCCCAGAAATACACCTCGCATAAGATTAATCCCGTCTTTTCTCTGTTTGTCACCTATCTGGTGGCGACGATACTGACGGCGGTTCTTCTCTTGTTCTATAAGCATGAGAATACCTTAAAACAAAATATTCAGGATCTGAACTGGTCGGCATTCCTGCTGGGCTTGGCGCTGGTAGTACTGGAGCTGGGATATCTGCTGGTCTATCGGGTCGGGTGGAACATCAGCACCGCCTCGATTATATCCAATATCCTGCTGACCATCGTCCTGATCCCGGTCGGGCTGTTGCTGTTCAAGGAAAGGCTGAATATTGTCAATGTTATCGGGATCGGTGTAAGTATATTGGGAATTATCTTAATAAATTATACAAAACCGCAGTGATTTGATGCACTTCGACTAGGGCCTAAACAGTAACCCCGGATTATTTGTGCCTATGGAAGGAGCTATAAATAAATTTACAAAAAAAATAATATATGTTATAATAGAAAAAGGGGAATATACAATATTTTTTATTATTTGTCGCCTTATGAAATTGTATATGCTCATAGGGTTTTTTTATTTCTCAATATTATGAGAGGTTATATTAATGAATATTACTATATGTGAAGATAATATACAAATTGTAGGTGAGTTAGAAAAAATTGATACATATGAATTTTATAGTAATTTATCTGATATTTTGGTCAAATTAAACATGATGATATTTGTTCGGGTTCATAATTCTTATATTGTTAATATGGAATATATTAAAACCAGTGATGCAAATTATGTTATTTTGACAAATGGAGAAAAAATATCTATTACGAAAAAATTCTATAAAGATTTTAATACAGCTTATCGTAATTTTGTTTTAATGAGGGCCAAATAGATGGATGTAATAATAAAAATAATATTAAGTATTGGTGGGGTTGTAATCAACTATTTATTTTTTACTTCCTATTTCAAACCTAAGTTTGATAATAATAAATTGAAGATGGTCATGATCATTGGCACTCTGGGTCTGGCGGGAAGTACCACTAATTTATTTAGTTCCAATAGTTTAATAAATTCAACAGTTACAATTTTAACATTATACATTGTGGGCATTACTATGTTTTATGGGGGGATTGCTAAGAAGATATTTCTTGGTATTGTTTTTATTCTTTTTTCATTAGTATTGGAATTGTTAATTACTTTTATGACGGTATATTTTATTAATAAAAGTCTGTTAGATATTGTAGATAATCCAGATATACCTATTTTGTCACTGCTATTTTATTACTTCGTTGAATTTGTGATTATCTGGAGTTTAAAACATAAGCGAATTCGTAATGAAATATCATTAGAAATTAGCATTTATTTAAAACAGATTATTATTCCATTAATTAGTTTGATAAGCATTTTTTTTGTAGTAAAAATGCAATTAACCAATGGTAATATCAATTATAAAAATACAGCGTATATTATTGCTTTTTTAGTGATAATAAATATAGCACAATATCATATTTATGAAAAATTTGAATTATTATACCAGAATTACTTTAACACCATGTTACTATTTCATAAAAGTGCAATTATATTGGAAATTGTAAATAGTACAGACGGTAAAGTGAGGGATTTAGCCACTAGGAAAACAAATGTAAAAGCGCATGGACTGGGAATAAAAAGCATATTATCTATCATGGAGAAATATCATGGGGATTGCGAATTTAAAATGAATGATCATTCGTTTAGGTTACAGTTAAATATGTGGGAACTATAAAAAGATACAATAATCATAGTAAATTATTACAAACAGAATAAGTTAAAAAAAAGATGTGTTACATTTAGTGTAAGTAATGTAACACATTTTTTTTACTCTTGAAGATTACTATGAAAAAATTAGCTTTATCAATGGCTGCAAAAGCAGCATTTGTGGCGACACAGGCTGTTGTGGATGGACGTTGTTGGTTCTTTTTATATGAAGAAAAGATTCCCCAAGAGATTTTAGAAAGACTTAAAAATAAGGAAAAAGCAAGCAAGTTTGGCATACATGTTGGGTGAAGGAATGAATAATTTATCATAAGCATTTGTCTATTCTATGTAATAAAATTTTTATCTGTAGAAATTCGATGAAAACAAAATAAGAAGGACCAAACGGTGCGGGTAAAAGTACCACCATTAATATTCTGAGCGGTGTCATCGAAAAAGACAGCGGTGTAATTGAAATCATGGGGCAAGATTTTGAAAAGAATAAAGAAGAAATCAAAAGTAATATGGGTGTGACTCCTCAGGATATTGTGATATTTGAAGATCTGACGGCTAAAGAAAATCTGGAGTATTTTGGTTCTTTGTATGGTCTTCGGGGAAATAGATTAATAGAGTCAGTTGATGAGACTTTGGAATTCATTGGTTTAACCAACGTTAAGAAGAAATTTCCCAGGACATTTTCCGGCGGAATGAAGCGGCGGCTTAATATTGGCTGCGCGATTGTCCATCAGCCAAGAATTATTATATTAGATGAGCCGACGGTGGGAATAGATGCCCAGTCCAGAAATCATATCTTAGCGTCCATTAAGGAACTTAATGCACGCGGGGCAACAGTAATATATACATCCCATTATATGGAAGAAGTCGAGGCTATCTGTGATGATATCATTATTATTGATCAGGGTGAAATAATTGAACAGGGTGAAAAAGAAGCTCTGATAAGCAAATATAATAATGAAAGAAAATTTGACATTATGCTTGCT
>QMCE01001327.1_pt1 | contig 20376 bp, 13 predicted proteins | sample 1821851 | NCBI WGS metagenome assembly QMCE01 (sample SAMN09453174, study PRJNA476694) | Termite gut metagenome, whole genome shotgun sequencing project. | isolation source: worker | host: Odontotermes sp. | place: South Africa:Pretoria | collected 2016-01-28 | reverse complement strand
CAGCGCCTGGGAGCCTTTCAGGTAGCAGGCTGTGCCGGTGCAGACGGAGATGACGGCCTTCCCGGGGGGTTCGAGTTTGAAATAGTGGTAGAAGGTGAGGGCTTCGTAGATGCGGGCGAGGGGGATGGAGAGCTCTTTCGAGAGGTAGAGAGCCACTTCCCGGGGGACGTAGCCGCGCGCGTTCTGGATCTCGTGGAGAACCATGATCAGGGAGCCGCGTTTCGACTTCCATTTGCGGACGGCGGCGACGACATCGGGTTCGGTGCCTGCCTTGTCCACGATGCTGGTGATGCCTTTTGCTTCCGGGTTTTCACTCATAATGCTCTCCTTTTTCCATCCTCGCAGGCGGCCTGTAAACGGGCAACTTTCCGGAGGATAATCCGATAACGGGTGTTGTTTCGCAATGACGCACTGCAAACACTGTTTCTTGAGGAATCAGCAGTCGAAAGCGGCTGCTCCTGTTTGTGCGCTTTGGAGCTGGAGCGCGCAGGCGCGGAGCGTGTCGAGGAGCGCCGCGAAACCGGGGCGCGCCGCGTCGGCTTCGCACGGCAGGAAAAGCACCTCGTGATGCGCGTCGGGAAGAAAACTGTCCGCCGCCGCGCGGCCGATCCGTTTGGGGCTCCCCCGGGTCATATCGTCCAGACTGCCGCGAAAGCGGCGGTACTGCGCGAAAACGTCCCTGTTCTTTCCCGATCGGTTGTACAGGTAGAGAAGGAGGGAAATTCCCCGGCTTTTTTTGACGATTTCCGGCACCGTCATATTCTGGTACACCGCGCACGCGGGGGCGTCGCGGAGCAGTTCGAACCAGGAGCGCATTTCCAGCGCATACCGCGTGGCATACGCCGCCGTCTCCTCCTGCCGCGCCGCGGCGACAACGCCCCATCGCTTCGCCGCCTTGCCGTCGGATTTCGTGAACGCCGCGGCATGCGGCTTCGCGACAAGGGCGGCAAGGTCGACTTCGTCCTTTCCCTCGGAAGCGCGTTCCAGAAGAACGTCGGGGCGGGAGAGTCTTTGATGGAGTTCTGTTTCATTCATTGCACGCCCTCCCGCTACAGTATGAGGTTTTCCAGAACGCCTCCCAGCTCGTCCAGATCCGATGATCCCGCCGCGATCTTTTCCACCGCTTTCGCCAGGAGAGAAGTGCTTTTGCGCGCTTCCACGACGGTATAGAGTTGACCCCCGTAGATGAAATTGGGAATTCCCCCGCCCCGGTAATACATCGTGTCGAAATTCATTCCCGGAAGGCCCACAAGCTTCAGGAGGAAATGCCGATGCCCGCCGTGGACGACGCTGTCCGCAAGCATTGCCCGTATCATTGCCTCGGGATCGCGCAGGAGAGCCGGATCCTTGAGCAGGAACGGCGCTATCGACATGCCGCAGGCCCGCATCGAGGAGCCCCCCTTGAAATTCATGTGCAGCCAGTCCTTCGGGATGATCTGGCTTCCGGAGAAATGATAGTCCAGCTGGATCAGGTAGAGGAGCAGGGACAGACGCAATCCATACGCGGGCCGGGGATTTCCATTGCCGCGCACGCCGGGAAAAAAGAAGGCCAGAATTTCTTCCGCCGCCACCGCGGCGGACAGGAGACCGCCTATCTTCTTGGTCATCGCCTCGCTGGCGCTGAAACAACGGACCACGCGGGCACGGACGGCTTCGCTGTCGGACAACAGCTTTTCCACGTTCACGCCCACAGTAACCTGAAAGATGAGCGGGAACCAGGCAAGCGAGTGGCGGAACGTCATGGCCGCCGAGGACTGCATGTGTGTCCGGGTCGAGTCAAACCGGACTGTCGGATGGTAGTCGGCGACCTCTCTGCTGCTCCTCCTCGCGTCCAGCCTGTGGAGGGCTTCCACAAGCCGCGTCACGCCGGCGCGGTCAAGAGGAAACGGATCGCTCACGTACTCCATTTTGAAGGTTTGCCGCGCAGCGGGATTTGCCCTGAAATTACTGGCGAACAGGTTCGGTTCTGCCGTCGGATGAAAGCCGCGGTCTTCGTTCATCGGCGTTTTTTTCAGGGCGCGGAGAAACGCGTCCGTCTTCATCTCGCGTGCGTCCAGTCCCCCGTCGCTTGTCATGACCATTCTGTTGCTGGCCGCCTCGATCTCGAAACCCAGGCGGGGAATATCCCCTTCCGGAGCGCGCTCCTGCACCCTTTCCGCCAGAATGAAATATCCCCTGGGAAAATGATCGGTATAGTGCGTGTTGTAGTGCAGCAGGTAAATGTAGTGGCTCAGGGGCATGTAAGTCACTCCCGTGCTCGGCACGCTTGAAAGGCTCGGCAGGCGCGACAGGCTCGATTCGCTTGAGGAACTTGAAGAGCTTGACGGGCTCGGTTCGCTTGAAGAGCTTCCTACAGACATGGTTTTCTCCTTCAGTGATGCGGACACGAATCGAACACGCTGCTTCCCGCCATCGCGTCCGTCCCGAGGCGGGAATTGACCCTGCCGAGACGGGTGCGGAAACGCTCCGGCAGCGCCGCCCAGCCGAGCCGGAATGGCGCCCCCTCCCCCGTGCCGCCCGCCGCGCGGACGCAGGCGGAAGGCACATCCTCCCCCTCCTGAGCCGCCCCCAGCTCCGCGCACATCCCCGACGCCTCCGCCATCCACAGGCGCAGAAGATGATTCTGAAAAATATCAAGAAACTCCTGCAGCGCCGTGTTCCCCTCCTGCCCCTCCTGAACGACATCCTCCCGGAACGACGACGGCATCGGCCCCTCCGGCCCCATGATGCCGGAGAGCGCGACGTCGAGACAGGCGCACGCGCGCTCCGCATCCCCCGCAGCACCTTGATCCATGCCCGCACGCACAAGCGGCGCGCGATCCGGATAGCGGACGAAACGAAGCCCCGCAACCTCCGACGACGAAAACGACAGAGACGCGGGAAAACAGAAACGCCACCCGTCCTCCCAGAGCTCCGGCGCATACGCATCCAGCAGCACATACGCCTGCCACAGATCATACGCGCAGGGATGCGCAAGAAACCGGCGGGGGAAATGCGGCTGCGCGGCGCTCATAGTCTGCGCCTCCCGCTCCGCGCAGGCCAGCGGCGCAGCTCCTCCCCCGCGAACGCAGTCAACTGCGTGAACGAATGGACGCCGGCGAAAAGCGCCAGGAACGACTCAATGACAGACGCGAACAAAAAGGGCGACGAACCGGCGAACGCCTCCGGAACCAGCCGCAGCGTGAACGCATGCCCCCAGGCCGCCCCCCCCATCGGGAGCAAACGGCTCGCGCGGAGAGGAACCAGCGTGTCTGCGCACTCCAGCCCGGCGATGCCCTCCACCTGCGCGAGGCCGCCCGCGCAGCCGTCCGGAACAACGAGGCGGAGCAGTTCCTTCAGCGCCTGCGTCCCGTCCTTCCCCGACAGCGGCCGCCCGCGCGCCGTCACCGCGGCGACAAGCCGCCAGAGCGTATCGCCGTCCGCGGGCGGATCGTACTGCCGCGTCGGCGGGCGCTCCATAAAGGCGGACTGCATGTCCATCTCGTCGTCGTTCTCCAGACGGACGGCGTTCCCCACGGCGGCGGCCCTGCCCCGGTCGGTGCAGAGGGCGCGGACAGACACGGTGAACGGCTCCTCAAGATCGCGCACGTCGGGCGTTTTGAAAAAAAGCTCCACATCCGTCCCGTCGCCGTCCACCCGCCGCACCCGCCGTTCGTACCAGCGCCACAGAGCGGGAGCCCCGCCGTCTCCGGCGGAAGCGGCGTCGCCATGCCGGGGGATGACGAAGGAACGCCCGCCGGGGAGAAGCGCCTCCACCTCCAGAACGGAATGCACCTCCGACGCCTCCGGCCGCGCGCGATCCACGTCGAGACGGTGGCTGTGGCGCGTGTGATCCACCGGAATCGGCTCGGCGAGGGTTTCGTACAGGTTCACCACCGGCACGGCGCAGGCGTCGAACTGCAAAAAATCCGCGGACACGCCCGCCGGCGGCGGCAGGCGGAAGCGCAGGGAAATGGTCGCCGTCCCCCCCCGCTCCGCGTAGCGGGACAGATCGAGATCCCAGAAAAGAAACCGCTCGGGACAGACAAAATATTCCAACAAAAGCTGGTACGAAGAATATCCGGACGCATCCCCGGGCAGCACCAAATCCTCCGGCGACAGCCCGCCCGGCCGGAGAGCGTCCGCGCCGAGGCGGATCGGCTTGCCGTCCCCGCGCGGGCGCTCGTCGAAAACAGAGACGTCGACGCAATTGCAGTGCACCCACTGATGCAGCGGATGCGTGTTGCGGGGATCCCCCCGGAGAAACAGCCTGAGAGAAGGCAGCGCCCCGATGTTCTCCACAGTCAGGTTCAGCCTGTATCCGTCCGCGCTGTCGAACCCGTGCCGGACAACCTTCGCTCCGGACAGAAGGAGCGGCCACCCGGTCCGCCAGCGGACAACCCCGCCCTCCGCGTCGCGGCTGTGAAAGCGCGATCCGGCCGGCAGCGTCCGCCCCGCGGGAAACGCGGCGGCGAACCCGTCGCGCGGCGTCAGGGAGGCAATGCCGATGGAGGGAATGGGAGAGACAAGGTGTGGATGGAGAGTTCGCAGAATCCGCTGCGCCGCGAAGGGCAGCAGCGCCTGCGAATCGCGGCGGATGCGCGCGGCGAACCAGGCCGTCCCCTCCAGCAGGCGCTCCACCATCGGGTCCTGCGTGTCGCCCCAGTGGAGGCCGAGGGCGGAGGCCATTTCCGGATGGCGCTTGCCGAAGAGGTAGGCGTCCTTCCGCAGGGCGCGGAGCTCTTCCTGATAGAAGTCGATGAAGGAATCGGCGGTCATCCTGTCTCTTTCTCTTGCGCTCGGAGTGAGGAGATGGTTTTCTCATATCCGTCAGGGAAGGTGGATATAATTCGGACGACGCATGATACGCAAATGTTTCGTTGTCAGATCCGCGGCGGCAGGACTTCTCCCGCCGAAAGCATTTTCATAGTATATGGTCCATTTCATCGATCCGTGTTGGCTGCTCACAAAGAATTTCAGTTTTTCTTCACATGAAACCGGGTAGCTGTGGTTGTTCAGAAATCTTGCTGGACTGGGGGTTCCATGCTCCTTAAAACAGGGGCTGTGAGACAGGAAAACATCAGCGCGCGCCGGCGCTCTGCCTCTTCTGGCCTTGAATTCCCTGACACATTCACTCCAATGCTCGATCATGGACTCTTCGGCGTGTCTCCCTTCCCGATCCCTGCCGGTCAAATATTGATCCAAAGCCCTTTGTGCATATGGCTGTACCGCAATCCACTGTTGTTGCGTCGGGGGATTTGGGGGATTTGGGGGATTTTGAAAACGGCTTATTATCTCCGCATTCAGCGCAAGTCTGTTTCGAGCATTGGCATTGGCGACTCCTGTCGCATCCGCACGGCTGAAGAAAACAAAGTACACGGCTCCCTCAAGGCTTAACACAAGCCATACAGTCAAATTTGGTCGCGATCGCGCAACAGCCATGGCATCCGTTAAATTTTCTTTAATGATCATGCTCGTCTCCAAATCATTCGGCGAACGATGAATTCCATCCGTCCGAGGCCGGCCCGCGTTTCCGCCGTGACGAGGAGGACGCCGCCCTCCCCGACCTCGACCCGGACGCGCTCCAGCCGCGTCTCGAACCGCTCCAGCGTCTCCCGGATGCGCGCGGCGAGACGCCACATGTCGTCCGCGGAGTCCGGCGACATGTGCGTGAAATCCGGCAGGCCGTAGCCGACGACGGACGGCTCGTCGGCGGGGGAGCGCGTGTTCAGAAGCGTCTCCACATCGCGCCGGATGGCGGCGAGGCACTCGTCCGCGTCCATCCACGCGCCCCCGCCGGCTTGCAGAAACCGATCCAGAAGAGGACGGGGAAAACGCGCCTCCCCCCGCCCTCCCTTGTTGGACAACGCCATGATCAGCCCTTCTTTTCCATCGCGAGATCCCACTCCGCCGGCATCGCCCCCTCCGCCTTCCCGTCCTCTTTCTGCGGAAGGTATTCAATTTTGATCTTGGAATAGCTCATGGAAATCTCCTCGCTCGCGATGGAGTTCCCGCCGCCGTGGAGGGAGAAGTTGGCGAAGACGACGTTGGCGAGGGTGATCTTCATGTATTCGATGACGTTTTCGCCGTTGTTCGTGACGGCCGTGATCACCGCGTCCTTGATCGTCTTCCCCGACCACATGGCGGCGAGGATGAGGGAGGTCGACTTGTCGGAATATTTCGAGAAATTGACCGTGCCGTGGTTGGCGCGCCCCGACGTGTGGATGCTGCCGCTGCGGGACTCGGCGACGGGCTGGTAGCAGCTGTACGAGAAATTCATGATTTCAATCTGTTCCTTGTACGCGTCGACGGTCGACTCGCCCTTGATGCCGTCGATCTTCAGGTAAATGTTGGATGCCATGGTTCAGTGCTCCTTGTTTTGCATAATGAAAGAAATGAAACATCACGCGGCGGGCGCGGGGAGTTTCGCGACGAGCCGGATGCTCACCAGCAGCTCCTCCATCTGGAAATGCGGACGCAGGTACATGATCGCCCGGTACGCGCCCGGATTCGCCTCGTCCTCGACCACGTCCACGCGGGCCTCGCGGAGGGGATAGCTCGCCTTCAGGTTCTGCGACGCGTTGTCGGTGAGGAGAACGTACGCGGAGAGCCAGTTGTTCATGAACGTCTCCACGCTTTCCCTGTCCAGGAAGCTCCCGATCTTGTCCCGCATGATGCTCTTCACGTAGTGGGCGAAGCGGGAGGCGTTCAGGATGTACGGCAGCCTGGCGGAGAGGTTGGCGTTGGCGGTGGCGTCGTTTTCGAGATACTTCAGGGGCTTGTTCACCGTCTGCCCGCCGAAGAAAACGGCCTTGTCGGTTCCCAGTCTATAGCAGAGGGAAATGAAGCCGAGGTCGGAGAGTTCCTTTTCCCTGCGATCCGTCAGGGCGATTTCCGTCGGGATCTTCGTGACAATGTCGCCGCTCGGGCGGGTGTAGTTGTGGAGGGGCAGGTCTTCGACGAGACCGCCGCCCTCCATGCCGCGGATCGCCGCCGTCCAGTTGTAGAGGGCGAAGGCGGTCGTGATGCGGGCGGCGAGGGCGTAGGCGGCGTTCCCCCAGAGGTAGCAGTCGTGCTCCGGCTTCGCGGGATCGTATGTTCCGGGATCGGGCGAGAGCGCCTCGTCGTAGGCAAAGCTCTTGACCTCCGAAGGCGTGTAGGGCGCGCGCATCAGAACGCGGGGGAGGCACATCGCGAGGTAGCGGGAGTCCTCTTTTTCGCGCAGGCTGTTCCACTTGATGTGCTCGGCGCTTTCAAAGATTTTGGCGAGATCGCGCGGCACGGCGAGATCCCGGAACGATTTCAGGTTGAAGAGATCCGGGCTGGCCGCCGTAAGGAGCGGCGCGTGCGCCGCGGCGGCGACGGCCGTCATGCTGTCGGCGAAAGCCACCTCGCCCGCGTCCCTGCCGTACTCGTGGGCGTGGAGGAGGCAGCTGTAGGGGTGCCCGCCCTGGGTGCCGTAGGTCTCTTCGCAGACGATTTTGAAAAGGTGGCTTTGATCGAAGTCGGGCGCTTCCGCGAGATCCTTGCTCAGTTCGCCGCTCGCCGCGTTCAGGATCTTCAGTTTGAGCCCTGTTCCCGTCGCGGTGTTGCGGACAAGATAGAAGAGGCCGCGCCAGCCGGCTTCGAGATTCTGGAATTTCTTCCCGTGCAGGATGCGGTTCATTTCCATCGCAATGGCGGCATCGATGTCCGTGACCTCCTGTTCCAGCGTTTCGATGAGCTTCCTGGGGTTTGCCTGATCGAGGGTCTTCGGCTTTTCGGCGCCGTACAATTTCGCCGTGTCGAGACGGCTCGCGAGGCGCGCGAAACATTCCTTTGCCGCCGCGGCCGACTCGTCGCTCATTTTCATGGCGGTGATCATGTTCTCGACATCCGGGAGGGTCTTCGCCACGGGTTCGTCGCCGCCCGGGCCGGGCATCGCCTCGGCGATTGCGGCGGCGAGAGCCGCTTCGGCAGCCTGCCGCACCGCCGCCTTGACGCTCTCGTCGTTCACGAAATCCTTGCCTGCATTGGCGGCGATCGCCTGTGTTTCCGCGTCGCTGACGGCTGTTCTGACGGCTCCCTCGATTGCGGCAATGGCGCGGGCGTCGATTGCCTTCGCGGCCGTTTCGGCGTCCGCTTCGATGGTGTCGCCTTCAATGGCGGCTTTGACGACGCCTCCGATCGCGGTTTTGATTTCCTCCTCTGTTTTCGTTTTGCCGATGTGTGCGACCCCGTCCCGGGTCTCCTGCTTCTCCATCGCCGCCTTGACCGCGCCCGCGATCGCCTCTTTGACGGCGTCCATGGACGCTGTCACGCCCGCGTCTCCGCCGGCGGGCGGCTTTCCGCCGGAAGCCTTCATCGGAATGCCCGTCACGCAGGAGTAGCATGTGTTGAGAAATTCCCTGTCCATGTCCATCCTGGTGTAGAGATCGCGGATGACGTTCCGTTCCTTCAGCGCGACGCTGAGGGGACTGACGCGCGACACGATGCTGTCGGGAGTGAAATCATCGAGGTGGTTGAACTCGATTTGCCTGTCCGCCCGCGCTTCCGTGTCCGGGATCTTCAGCGCATGCAGCTTCTCCACGAGTGTATCGCCGGGGGCGTACTGCAGGCGGGGCGCGAACTCCGCGAGCACCTCGTGGAAATTGTCCTTGTCGATCTCGACGAACGCGCGCTCCGGGTAGTCCTGCCAGTTGACGGGCGCGGGCGCCGTCTTTCCGTCGCGCCGCACGCGCTTGGTCTGGCGCTCCACCCCCTCCCGGTCTCCCGAGAGATCCGCAATGACGCCCATGACGAAGGGCAGTTCCGTCTTCACGATCGCGCCGCCCGTTTCCACGTCGTAGGTGATTTTCACCCTTGGCGGGCGCTCCCGCGTCAGCCTCTGCTGGATTGATTCAGCCATTTCGATTGCTCCTTGTTTTTCGGGAAAAAGATGCGGAAAGAAAACCGGTGATGCGAATTTCTATTGTTTTCATCGTCGCCGCTCAAAACCAAATTTATAAAAACAACGTGAAAAAAGAATTTTATGAAAAGAAAAAATCGAGAACTCGGAATATTCTTTCGATAGTAAATCTATAACGCTTCCGACGCGGCTCTTTTTTTCGACTCCCTGAAAACATCGTTGTTTTCCCTTGAAAAACAGGATATTTTCAAACCGCATCCCGCAATCTCCACTTCTCAATATAGAAGAGATTGACGGACACGATACAGAAGACGGAGTGCTTCCTGCATAGAAGAGAACCACTCCACAAATCATAGATTGACCCACAACAGAGGGACTGCCTCCATGAATACGCCGCGCCCGACGGGAAACCTCGTCTTCGCCCTGCCCGTCCTCCTCGGGCTCCTCTTCAGCATTTCCTGCAGACGCCTCCCCCAGGAGGAAATCGAGGAGCGGGCGGGACAAACCTTCCTCGAACTCCGCCTCCGCGCGGCGGCCGATCTGAATCTTTACGACGGCGAAGCCTCCAGCGTCGCCCTGTGCGTCTACCAGCTTTCCGGAAGAACGGCCATCGACAGGCTCCGGGACGATCCCCGCGCGATGGAAACGCTCCTCGCCTGCGAACAGTTCTCGGACGAGGTCGCGGGGAGAGAACGCATCTTTCTCAGCCCGGGAGAGGCGAAGACGCACCGGTTCGAGCGCCGGCGCGGCGCGCGCTTTCTTGCGATCGCCGCCGGATTCCACGCCGGCGACGCGCACGGCGCGCTCCTTCTCGTCCCGCTCCCCGCCGTCACCGCGCGGAGCGCGGGGAGGCCGCCGCCGCGCGTCGGCGTCCTCCTGGAGCGGGGGAGAATCCTCAGGGACAAAAATCTGGAACGACGATAGGGCCTGGCGGCGACAGGAATCCTTCATCACCATCGCAGGAGGAGCGGCATGTACCCAAAACCCATTTTCTGGCATTCGGGGCAGTTTCTCGAACCCCAGCACTTTCAGGACACCGACTGGTACCACAGGCAGGAACGCGCGGAGCTGCTCCGCTGCCTCCGCCCCCATTTCGAGGGCGTGGCGCGCCTCGACGCCAACCCGGCGGCTCTGGCGGAGGGGGTGCTCGCGTTCGACCGCGCGGAACTGTTCTTCCCCGACGGGACGCATGTCCTCTGGACGGGCAGGCTGGAGGACGGGAACGCCCTCCCCCTCCGCCGCGCCCTGCCGGAACTGAAGGACGGCGCGCTCCTCGTCCACGCGCGCCTCGATTCCTTCCGGGAGCGCCGCAACGTCGCGGGCCTGAACAAGGCGGACATCCCCTCGCCGGCGGAACACCCCGAGCGCTACGACGCGCGCCCCGACCCGGTCGAGACCCCCGACCGGTACGCGCAGGATCACCCCACTCTCGCCGGCGACGAGCGCGCCCTCACCCGGCTGTACCACAACGTCCGCCTCCTCTGGGACGACGAAACAGGCGACGCCGGCGGCATGACGCTGCCCCTCGCGCGGCTGGTGGACAAGGACGGCGGCGCCGCGCTCGACCCCGCCTTCCTCCCGCCCCTCGCCGTCGCGCAGGGGAGCGAATGGCTGCCCGCCCGCCTCCGGCGCTGCATGCGGATGCTGGCGGACTTTCCCCGCCGCATGGAGGACGCGGCGGGCGGCGCGCCGACGCCCGCGGAGCTGTTTGTCCGCCAGGCCGCCGCCGGGCTGCTGGCCGATCTCGACACGCTGCTCGCCACGGGGAAAACGCCGACCTGGGAACTCTACCGCGCGCTCCGCCGCGCCTGCGCGGAAATGATCGCCGCCGCCCGCCCCGCCGCGGGCGCGGCCGACATCCCCGCCTACGATCATCGCCGCCCGGGGAACTGCCTTCCGCAGCTTGTCGACTGCTGCGAGCGCCTCCTCGCCGCCTTCCTTCCCGAAGTGGCGGCGGCGATCGATCCGGAGTACGCGGACGGCATGCTGCTGTTCACGCTGCCGGAAGCGGCGGCCGCGCCGGGGGCGGCGTTCCGGCTGGCCGTCCGCGCGGAGGAGCCGCTGCAGATCGTTCTGGCGGAGGGGCGGCTCATCGCCGGCGCGCCCGACGCGGTGCGGGACGCGGTGAAGCTGGCGCTGCCGAAGCTGCCGCTCTCCCCCGTTCCCGCCCCGCGCGGCCTGCCGTCGAAGGACGGGACGGCGTACCTGGCGGTGGACGAGCGGGACAGGGCGTGGCGGGACGTTCTCGCGGCGCGGCGGCTCGCGGTCGCGTACTTCCCCGGGCGCGCGGCGGCGGGCGCGGGGCTGGCGTCCCTGGCGCGGCTGTACATTCTGCGGGGAGGCGCGCTGTGAGCGCGCGGGCGGACGGGCAGGCGGGCGGAGCGCTTGTCCGGTGTTTCGAACCCTGCCTTGTCGCGGTTCTCGAACTGCTCGACAGCGCCGCGGCGCAGCCGGCGGAGGCGGCGGCTGATGCGGCGTCGGCGCGGGACGCCCTGCTCGCGCGGCTCGACCAGTCGTCCCTTGCCGCGTCGGGCCGCTTTCCCGCGCGGGTGACTGTGCTGGCGCGGCGTTTCGCCACCGCGTGGGCGGACGAGCGGCTGGCCGGCGGCGCGTGGGCGGAACGGGAGGCGTGGCGGGCGTTCCCCCTCCAGAGCGACTGGGGCGAGGGACGGACGGCGGGGGAATGGTTTTTCGAAGCGCTGGCGCGGCTGGAACCGGGACGCGACGGGGAGACGGCGCTCGCGGCGCTTGCGCTCCGCTGCCTCTCGCTCGGCTTTGACGGGCGGATGCGGTATACGCCGCGCCAACTGCTGGAACTGCGGCGGACGCTTGCCCGGCGGTTCGGGCTGGAGGCGCGGCCGGCCGCGTTCCCGCCGGCGGTGGAGACGGGGGAGGCGGATGGAGGGCGGCGCGGCGGCGCGTGGCTCCGGTGGCTCTGGCCCGTGGCGGCGGCGCTGGCGCTCGCGGGCGGTTTTCTGCTTGCCGATCAGTCGCTGAACCGCCGTCTGGACGCGCGCATGGAACATGCCGCGTCGGAATGAACGGCATCTTTTCCCCGAGGAGCTCCGCATGTCGCCCTGGATTGTTCTTGTCTGGATTGTTCTGGCCGCGCTGTACGCCGCGCTCTGCGGCGCGGCGTGGTTCATCGGTTCCCTGCTCGGCTGGCCGGGCTGGGCGGCGCCCGCCGCCGGGGCGGGGATTGTCGCGCTGGCGCTCCTGTTCGCGCTCATCCGGAAATGGGCGGCGCGCGCGGACGCGCCGCTCCCCGCCGCCCCCGGCATGCAGGCGGTCACGCCCGCCATGGCCGCCCTCCTCCCGCCGCGCGAACTGGCGAAGCGCTGGGCGGATTTCCTGCCGCTCCTTGGCGGCGGGAGCGGGGGCGGGAAACGCGCGCCCCTCTTCCTCGCCCTCGGGGAGGACGACGCGCTGCGGCGGCGGCTCTGGCTGTCCGCGCCGGAATGCCGCGTCCTCCGCGACGACGCGAGCGGGCTGCTGTTCGCCGTTCTGCCGGACTCGCTGTGGATTGACGTCCCCGCCGCCTTCCTCGCGCCGCCCCCCGGGGCGGCGGGCCGGCCCGCCGCGTCCGCCGGGTCGCCCGGGCTGTGGGAGGAACTGACCGCCTTCCTCCCGCGCGTCGGCGTTCCGCAGGGGGTTCTCGCCTTTGTCGACGCCGTCGCGGACGCGGAGGCGGCGGCGGGGAATGCGCGGTGGCTGGCGGGGAAGCTGGACAGGCTCTACGCGCAGTGCCGGAAACACCCGCCCGCGCTGTGGATCGTCTCCGCCCGGCTGGAGCGGTTTCCCGGAGGCGAACTCCTGCTTGAAAAAATCGCCGCCTCCGGCGACGGCGGCCGCGCGCTTCTCGGGGACGCCCTGGGCGCGGCGGCGCGTCCCCGGGCGAAAATCGGCGAAAACGCCTTCGCCGCGCTTGTCGGCGCGCTGGACGAACGGCTGGACGATTTCCTCCGCGCCTGCGACGCGGGGGGACAGAACGACAGCCTCTCGCCCGAACTGCATCTTCTGCGGCATTCCCTCCCCGCCCTGACGCGGAACGCGGGGACGCTCTGCGCCGCCCTCGCGAAAAGCGGCAGGGCGAAGGCGGCGGCGCTGGGGGGCGCGTTTCTCTGCGGCGGCGGGGAGAGAGCCGGCGGGAGCGACGGCCTGGCCTTCGCCGCCGCCCTGCCCCGCCGCGTTCTTCCGGGCGCGGCGCGGCGGGAAGAGCGCGGGAGGCGGGGCGGCGCCGCCCGCGCGCTGGCGTGGGCGTTCCTTTTCGCGGCGGCGGCGGGGCTGGGCGTCCTGTATTTCCAGGCGCGGCGCGTTGTCGACGCCCTTCCCTTCGCGCTGCTGGAATCGTCGCCGAACCCCGGCGGCTTCGGCGGGCCGCCGCCGGTGGAGCGCTATGCGCGGGCGCGGAGCGGGCTGGACGGGCTGGCGCGTTCGTCCTCCCTCGCGCGCGCCGTCTTCTCCGCCCCCGATCGCGGCCTCGCCCGCGCGGAGGAGCGGTTCGCGGACAGCCTCCGGAGCTGGCTCCCCGCCGTGGACGATCCGGCGCGCGCGGACGCGTGGCTGGAAGGGCTTGCGGAATGGGCGGAGGGACAGCGGGGCGTGGACGCGGCGGTGTTCTCCACTGGAAGGGCTTGCGGAATGGGCGGAGGGACAGCGGGGCGTGGACGCGGCGGTGTTCTCCACGCTGGCCGGCGCGGAGGTGGCGCGGATTCGCGGCGCGCACGGGGGCGCGGGGCGGGCGCGGGCGGCGGGGCTGCTGGACGCGTGGCGCGCGCTGCCGGACGGGATTGCGCGCAGGGAAATCGATCGGCTGCAAGCGCGGTACGACGAGCGCCTCCGCGAAGACTGGCTGCGGAAAGGGCGGGCCGTCCTCGACGCCGTCCTCGGCGCGGACGCGCCGGACGCGCTGCCCCGGACGAAGGATTTTCTCGCGAGCGACCCCGGCTTCCTGTTCGCGGCAAAGGCGGGGGAGGAAATGGAGCGCGGCGGCCTGAAGGACGCCGCGTGGACCAAGTCGGCCCTCGCCGCGGCCGCCGCGCACCGCGCCGCCGTCATGCTGGGGACGGAAGCGCCCGCCCTCGCCCGCCTCCGCGCGGCGGGACAAACCGCGCAGTCCCTCCTCGGCGCGGACGCGCCGAAGGAAACGGCGGAAACGCTGGACAAACTGTCCGCCGCCGCGAAACGGCTGAACGCGCACCGCGCCGTTCTCGCCGCGCTCCATCCCCGGAGCGGCGACGGCGCGGCTCTCGCCGAACTCGCGGCCGAACTCTACGCGCCGCCGGGCGGGAAGGAACCTCCCCCCTCCCTCGCCGACGCGGAGAGCGCATGGGAATCCCTCGAAGCGGCGCTCCGCGCGCTCGAACCCGCCTTCGCGGAACCGGAGGGCAAGGACATCCTCGCCCTCCTCAAAAGCCGCCAGACCCTGCTCCACCGCGCCGCCCTCGCCCACGCGGCGGCGCGGGTGGATGCGGAATGGGACGCCCTCGTCTTCCAGCCCTTCGCGGCGCTGGAGGGGGACGGGGCGCTCCTCCATCTGCTGGACGGGAACCCGCCGGGCGCGTTCGCGAAGGGCTTTGCCCGGCATTTTCTCGTTTCCCGCGAAGGACGCCGGCGGGCCGCCACCGCCCTCGGCATCGCCTTCCCCTTCCTGCCGGAGGCGCTGGACTGGCTGGACGACGCGTCGGCGCGCATTGCGGAGCTGGAGCGGGAATACCCCGTCACGCTCGATCTGCTGCCTGTGACGGCGGGGAAGGGCGCCCGCGTTTTTCCCCGGGGCATCCGTTTCACGCTGCGCGGGGGGAAGGCGCCCGTCTCCGCCCTCGGCTACAACCACAAGGCGTCCCTGTCGTTCACCTGGTCGGCCCGGGCGTCTTCCGGCGCGGAGGTGGAGATTCCCTTCGACAGCGCGGTGCTCCGGAAAGCATGGCCGGGAGCGCTGGGGTTTGTGCGGTTTTTGCAGAGTTTGGACGGGGAGCGGCTGTTTCTCCCGCCGGAGGCGTTCCCCGATTTCCCGGACGATCTCCGGCGCGGCGGCGTGGAGGGCGTGACGGCCCATGTCGCCGTGACGGACCCCGGGGGCGCGGCGGGGCTGCGGACGGAGGCGCTGAAACCGCCGGCGAAGGCGGTGAGAACGGAGCCGTGACGCCGGCGCATGCGGGAGCGGGAAACCGGGGCCATCCGGACAAACGCCGAAAACGCTTGCCTTCGGAACGTCTTTGGCAATAATTGCATCCGGTTGTGATTGATCGCCTGTTCCACGCGTCCGAAGGATACCGAATGAAACGCAGATTCCTCGCCCTCGTCGCGGCGTTCGCCGTCTTCGCCGCCGCCGCGCACGCCTCTGAAATCGCCGCGATACTCCAAAACGCGACAGACAACGGCGACCCCGCCTGGGTCGCCGCGGAAGCCCTCGCCGCCGTCGTCGACGCGCGGGTCGACCCCGCCGCCGGCGCGGGTCCGGCCGACGCCGAGCTTGTCGCCGTCGTCGCCGACAGCGCGCGCCCGCCGGCGGATCGCATGGCGGCCGCGGCGGCGCTCCTCCGCCTCGGGAAGCAAAGGGAAGGCACGATCGGCCTGGAGCAGGTCGCCATGAACCCCGCCGCGCCCCTGGAGGAACGGCTTGAAGCCGCCCAAATCCTCGGGAAATGGGGCGGCGAGTACGCCACCGCCCGCCTCGGCATCATGCTGGACGCCCCGAACGTCGCGGAGCGCGTCCGGGTCGAACTTGCCTACAGCCTCTGGAAGCTGTCCTCCCGCCCGCAGGCGTACGAGGTTCTTGAAACCGTCCGCACCCGGGGTCAAAGCGCCCGCGCCCGCGCGGAAGCCACCCTCGCCCTCGCCCAGACGGATCGCTTCCCGTCGCTCAGGGAGGAAGTGAAGGCGCTCGCCGACATGCCCGGCGCCCTGGGCGAGCGCGCGCAGAACCTCATCCTCATCAACAACCGCTTCGCCGAGGACGCCCGCCGCGACGATTTCGCACCCCGGCTCATCACGGAGGTCATCCAGAAAATCCGCACCTTCTACGCCGACGACGAGGAGGACGCGGAGCAGCGGGAAAAGCTTGAACCCCGCGCCATGGCCGAATCCTCCGCCCGCGCCCTGCTCACCTCGCTCGACCAGTTCAACGACTACATGAACGAGGAGGACTACCTCGAATTCGAAAGCCAGCTCCGCGCCAACTACGGCGGCATCGGCGCCTGGGTCGGCATGCGCGACGGCCGCTTCACCATCCTCACCCCCATGTTCGACAAGCCCGCCTACCGCGCCGGCCTGAAGCCGATGGACATCATCGACAAAATCGACGACGTCGAGCTGAAGGACATGAAGCAGGACGACATCATCAAGCTTCTCAAGGGCCCCGCCGGCACGAACGCCCGCGTCCGCGTCTACCGCCGCGCGTGGAAGGAGCCGCGCGAAGTCTCCGTCCGGCGGGAAATCATCCAGATTGAATCCGTCCTCCACCAGATGCTCCCCGGCGGCATCGGCTACATCATGATCAATTCCTTCAACGACGGCGACCCCTACCGCCGCGTCAAGGGCACGCCCGCCCTCGTGAAGGACGCGCTCTCGGATCTCGACCGCCGGGGCGCGAAGGGCGTCATCGTCGATCTCTCGAACAACCCGGGCGGCATCATGGTCTCGGGCGTGGACGTGGCGAAGCTCTTCATCGGCGGCCGCGACAAGGTGATCGTCTCCAGCCGGGGCAAGCGCAATTTCAGCCGCCCCACCGTCTACAAGGCGGGTCTCCGCGCCTTCTACGACAAGCCGGTCGTCGTCGTCGTGAACCCCGGCACCGCCTCGGCGGCGGAGATTCTCGCCGGCGCCATGCGCGACCACAGGCGCGCCCCCCTCGTCGGGCGGAAAACCTACGGCAAGGGCTCCGTCCAGTCCCTCATCGGCGTCGACGCCGCCCACGACCGCTCGCGCATCAAGCTGACGGTGGCGAAATACTACCTCCCGAACGGCGACTGCATCCACGGCGAAGGCATCGAGCCCGACTACAAGGTTCCCGAAAGCGATCTCTCCATCGCCGAAGCCGAGGCCCGCTGGAAAATCCGCGACCGGCACGACGTCATGTTCTGGCTGGAGGAGAACGACCGCTGGGGAAGGTACGAACAGGATTTCCGCCGCCTGCTCGAATTCGACGACCTCGACCCCTACGCCTACCCCGAGTTCGACTCCCTCCTCGCCGCCCTGCGGGAGAAACACCCGAAGGAGGTCATCGACGCCGAACTGGCGCGGAAGGAACTCCGCCACGGCATCGCCTCCTACCTCCGGGATTTCAAGGGCGAGAAGAACTACGTCGATCTTGAGGAAAACGCCTACCTGCAGGAGGCGGTCACCGTCCTCGGGAGCGAAATCGGCGGCCTCCCCGACACCCCCCTCTTCCGGACGATCCGCCAGCTTGCGGACGAGAACCGCCTGAAGCTGGAGGAGGAAGAGGAGGAGAACGAGGATGCGGACGAACCGGCGGAGGAGAACGAACCCGGCGGCGACAAGGAGAAATAGAGTTTAGGAATACTCTTTATAAACGCGACTGCATGAACCGGGCCGCACCGGCCCCGCAAGGAACTGTTCATATGGAACTGAATACACTGCCAACCTTTACAGACGCCCTCCATCGCCTCGACAGCTTCCAGAACATGGAATTGAACGGCGTGACGCGGGCAGGCTTGTCAGGCGGGAGCGCCGGGATGGAGCGCCTGGCGAAGCGCCTCGGCTCCCCCCACGCCGCCATTCCGGCTGTGCATATCGCCGGAACAAAAGGCAAGGGCTCGGTATGCCATATGGTTGCGGCGGCGCTGTCGGCGGCGGGGCTGAAGACGGGGCTGTACACGTCGCCCCACGTGACGGACGTGCGGGAACGCATCCAGATCCACGGCCGCCCGATTTCGGAGCAGCGCTTTATCGAAGCCGCCGACACTGTCCTCCGCGAGGCGGAGCAGCTTCGGGCGGAAAATCTTCCGCCCTCATGGTTTGAAGTGATGACAGGCATCGCCCTTGTCGCGTTCCGCGAGGCGCGCGTGGAGGCGATGGTGCTGGAGACGGGGCTCGGCGGGCGTCTGGACGCGACGAACCTGCCGGATCTCCCGCTGGTCGCGGCCGGCATTACGGCGATTTCCCGCGATCACGAGGAAATCCTCGGGACGGAACTGGAGTCCATCGCGGCGGAGAAAGCGGCGATTATCCGCGCAAACACCCCGGTTGTCGTCATGCCGCAGGCGGAGAGCGTGATGCGCGTCATCGCCGCCCGCGCGGAATCGGTGGACGCCCCTGTTTTTGTTGTGGGGAAGGACATCCTCGTCACCCGCCGTCAGGACGCGGTGCGGGACAAGCCGGGCATGGGGCAGCGGCTCGATTTCGAGACGTGGCGGAACGTGTACCCGGACATTCCCCTCGCGATGCTGGGCCGCCACCAGGCGGAGAACGCGGCGCTGGCCCTGGGTCTGGCGGATTTGTTCCTGGAATACATGGACAGGGAGCCTCTGGACGCGCTTGTCCTGAAGCGCGCGTGGCGGAGCCTGGCGCTTCCCGCGCGGATGGAGGTTGTGGGGAGCGCTCCGTGGCGCGTTGTGGACGGCGCGCACAACCCGGCGTCGGCGTGGGCGGCGGCGGAGACGCTCCTGGAGTCGTTCAGCGCGACGGAGCGGACGCTCATTTTCGGCGTGGCGCGGGACAAGGACTGGCGCGCGATGGCGCGCGTGCTGGCGCCGCTGTTTTCGAACATCGTGCTGACGCCCTACGCGTCGGCGCGTTCGGTGGGGCCGGAGGAGATGGACGCGTTTGTCCGGCGCGAGTTCCCGGGCGCGCGGGTGGCGATTGCCGTCGACACGGCGCACGCGATGGAGCTGGCGGAGGCGATGACGCCGGCGGAGGGGCTTATCCTGACGACGGGGAGCCTCTGGCTGGCGGGGGAGATGCGGGCACCGGGATCGCGGGAGAAGGCGCTCCAGTCGTAATTTTGAAAAGGATGGCAGCATGAAGCATCAGGCGCCGGCAAAAGAGCCTCCGGCAAAGCGCGCGACTGCAAAACGCCCGCGGAGACTGAAACAGCCGCCGAAGATGGCATGGGCGGGCGCACTGCGGCGGTATGCGGGAACGGACGCGCTTTCCATGGAAGAGGTGCGGACACGAATCGGGGAGGCTATGGCCCGTGGCGAGCTCGATTGACGTCGGTCTGGACACGTCCGTCGTTCTGCGGTTGCTGATCGGGGAACCGATCGAACAAAGCGCATGATTCATGCGCGCTATGCGCGGCACGGCGCGCAATGGATGACATTCGAAAAGGCGGGCGGCAGACTGCCGGCGACGCGGGTGCTTCCTTCCTGATTCTTCCCGTCCTCTGCCCTTCGTTGTTTGCTCCGGCATCTCCCCGACAAAAACCGAAAAAACAGCAAAAACAATTGACGCCCGCCCTCAATACGTTATTATATATGGATGTACGCAATCCCGCGGACATTTTCCCTTTACCTTATATACGTAAGGGCTCCACACTACCCGTCGGCAACTCCCGGCAAATCCCCCTTGGAACTTCCTGCCCTATCATGGACACAGAACAACAGACTCTTTTCCTCATAGACGGCCACGCGCAAATCTACCGCGCCTACTACGCGATGGAGTCGTTCAGATCCGCCCGGGGCAGACCCACGGGGGCGGCCTTCGGCTTCGCCCGGATGCTGCACGACATTCTGGAGAAAAACCCCGCCGGGCTCATCGCCGTCTTCGACGCGCCGGGGAAAACCTTCCGCCACGACGCCTATCCGGAGTACAAAGCCACCCGCAAGCCCCCGCCCCCGGAACTGACGGAACAAATCCCCGTCATCATGGAGATCGTGAAGGCGCTGGGCGTGCCCATCCGCCTGCTGGAGGGCTACGAGGCGGACGACATCCTGGGGACGCTGGCGCGGCAGGCGGCGGAGAAGAACATGCCGGTGGTGCTCGTGACGGGCGACAAGGACTGCGGGCAGCTCCTGCGGGAGGGCGTGCGGATCTACGATCCGGGAAAGGCGGCGTACATCGACGAGCAGTCCTTCCGGGAGAAGAAGGGGATCCCGCCGGAGAAGCTGCCCGATGTGATGGGCCTCTGGGGCGACGCGTCGGACAATATTCCCGGGGTGCCGGGGATCGGGGAGAAGATCGGGGCGCAGCTCATCGCCCAGTACGGATCGCTGGAGAATCTGCTCGAACACGCGGACGAAATCAGGGGGAAGCGGGGCGAGGTGATCCGGGAGAACCGCGACAGGGCGATCCTGTCGAAGCAACTGGCGACCATCAACCGCCATGTCCCCGTCCAGTTCGATCCCGCGGAAGCGAAGCCGAAGCCCCCGGACGAAGAGAAGCTGCGGCGCATTTATGAAGAATGCAATTTCCGCTCCCTCCTCGCGCGCATCGGCGGCGCGGCCGCCCCGCAGACGCTTTCCCCCGGGGCGAAGGAGGAATGCGACTACCGCCTGATCGACACGCCGGAGGCGTTCGCCGCCTTCCTCGCCGAGCTGGAGCGGGAGAAG
>QMCE01000905.1_pt1 | contig 20461 bp, 15 predicted proteins | sample 1821851 | NCBI WGS metagenome assembly QMCE01 (sample SAMN09453174, study PRJNA476694) | Termite gut metagenome, whole genome shotgun sequencing project. | isolation source: worker | host: Odontotermes sp. | place: South Africa:Pretoria | collected 2016-01-28 | reverse complement strand
TTTGAGACAAAGCTTACAGCCGATGCACTTTTCCTCATAAACCTTGCAGGACGCGGCAAAAGGATTTCCGAACTCCTTCTTTTCCGCTGTTGTGATTCTTTTCAACACACATGGCCAGCGTGTAATGATTACGGACGGTTCATTCAGGTTCAGCGCCCAATCGAAGGTTTCCCTAACTTTCGCTAGGTCATTGGGATTGATGATTGCGATATTCCGAATGCCGAGCGCACGCACAACCGCTTCGATTGAAGTTCCGTTCGCTATTTCGCCCTTTGCGTTTAAGCCGTTACCGGGGTTGTTCTGATGGCCGGTCATTCCCGTTATGGCATTGTCTAAAATTACGCAGACCGTGTTGGAGTTGTTGTAAACAACCTCCAGCAAGGAGTTGATGCCCGTATGGAAGAAAGTAGAGTCGCCCATAACGCCTACAGCGCGTTTATCGGTTTTTCCGATCCTGCTGAACACCCGTTGCAAGCCGTGTCCATTGGAAAAGCCCGCGCCCATGCAGATGTTAGAATCCATTGCGTTATACGGATCAGCAAAAGCAAGCGTATAGCAGCCAATATCTCCAGTAACAACAACATCTTTACGGCGGCCCAGTTCATAGAAGAATCCCCGGTGCGGACATCCTGCGCAAAGCGTAGGCGGACGCGGAACGATCTTTTCACGGCTGTATTCTATAATAGGATTGCATTGCCCGAAGATAGCATTGCGCAGTACATCGGGTGTAAGCTCACCGTAATGCGGCAGCGTATTTTTACCCTTAACTTTGTCGGCGAAACCCAACATCAGCACTGTTTCCTCTATAAAGGAATCGTTCTCTTCAATGACATAGACGGTATCGAGCGTTTCGCAAAAAGCTTTGATTTTTTGTGCTGGCAGAGGCCATGTAAAACCCAGCTTCAGGTACGAAGCCGTATCGCCAAAAACTTCTTTGGCGTATTGATAGCACATCCCTGAAGCAATCACGCCAGTTTTGGAAGCGTTCATCTCCATCTGATTAAGTGGAGACTGTTCAGAATAGTCAAGCAGTTTTCCCATACGCTCTTCTACGAAAACGCGGCGCTTCCGTGCCGTGGCGGGGACCGTAATGAATTTTGCGATTTGTTTCTTATATTCCTTGACGGGAACTTCTTTTCGATCCTCGCACTCTACGATCCCCTTGGAGTGGCATACGCGTGTTGTAGAGCGGATCATCACAGGCGTATCAAACGCTTCGCTGATTTCAAGCCCCAAAGTGACCATATCTTTGCATTCCTGACTGTCAGATGGCTCTAGCATAGGGATTTTTGCCATTTTCGCATACCAGCGGTTATCCTGTTCGTTTTGGCTGGAATGTTGGCCGGGTTCGTCCGCCGTAATGAGTACCATGCCACCATTTACGCCGGTATAAGAAAACGTAAACAATGGGTCTGCCGCCACGTTGACGCCAACATGCTTCATAGCCGCCATACTGCGCCCGCCCGCCATAGAAGCGCCAATCGCCGCCTCCATCGCGACCTTTTCGTTAGGCGCCCACTCCGCGTCGATCTCGTTGTATGTAGCCAGATTCTCCAATATCTCGCTGCTTGGTGTGCCGGGATATGCCGATGCGAAAATGACGCCGGATTCCCATGCGCCCCGCGCTATCGCTTCGTTTCCCGTCAACAATTGCTTCATTAATAATACCCTCCCGTCAATTTATATCTACCGTTATTGTCGCTGAATGAATGATGTGCTTGAGGTATTGCACTATTTAAGGCCGATATCCTGAGCCAACAGGGTGAAGGCCGGCAACGAGCGCTGAATAACATCCAAGCCTACGCAATAAGCCAGCCTAAAATATCCCGGACACCCGAAACCGCTTCCGGGGACGATTATGATATTACGCTTCAGCGCAGCTTCATTAAAAGCCTGATCGTCAGGCATTGGGCATTTGGGGAACAGATAGAAAGCGCCTTGCGGCTTAACGCATTCGAAGCCCAATCCGATTAAGTGATCGTATAGTAAATCGCGCCGTTCCCTATAGATGTTAGTATCTACGGTTATGTTCAGGGATTCCGCTATCGCCAATTGAAACAGGGAGGGCGCGTTAACGAAACCCAGCGAACGGTTAGCGTATATGAGCGCGTCCATCAATGTATTGACATCCTCAATGCTGCTACTGGCCGCTACGTAGCCTATGCGTTCACCCGCTAATGAGAGCGATTTGCTGAAAGAGTAGGCGACGATAGAGTTTTGGATGATGGATAAAACTTGCGGTACGGTCGCGCCGTCGTATACGATCTCGCGGTAGGGTTCGTCTGAAATGACGTAAATAACCGTACCATATTCTTTGCCTTTGCGTTGTAGCAGCGATTCAAGCTCCATGAGCGTGCTTTCAGGGTAGATTGCGCCGGTGGGGTTATTGGGAGAAGTGATGATAACAGCTTTGGTATTCGGCGTGATTGCCTTTTCCAGCGCCGCCATATCGGGTAAAAAGGTATCCATCAGCGAGTTTACCGTAATAAGCTTTGCGTCAAAATTTGCGGAGTATGTTTTATACTCCATAAAGTATGGGATAAGAGCGACTACTTCTTCTCCCGGATTCAAGAGCGCCTTGAATATAACGTTAAGTGCGCCGCCAGCGCCTACAGTCATCACAACATTTTTATAAGTAATATTCGCGCCGCTTGTATTCAACGAAGCTGCTATCGCTTCGCGAACGGATTGATGTCCTGCGTTGCTCATATAGCTGTGTAAGCCACGGACATCGCTATTGATGAGGCGTTTAAGAACATCGAGCGTTTGTTGCGGCGGCTCTGGATCAGGATTGCCTAGTGAAAAATCGAAAACAAACTCCGCGCCAAACTCTGCGCGCATTCGCACCCCAACTTCGAACATTTGCCGGATTACAGAACTGTTAGCCAGACTTGCTAATACCTTTTTAGAAAACATAGCCTTTCCTCCTCGTGTCATTAACGCAAATTCGTGGAATTTCTCTTTTGCGCACTTTTCCCGGTATAAAAATTGGTTGTAATTACACCCGCCATAACAAGCGCGCCGCCTAAAAAAGCTATCGCGGATGGCGTCTCGCCTAAACCAATATAGCCCATGAAGAATGTTAGAACCGGCGTCACGAACAAGTAATTCGTTACGTCAGCAATCTTATCTGCTTTACTCATTGCGTATGACCAACCAATATAGGCTATACAGGTTGGAAAAACACCAAGATAGATAATAGGAAGGAGTTGCTCAATTGGTGCGATGATTAGTTCCGGCATTGCGCCCGGCAGGAGTGGAAGCAGAAAAATTGTACCGCAAAATATACTGTAGGCGGTAACTTGAAACGGCTCATAACCGCGTTTCAGCAATACTTGTATAATAATAATATATAGCGCCGTAAATATTGGACAAAAGAGAATCCATACAATTCCTGAGTTTATCGTCAAGCCGTCTTCTCCAATACAAATCAAAGTCACGCCCACAAAAGCAGCAATGAAAGCAAGCCATTTGATCCAGCCCATTCTTTCCTTATAAAAGAGCTTTGCTAAAATCGCGGATATCACGGGGGAAACGCTTACGATCAAACTCGAAACCGAAGCCTCTACCGTTACAGAACCGATATTAAAGAAAATCACATATAGGGTAAATCCGGTTAAGCCCGAACCGATAAACCATCCTAAATCTCGCATCTCTGGCAGCTTAATACGCTTGGTTATTATATACGGCAGCAACACAAGTGAAGCGAATAAATAACGAAGCGATGAAATAGACGCCGGCGAAAAATGCTGTATCGCAACGCGCGTGAACACGTATGCCGATGCCCACAGTATAATGCAAACTATAGCCAAAGTATTACGCGCGAACGCTTGATGCTTCATATAAAGAAACGCCTCCCGGCAAAGCACACCTTGTTTCAGCAACATTGAATTGAAATAATAATAGACGAAGCTGGGATTATTGCACATATGCCAGCGGTCAAATCATGTCGGGAGAATTTGTCTGTGGGAACAAAGTCAAAAGAGCCTGCTTCAATATTTAGCTGTAACGACAGAACACCTAATCCCATATTGTTCAAAAAAACAAAGCGAAGCTCACGTCAAAGTGATATGTTATTATAAAGAAGCAATGAAATAAGAGAAATAGGAGGACGAGGTAAATGTTGAAATATGTACCTGAACCTTTCCGTATCAAGATGGTAGAACCGATACGGATGCTTTCGCGTGCCGAGAGGGAACAGAAAATCAAAGAGGCGCATTATAACCTGTTTTACCTGCACAGTGAAGACGTCTACATCGACTTGCTTACCGACTCCGGCACGAACGCAATGTCTAGCGCCCAATGGGCTGGCATCATGATGGGCGACGAGAGCTATGCCGGCGCAAGCAGCTATTTCAAACTGGTCAGCGCCTGTCGCGACATCTTTGGCTACGAATACGTTCAGCCGGTTCACCAAGGCCGTGCTGCCGAGAAGGTATTGTTGCCGCTGTATTTGGGTAAAGGCAAATATGCAATTTCCAATATGTTTTTCGATACTACCCGCGCCCATGTAGAACTCTCCGGCGCGCGAGCGCTGGACTGCGTGGTAGAAGCGGCGAAGGACCCCGCCAAGCGCGCGCCGTTTAAGGGCAATATGGACGTGGTACGCTTTGAGGAGCTGATTAATCAGTATGGTAAAGAGAATATCGGCCTTGTAGTTATGACAATTACGAACAACTCTGCCGGTGGACAGCCTGTATCAATGCAGAATATGCGTGAAACATACGCTATTTGCCAAAAATATGGCATACCATTAAATATTGATGCGGCGCGGTTTGCCGAAAACGCCTATTTTATCCAGCGCGACGAGCAAGGCTACGCCGACAAGTCCATAAAAGAGATTATCACAGAATTATTCAGCTATGCCGATATGTTTACCATGAGCGCGAAAAAGGACGGCATCGTGAACATGGGCGGTGTAATCGGAGTGAAAAAAAAGGACGATCCGATGATACTGAAAATCAAAGGGAATTGCATCAACTATGAAGGTTTTATCACCTACGGAGGGTTGTCCGGCCGCGATTTGGAAGCACTTAGTATAGGCTTGTACGAGTGCCTTGACGTAGACTATCTGCGTTACCGTATAGGGCAGATGGAGTACCTAGCGTCACTTTTAGATGATGCGGGCATTGCCTATCAGAGTCCTGTTGGCGGACATGGTGTGTTCGTGGACGCGCGGGCGATGTTCCCGCACATCCCATATACGGAATTTCCCGGACAGTTATTGGGCGTGGAACTGTACAAGGCGGCAGGCATTCGCACCAGTGAAATCGGTTCATATATGCTAGGCAACGATCCCGATACCGGCGAGCAGTTAAAAGCGTCCTTTGATTTTAGTCGTCTGGCCATTCCCCGACGTGTTTACACTCAGGCGCATCTCGACATCATTGCCGATGCTCTGGCGGAGATTAAAGCAAGCGCGAAGAACATCAAACGCGGATTGCGCATAACGTGGGAACCGTCCATGCTGAGGCACTTTCAAGCGCACTTGGAGCCTATTGTTGACTGAGAAGAACTCTAAGGAGGAGTATCATGATTACTGAGCTGCTTTCCGGCAAGCGCGGTTTTGCAAGCGATAATTGTTCCGGCGTACATCCGGCTATTATAGAAGCGCTTACAGCCGCCAATACCGGACACACGATGTCCTATGGCGACGATGAGCTTACCGCCGCAGCGGACAAGGCGTTCTGTGAACTGTTTGGGCGCAAGGTCTATCCTTTTCTAATGATGAATGGTACTGGTGCCAATTGCGCTCTTTTGGCCCACCTTACGCCGCGCTTCGGCGGCATCGTATGTACGGATTGCGCGCACATCAACACTCATGAAACCGGCGCTCCCGAACGGATAGTAAACGCTAAACTCTATGCGCAAACTACTGCGCCCATATGTATCGACGGAGGTGTTTTACCAAACGCGCAAAGCAAAATCGGCAAGCTGCTTCCAGAGCAGATCGAGAAGACGACATCCATGATTGAAGACGAGCATTGCGCCCAACCAAGCGTGGTGAGCTTAACGCAGATTACCGAACTAGGCACGATCTATAAGCCGGACGAAATAAGCGAACTTTCGGCTGTCGCACACAAACATGGAATGAAGGTCGCGATGGACGGCGCGCGGCTTGCCAATGCTGCGGCGGCGTTAAACTTACCGGTGAGCGCTTTCACATGCGACGCGGGCGTAGACGCGCTTGTGTTTGGCGGCACAAAGAACGCGATGCTCTTCGGAGAAGCCATAGTATTCTTTGATGAGGAATTAGCGCGGGGATTCAAGTATACCCGCAAAGGCACGGGACAGCTTTCAAGCAAAATGCGATTTGTAGCTGCGCAGTTTCTGGCGATGCTCAAGGACGGCCTCTGGCTCGAAACGGCAAAACACGCCAACGACATGGCAAAGGCGTTAGCTGATGGTCTGACAAGCGCAGGTTTGGGCGTATTGAAACCCGATGCCAATTTGGTATATGCAGACATGGACGATTCTCTGGCCGAAACCATGCGAAGCGAATATGCGTTTCATAAAATGGAGGGCTTATGGCGCTTTGTTACCAGCTTTGACACGCAAATAGAAGAAGTCAACGCGCTGATAAAGCTTGCTGATAGCTCATACCGACGCGCGCAATAGACGAACCTAAAATTATAAAGCCTTGCGGGAAGTATCATTGGTATGCGGAACGCAAGGTCTTATTATATAGTTCTATAGGAGCTTTTACAACAAGGTAATCTTTATTATTAAAATCCTTCATTCTATTTTGTATCGGAGGCTAAAGACAGAAGCGAGCGCTGCCGTTAAGATAGCCGTATTACATTAGTATCAATATAGCCAGCCTCTTTACTAACATTAATTAAGCGAAAGGAATATATGGATGATTACGATATTAACCCTACAGGTATACAATACTCCGGGAGTATTAGATCGTGTTGCGGGTATGTTCCGGCATAACGGATGGAATATTGAAAGTATTAGCGCCGGCGTCATAAAAGACAGCACCACCAGTATACATGTCAGCTTTAAGAATCAGTACGTAGATATGCGTCATCTTTCAAAGCAGCTATCGAAGATGGAATTTGTAAAGAGCTGGGAAGAATGTACGCCTGATACGCACTTTATCCGAGAATTGTTGTTGATAAAGATATATAGGGATGATTTTGAGTCGTTGTCATTACCGCAAAAGCATATTGTCGCGGAAGACGGCGAAGTATTATTGGTGGAATGTGTAGCTGAACCGTGGGAGATAGATGATCTATTACATGCTATAAATCCGCTGGAATGCGCTCGCTCGGGCGGCACGATTATTTTAAAAGGAGCGGCATCGTGATGAATCCTTCGTTTTCAATTTTGGTTATAAACCCCGGATCAACCTCAACTAAGCTTGCTTTATACGAAAATGACGCCATAAGCGCTCAGAAAACAATACGCCATGATAGCAGCGAGTTTGAGAACTGCGTAAATACTTTGGATCAGCAACCGATACGCATAAAGTATGTTCAGGAATTTTTGCGAGAGGCCGACATAACAAAAGGAAAGCTGGATGCCGTTGTCGGTCGCGGTGGTTTGGTTCAGCCGATAGATTCAGGGACGTATCTGGTCAATGATAAAATGAAGAGTGATCTCATGGACGATTCCGCTTCCGTTCATGCTTCGTCGCTGGGTGGGCTAATTGCGGCGGATATCGGGAATATTTACGGCGTTCCGGCTTATGTAGTTGACCCGGTAGTAGTAGATGAAATGGAACCTTGCGCTAAATTGACAGGGTTTCCGGGCATTGAGCGAAAGAGCGTGTTTCACGCATTGAATGCAAAAGCGTCTGCGAGAAAATGTGCCGCTGAACTCGGTATGCAATATGAGGATGGCCGGTTCATCGTTGCTCATATGGGCGGCGGAATAACGGTGGGCGCGCATCGCTATGGCAGAGTAATTGATGTGAATGACGGCATTTCGGGTGAAGGTCCGTTTTCCCCCGAACGTTGTGGCGCGGTGCCTCTGGAGCCAATCATTGAGATGTGTTACAGCGGTAAGTTAGAAAAGCCGGCTATGATGGCTATTGTAAACAAGCGCGGTGGCATGTTATCTTATCTTGGCACAAACGACTTGACACGCGTAGAGAAAATGATTCGTGACGGAGATGAATACGCCGCGCTGGTTGTAGATTCTATGGCTTACCAAGTGGCCAAAGAAATTGGAGCGATGGTTGCCGCACTCGAAGGCAGAGTGGACGCGATTGTTCTTACAGGCGGTCTTGCCTATTCCGTGCGCTTCACGGGTTCTATAAAGCAGCGGGTCGATCAAATCGCTAAAGTGTTCACATATCCCGGCGAAGATGAAATGAGCGCATTAGCCACAGGCGCATTACGGGTATTACGAGGAACGCAAAGTGTTTCTGAGTACATATAAGCACACATCCCAACAGCAACAATATCATAAAAAAACAGGAGGTTTAGCACAATGGAGTTACTAAAACAAATGGAAGAGTATGGCCATCAACAAATTGTTTTTGGGCGCGACGAAAAAACGGGATTAAAAGCCATCATTGCGGTTCATGACACCACGCTTGGTCCCGCAATTGGCGGCACGCGATTCTGGAACTATGCCAACGAGGGCGAAGCGCTTTATGATGTTCTACGTCTCTCACGAGGTATGACACTTAAAAACGCGGCGGCGGGCTTACCTCATGGCGGTGGGAAAGCCGTAATCATCGGTGACGCTAAAAAGTTGAAATCACAGGAGTTTTTCCATGCTTACGGCAGGATCATAAATTCGCTGGGCGGTATTTATTATACCGCTGAGGACGTGAATATAAGCGCAGCGGATATTGGATACGTTAATGAAGTGACTAAGTACGTCACTGGTACACCGGCTATAAGCGGTAATCCATCCCCGTTTACGGCGCGCGGCGTATTCTTAGGCATCAAAGCCGGCGCGAAAGTGAAGTTTGGTTCCGAGTCTTTAGCTGGGAAGACGGTTGCGGTACAAGGATTGGGCAGTGTAGGCTACGCTCTTTGCGGACATCTGCATAATGACGGCGCACAATTGAAAGTCTATGATATCAATGAGTCAGCGGTTGATAAGGCTGTTCAGGAATTCGGTGCAGTAGCTGTGACGGCAGATGAAATACTCAGCGTAGAATGCGATATCTTTGCGCCGTGCGCACTCGGTGCTGTCTTGAATGCAGACAATGTTGCCAATCTTAAATGCGAACTTATTGGCGGCGCTGCGAACAACGTCTTGGTCGATGCAGACACCGGCGACCGTCTGCGTGAACTCGATATACTCTACCTGCCGGATTATATCATCAATGCGGGCGGAGTAATCAACGCGGCCGAAGAAGTTTCTGGCCAAGCATATGACGCGAAAAAAGCGGATGCTAAGGTCGATAAAATTTTCGACACAACGCTGAAAATCATTGAGCTGGCTAGGGCAAGGAATCTATCCACATACGATGCAGCGGAACAGTACGCGATGAATATAGTTCTGTCGCGCCGATAAGGTCTTTGAAAGATATGGGACCACTCAGATGTTTTTCCTGATAGGCCCAAACATAGCACCATATCTCATTGGTGCTATGTTTATCTTAGTCCGAACCCGGTATTTTGTCCGTACCGACAAAAAAGAGCCAAGAATTTAATCTTTACGGATAATTACAACGAGATTTCTGTTCTATATGATGATGTTCAGGATGAGCATTGTGATAGTTCTTCCTTTTTGCAGGTGTTGGCGTCTCTTGCTCGCTAGGTTTCACGACTTTAAACTATTGCGCAGAGCTTTTATTTGCGCCCATATTGGGGAACGTTCTGTTGGCTGACAATTTGCCGCAATTATGCTGCAATTATATTATTTTTTAAGGGGGGACAATTTCATTGGCTAAGATACTTAACAAGCAGGATGTTAAGGCGATCCTGTATGGCGCTTGTCTTATGGGGGCGGGCGGCGGCGGTGCGCTGGAAAGCGGAATGGCGCTTCTTGAGAGTGTAAGTCAGGTTCGCGACATCGCGGTCAAGATGATCTCATTGGAAGAGATGGAACCTAACACCTACGCAGGCGTCGTCGCAGGGTTAGGATCGCCCATCAAATTCAAGGAACGCGGGTCGAATTTCAAGGCCGAACCGATAGCGGCATTTGAGGCACTTCAGAAAGTTGCGTTTTTCATGAATCGCAAGCTCGGCGCAATATTTCCTGTTGAATACGGTGCTTGCAACTCCTTTATACCGATGCTCGTCTGCATGGAGCGGGATATCCCGTTTGTTGACGCCGATGGCACCGGAAGAGCTGTACCCGGACTCGAAACACTGCTCTTCGGCGTCAATGACATACCTCTTGCGCCGCTCGTTATGACTAATGGGAAAGGCGACGCCATCATCAATTATCCCGTAAACCCATACGATGCGGCTGGGCTTGAGAATATCGCGCGGTACGTGTGTCAGGCGTTCGATATGCTTATGGGGATTGCTGGATGGATGTCTACGAGGGAGCAAATCGAAGAACTGCTCGTGCCTGGCGGCTACTCAAAAGCTTTGAAGGTTGGCTATGCTATACTAAACGCGATTGAAAACAAGCTAGATGTTTCTGCGGAAATCTCAAAGGTAATCGAATATCGCGAACTGTGGCGCGGTAAGCTGACCAAGCTTGAAGCGGTGGCGGAACGCGGATTTGACTTCGGTCGCACATACTTTGAAGGTATCGGAAAATATGACGGCAAGAAATTCCGCGTAGATTATCAGAACGAGAACTTAGTCGCTTACGAGGGAGACAAGCCGCTCATCACCGTTCCCGAGAGCATTTGCTTCCTCAACTTGGATAACGGACAGCCGCTGTCCAATGCGGACGTTGCGGAAGGCATGAATGTTCTGGTTTGCGCGATACCCGCCGAAAAGAACTGGAATCGTTCACCGCGCGGCGAAGAGTGCTGGAAGCCGTATCTGGAGACTGTTGGCTTTACCGGCGAATGCATCCGCTACTAAATATGTGGATACATTAATTAGCGATCAAATAGAAGTGCTTTGACATAAAATTACAAGACAGGAGTGGGGTTAAATTGACTAAAGAAAAAAGTAGCGTCATGGAAACCAAAGCGCTGCAACCAGTAACTGCGGGAGAAAAACAGAGCTGGACTTCAATCGCGTTCATCTGGATTGGCGGTATGATTTGCATTCCCCTGCTGATGGTTGGCGCGCTCATGAGCCAATATTTCGCGCTGGGAGAGACTTTGCTGCTCACGACGGGCGGGTTTGTCGTGTGTATCGCCCTTATGTGCTTTACAGGAATGATCGCCAGCGATACCGGGCTACCTGCGGCAGTCGTAGCGACAAAGGGCTTCGGTGAATTTGGTTCACGGCTTCTAATCTCGATATTGATCGCCGTAGTGCAGATCGGGTGGTTCGGCCTTCAAACTGCCATGTGCGGTGCCGCGTTTGCAACGCTTATGGAGTTCATAGGCATAAGCTTTCCTATGTGGCTCAGTTGTCTGATTTGGGGCATTGTGATGTTGATTTCGGCAATTTACGGCTATACTTTTATGAAGATACTCAACTATATCGCTGTTCCTTCACTGTTTATCGTATGTATTTATGGTATTATCGCGTCAACGTCGTCGGCATCGGTCAATATATTTGCGGCGGTTCCACCGCAAGCGGGCCAGATGCCTGTATCCGCCGCTCTATCCATGATGGTCGGCGCATTTGCGATGGGTACGATTATCGTTTGCGATATAGCGCGTTACGCCAAAAATCGCAAGGATACGATTAAATCCTCCTACTTGGGCGTATTGCCCGCGACTTTGTTCATGATGTTCACCGGCGGCGCAACGGCAATGGCTACCGGCGAAGGCGATATCACTGTCGTTTTTGCGCAAATGGGGATGGCGTTTTTTGGCATGCTGGTTCTGGTGCTTGCGACATGGACGACCAATACCACCAACGCATATACGGCGGGTCTGGCGGTTATGAAGGTATTCAATCTTAAAGATAAGACGCGCCCCCTCGTAACGATGGCTTGCGGCTTACTTGGTACTGTTCTTGCCATGATCGGAATTATCAGCCAGTTCGAAAGTATCATATCGCTGCTTGGCAGTGTATTACCGCCTGTGGCCGGCGTAATGCTGTCCGATTATTGGATTGTTGGCAAAGGCAAAAAAGAGAATTTCCGCACGATTCCAGGCGTCAATTGGATAGGTATCGTTTCTTGGGCGGTAGGCGCGGCTGTGGGTCTGTTCTTCAGCTTCTTTAGCCCTGCGCTTGACGGCACACTAATCGCCATAATCTTGTATGCCGTACTTGCAAAATTCTGCGGTGGTTCTATGAAGCTCGATCAGCCCGCAGAGTAATTCGCGAGGAGCGAGGATGGCGTATATGAAGTAATCGAAGGACGCATGGCATATTGCCATGCGTCCTAAGAATTAAAGGCAATCTCACATAATAATAAGAAGAAAGGTGAAAGCTTATGAGGACGCTTAAAAAAGAAAACATCCTAAACATTCAGGTCGGCTCGACGTTTCTAGCCGGTGGTGGAGGCGGCTCTTTGGAGCATGGCCTACGCGTCATGAACAGCATTGAAAAGCAATATGGGAAACTGGAAGTTCCTCTTATAAGCGCGTCCGAAATGGACGATTCGCTGTATGGCGTTGCCGTTTCGGGCATCGGCTCGCCCGTCGTGCTGAAAAACTATGACTTTGGCCCGGAAGCGCTGCACAGTTTTGAAGCTATACGTAAGGTCGCCTTTTTCTCCGGTCGGGAGATTGGATACCTCATGTCTGGTGAGTACGGCGGGTTCAACACGTTTACGCCTATGCTCGTCTCTATGGCAACAGGTATTCCGGTATTGGACGTAGACGGCTGTGGACGCGCTGTGCCGGGATTGGAGGTTACGCTGTACGCTGTAAACGGTATTCCCTCTAATCCATTGGTTGTTTCGGATCGTAAAGGCGATACCCTTGTTTCATTTACGAAGAATCCGTTTGACTGCCAGCGTCATGACGGCATTGCGCGGCATTTTTGTCAAGCTTATGGCAATATCGCGTGTTTTGCCACATGGGTATCGTCGAAAGACGATTGCATTAACAAGCTGGCTGAGGGCGCTCTAAGCTACGCAGAGAAGGTCGGTGAAAAAATCGCATACGCGAAAGCGGATAAGCTCGATTTTGCCGAGGTTATTAGAGCGACTCTCGAATGCCGTGAACTTGTGCGCGGACGCATTACAAAGAAAACGCTAGAGATCAAGCAAGGCTGGGATTGGGGTATAAATGAAATCACCGATGCTACCGGGAAAAAGTTTTATATCGACTTTAAAAACGAGAATCTCGTAGCGCGCTGGGAAGACGGGAAGGTCGAGTTGACTTGTCCCGATATGATATGCATGATCGATACGGACACATACGAGCCGCTTACGAACGCCGATACGGAAGAAGGCCAGAACGTTCTTATTATGGCGGTTCCGGCGCATAAAAACTGGTTCAATACATCAAAGGGAATCGACTATTGGAGGCCGTTCTTCGACACCGTAGGCTATACGGGTTCGGTTGTCCGCTACTAATTAATAATCGATATGAGAAGGAGTGACAAAGATGTCTCGATTTTTAGGATATGAAGATATAAAGAACCTGCTCGTCGGCGCGGCATTCCTCGGCGCGGGCGGCGGCGGCGCGTTGATCGACGGCTTGGAGATTCTCGATGATTTGCAAAAAAAGCACGGCGAAATAAAAGTTGAACTGATGGACCCGAAAGATATGTCGGATTCAGACTATGCGGTGGTGGTAGCCGGAATGGGTTCGCCTCTCGCCATTCGCAAGGTGGAAAATAAACTGCAAAACGAGTTGGTAAACGTATTCGGCGGCTTGGAAAAGCTCGCTTTTATGAGCGGCAGGCCGATAAAGGCGGTTGTTCCGGTCGAATACGGTGCAATCAACTCTGTCACGCCTATAATCTGCGCGGTGGAGAAGGGCGTTCCCTTGCTGGACGTTGACGGAAGTGGCCGCGCGGTTCCGGGCCTCGATGTGTTGCTATATGGTGTGAACGATATTTCGCCGATGCCTATCGTCATGGGCGATAAGAACGGCGATATTTTGTTCTTTAACGCGGCTGATCCTCTCGACGCTCGTAGCGCGGAAGTAGTTTGCCGTCATATCACCACCTGTTACGACATGCTGCTGGGCATAGGCGGCTGGTTCCTGAAGAAAGACGACATCTTCTGCAAGCTGATACCCTATGCGCTTACATACGCTGAAACGGTCGGCAAGGCGATTGAAGAAGCGAAGCGGCAAAAGGCGAATATCATCGAAGCGCTGTCGAAGCATATGAAGATTCGCGAGCTGTGTTCAGGCGAAGTGCTGCGTAACGATCAGGTTATGCGTAACGCTCACGATCTTGGCGAGATCGAGATCAAGGGAGTCGGCGCATTTGCAGGCAAGAGCTATATTATCGACGTTCAGAACGAGAGCATCCTGATTCGTGAAGGCGATAAGGTTCTGCAAACCTGCCCGGATCTGATTTGCGCCATCGATACGGATACTTATACGCCGCTCACAAACGCCTGTGTCAAGCCGGGAATGAACGTCGCGATATGCGGCGTACCGGCGCCTGACATTTGGTTTAAATCCCCCAAGGGTATTACAAGCTGGCAGCCCTATTTTGATAAGGTCGGCTATTCGGGCGCGGTTGTTCGCTACAGGGTATAGCGCTATGAATGTAAATGCTAAAATCATAGAGGTCGCAAAGAATATTTGGACAACTTGCATGGGCGCGAAGCCCGGCGAGAAGCTTTTGGTCGTCGCGGACGACCAAAAGCTTGCAATCGGCTACGCTTTTGTAATGGGCGCGCGGGAAATTGGGCTGGATTGCTCGTTTGTGGAATGCGCTGCGCAAACAAAGGGCGAGCCGCCAGCGTTCATAGCCGATGCGATGTCGCTTGCGGATGCGGAGCTTGTATTCACAAGCATGTCGTATTCCCATACGCTCGCGCGCGTCCACGCTACGAAAAAAGGTGTGCGCATTGCGACGCTGCCGCTGATTACGGAAGAAATATGTGAAAAATACATGAATGCGGATTACAACAAGGTATATGAAGCGAGCGCGAATATAGCGAAGGTCTTTACTGCGGGCAAGCTTGCCCGTATTACAAGCGATTCAGGGTGCGATCTCACCATCGATATTGAAGGCAGAGAAGCGATGATCGACGCGGGACAGCTCCAAACACCGGGCGCATTTGGCAATTTACCCGCTGGTGAGGGGCTTATCGCGCCGCTTGAAAACGGCGCGAATGGCGTTTATGTTGCGATGCCGGGGGATTGCATCTCCTATTTAGGCTATGTAAAGGATAAAACGACGCTCACAATAAAGAACGGATACATACAAAGAATTGATGGCGGTCAAACTGCTGACGAACTTGTTGCAATGCTCGCGGACAAAGATGGCGAAGCGAAGGGAATCGCGGAACTTGCTATCGGAACTAATCCTGTCGCGCGTCTAATTGGACATCCATTACTGGACGAAAAAGTCTTGGGAACCTGCCACATTGCATTTGGATTCAATAAATCCATTACGGGCGGTGAGCGCGCTTCCAATATCCATTACGATATCATCATAAATGGCGCATCGGTGGAAGTTGACGGCATCCGGCTCCTCTAGCTCATCGTATTACAATTTAACAAGAATCACGTTGGCTGGAACTACGGTTCCAGCCACAAACATTCAAGATAATTCCATAGTTGAAGCTTATGAGCTATACGAAAGGAGCGTTTCTTTCGCCGCCTTGATGAACATGCTGAAATAATCGTTTTTGAACGCGGCGAATTTGTTTCTTTCGCCAATTGCGGCCTACCTTATTATATCGGCGGCGAAATAACTGATAAATCCGCGCTGACGCTGCAAACGCCCGAAAGCTTCCGCGCTAGATTTAATGTGGACGTGCGTGTGCGCTCGACGGTCTTAAAGATCAACCGAAATAAGAAAATAATTACCGTTCAAAACGATGGCAAAACATATGAAGAGCGCTATGATAAGCTCATCCTGTCTCCCGGCGCGGAACCCATAAAGCCCTGTATTCCCGGAATAGCTTTAAAACAGGTATTTACCCTGCGCAATATGGCGGATACATTTCGCATTCGGGATTTTATAGAAACCTATAATCCAAAGCGCGCAGTCATAGTCGGCGGCGGATATATCGGCGTGGAGATGGCGGAAAACTTTTCGCGCGCGGGCATTGCCGTCACAATCGTGGAGTTGTTGGATCAGCTAATCGCGCCATTGGACTATGATATGGCTTGTGATGTTCATCGGCATCTTTGCGAAAAAGGCGTTCAGCTTCTGTTGCGAAACGGCGTCAATGCCATTAGACATCACGGAAATGCGCTGAAAGTCATGCTCAATGATGGAGAAATAGATACGGATATGCTTGTATTAGCGGTCGGCGTGCGCCCTGAAAGCACTCTTGCGCAAAATGCCGGACTTATCACAAACGAACGCGGCAGCATCATCGTAAGCGAGAGTATGCTTACAAATGATTCTGACATTTATGCCGTAGGCGACGCGGTAGAGGTGATAGATTTTGTGACGGGGCAAAAGGGCTTTATCCCTCTGGCCGGCCCAGCGAACAAGCAGGGGCGAATCGCGGCCGATAACATAGCGGGAATAAAGAGTCGCTATTGCGGTACACAGGGTTCAAGTGTGCTGCGCGTTTTTGATCTTACAGTCGCAGCGACCGGTATTAACGAAAAAACAGCTAAATGCCTTGGTTTGAATTATGACAAGAGCTTTACGTACTCCGCAAGTCACGCCGGCTATTATCCCGGTGCGGCCAATATATCCGTTAAAACCATCTATGAAAAAGAGACGGGAAAAATTCTCGGCGCACAACTCGTCGGAAGGGACGGCGTTGATAAACGCGCTGACATTTTTGCGTCTGCAATCCGTGCGGGCATGACGGCCTTTGATCTAACACAGCTTGAACTCTGCTATGCTCCGCCCTACTCCTCGGCTAAAGACCCTGTGAACATGGCGGGCTTCGTAATCGAGAATATTCTTGCTGGCAGGGTGAAAACTTTTCATTGGCACGATATCGGCGCGCTCGCAAAGATGGAGGGTATTACGCTTCTCGACGTGCGCACACCTGCGGAATATGCTAGAGGCGCCATTACAAGATTTTTAAATATTCCGGTGGATGAGTTACGCGAGCGTTTGGATGAGTTAGATCCCACCAAACCAATCTATGTCGCCTGCCAAGTCGGTTTGCGCGGCTATATCGCCGCAAGGCTTCTGATCCAACGAGGCTTTGACGTCTATAACTTGAGCGGAGGCTATCGGTTGTACGATTCGATTTTTGGAAACGCGGAATATGCCAAGAAGGACTGATTCACTATGATCGCTATCATCATCAACGCCGCCGCAGTTATCGTCGGCACTCTCATCGGCTTGCCTCTCAAGGGGCATCTGTCCGAGCGCTTTAGCAAGATCGTATTACAGGGACTCGCGCTTTGCGTCTCTATGATTGGTATACAGATGGCGGTTGCCGCAGAGGATATGCTGGGCGTCGTGCTTTGCGTCGCTGTGGGGGCCGCGCTCGGCGAGGCACTGCGCATCGAAGACCGTCTCGATAAGATGGGCGATTTTCTGCGCTCTAAGGTAGAACGCAAGAAAGCCGAGGGCGCGCATAGCACGTTTAAGGAAGCCTTCGTTACGAGTACAATTCTATTCTCTGTCGGAGCGATGGCGATTATTGGCTCACTCGAAGCGGGCTTTTCCGGCAATTATACAACAATCCTCGCTAAATCGACTATAGATGGCATAACGAGCATACTGCTTGCGGCGGCGTTGGGTGTGGGTGTCGCGTTTTCTAGCATCCCGCTGTTTCTTTATCAGGGGCTTATTACGCTTTCCGCTGGACTTCTAAGGGAAGTGCTTGCGCCGGAGATGATCGTAATGATGTCCGCGACGGGCGGACTTCTAGTGCTTGCGATTGGGCTGAAAATGCTCGGAACCATCAAGATTAAAATCAGCAATCTGCTGCCAGCGATCTTCCTTCCCATCGCGTATATATCGTTGCGCGCATGGATTGGAACATTGATGTAGTAATGTGTCTTCTATTTTATAACGTGGCTTAACGTGAACAACCAGAGCGTAGATTATCCGCTATACGAATTTATTTGCGAAAATGATGATTTACACAACTAACCAATAACGCTATAATATGTTAAATCGTAGGATTTGATATTATTTCACATACTGGAATCATCGGACTTTCTGTTAGTTGAAGAAACAAAGGAGGATAAGGCATGGCTCTCACGATTGCGGACTGCATGAATCTTCCATCACTTCGGGAAGCAAAGCTAATTGCCGGAAGCGGCGGCTTATTAAATCGCGTAACGTCGGCAAGCGTTTTGGAATACGCTCAGGCACCCGTAGTTGGCGAGAACGTAAATATGCTCATGGATGGCGAGATTATCATCTCGGCTTTAGCCGTGGCTAAGGACAGCGTGGATGAGCAAGTCAAGATTTTGCGATTTCTCCATTCGGCGGGAGTTTCAGGTTTGATTTTATACTATGTGGGAGTTGTTTTGGCAAAGGTCGATCCTAGCCTGATAGAAGTTGCCAACGAACTCGATTTCCCGATTCTTTGTATGTCGAACGACCGATATGAGGCTAGATATAGCGACGCAATGGGCGAGATATTCGAAGCTATCTTAAAGCGTAAGCTTCATCAGGATAGTTTGTTAAATGTTATGCTGGATCGATTCGCGCAATTGGGAGAGCATAGCCGCAACTTTAATACAATACTGCGGATGATAAGCGATCATCTAGCCTGTTCATTAATTCTTGCCGATTATACGTTTGCGCCTGTGGCTATAGCGACCCGGCTCGCAGATAACGAATCGAAAACGGATGAAATTCTCAGACATTACTCGGAAATGCGCGGCGCAAATAGGGAAAGCTGGGAGGTTCTTGCGTTTCCTGATGGAGAAAAATGTTCTTCATGCTACGCTCAGATTAATCTTGATAGAAATTCATGGATGCATATTATTGCTTTTCGCGACCATGAAAACTACTCTGCTAAACCAGACGTGACGGAAGCGGGAGAGTTGTTGCGTCTGTTCATCAGCATATGGAAATATGATTTTGTACATGAAAACATGAATATGCTGATTCAATACATTATGGAAGATGAACCTATTGCGCTTAAACGCTTGTTGCAAAAGCTGCATGTGGACATTGACGATATTATAAGCGTCATGTGGATCATTCGTGGCGGTTTCGATAATATGCCGCCCGAGCAGGCGCAAATGCTGAAATCCCATATTATCGCGCGGGCGGGAAGTTTATTAAACGAAAGGAAAACGCCGATAATCACCAGCATTTATAATGGCGACGTAATAATAATGATAGCGCCGTCCTCTTACTCGGAACTTGACGCGGACATGGCGGAAGAGTTCCTGAATAGTATCCTTTCGGTTGATCCAACTATTACGTTAAGCGTTTTTGCCAATAGAAACTCTTCTGATGATTTGCGCGCAGCATATATACTTTTTAACGACTTCTTTTTGGCTATGCGGAAAATATATCCGCGCAAATCGCTTTATACATCTCAGGAACTCATGTTTGCTCAAATATGCCAGCAATTAGCAGCATCCAATGCGGCAAGCGAAAGCCGAGAATCGCTAAAGCAGCTTCGTAGTGTAACTGACGGGGAGAGTTTGGTTGAAGCGCTGACCGTATTTTTGCTTGACGCGCAATGCAATATGCAAAAAGCGGGGGATTTTTTATTTGCGCACAAGAACACGATTAAGTATCGCTTGAATAAGGCGCAGCAGCGTTTGGGATATAATATATGGGAAGTCCCCGCAAGCTTAAATCTGCAAGTTGCGGTTGGCGTGGATCGATTGTTGCAACAATAAATCTACTCTTTATATTGTCCGTATACTCAAAATAGCGCATACGTTTTTATCCGTTAAAACAAAGCAATAGCCTCAATGATGCGCTATGCTATATACTGTATAATCCAAAAATAATACTCCTGTTTATCGCGGCGAATTTTGCACCAGTTTTTTTATATACGGGAGTCGGACTACTACATGAAGGGGAATTAAATATGGCAAAGATAGAACAACGGCTTGAAGAACTAGGCATAACGCTTCCAAACGCGCCAGCACCGTTAGCGAACTATGTAAGTATCCAAAGAAGCGGGAATCTATTATATATGTCGGGCGCAGGCGCAATCCTTGATGGTAAGCCTGTGTATACAGGCAAAGTCGGTAAAGAGGTATCGCCGGAAGACGCATACGATGCGGCCCGTATTACGGCCTTGAATCTGATCGCTAATCTGAAAAAGTATCTCGGAGACTTAGACCGTGTAAAGCAAATAATAAAGCTTCTCGGTTTCGTAGCAAGCGTGGAAGGGTTTTACGCGCAGCCCGCATGTATCAACGGCTGCTCTGACTTGCTCGTTAAGGTTTTCGGTGATAAAGGGGAACACGCGCGCTCGGCGGTAG
>QMCE01000475.1_pt1 | contig 20486 bp, 15 predicted proteins | sample 1821851 | NCBI WGS metagenome assembly QMCE01 (sample SAMN09453174, study PRJNA476694) | Termite gut metagenome, whole genome shotgun sequencing project. | isolation source: worker | host: Odontotermes sp. | place: South Africa:Pretoria | collected 2016-01-28 | reverse complement strand
GGAGCCAAATAACAACTATACATCAAATAAAACACTAACGGAACAATGGGTAAGATTGTAGTTATCGGCAGTTCGAACACTGACATGACGATCAAAAGCGACAGGTTGCCGGTTTACGGACAGATAGTCGCCGGAGGACATTTTTCAATGAGTTCGGGCGGCAAGGGCGCCAACCAGGCGATCGCGGTCGCCAGAATGGGAGGCAAGGTGTCGTTCATTACCAAAACGGGCAACGACCTCTTCGGGAAACGCTCGCTCGAACTCTACAGATCGGAGGGGATAATGTCCGATTATGTATTCTCCAGTTCGGAGCACCCTTCGGGCGTGGGTCTGATAATGGTCGATTCCGCAGGCGAAAAGTATATATCCATTGCTCAGGGCGCGATAAAAACCCTCTCCATTCAAGACATCGAGAAGGCACGGGCGGAGATCGAAAATGCGGAAATCCTCCTCATGGAGTTGGAGATACCTATGGAGACGGCCGAATATGCCGCCGAAATAGCTTCGAATAGCGGGGTTACGGTGATACTCAACCCTTCGCCGATACAGTTGATATCGGAAGAGCTTCTCCGGCGGATAGATATAATCATTCCGAACAAGACCGAGGCCGGATTGCTTACCGGCGTCTCGATCGACGACTGGGCGTCGGCGCGAAAGGCAGCCGACCGCATACACGAAAAAGGCATCGAAACGGTCATCATAACTCTCGGTTCGAGAGGGGCATTGATACGCGACAGGGGCGAATTTTACGAGATACCGGCCGAGAAAGTCGAAGTGGTCGATACGACGGCCGTAGGCGACACTTTTTGTGCGGCGCTGTGTGTGGGTCTCGTCGAGGGTATGACGATCCTCGAAGCGGCGAGGTTTGCAAACACGGCGGCCGCGATGGCCGTAACCCGCAAGGGAGGACAGGAGGCAATACCTCATAGGGCGGAATTGAATCTATAACATCTATCTAACAATATGCTAACCCATTAATTAATCTTTTTATGAGAAAAAAAATTACTTTGGCACTATTTGTTTTAGCGTGCTCCCTCTCGGCCGCTTTCGGGCAACAGAGGCTTTCGGGAACGATTTCTGATGCTGATGCGAAGCCGGTTGCAGGTGTAACCGTTGTTGAAAAAGGCACGAGCAACGCGACGGTTTCCGACTCCGCCGGGAAATTCACACTCGGCAACATCTCTCCCGAGAGCGTATTGCAGGTCACACACCTGGGATATAAGCCCCAGGTGGTTACGGTCGGAACGAGGGATGTCCTGGACATTGTTCTCGAAGAGGAGATAATGTCAATGGACAAAGTCGTGGTCGTCGGCTACGGCACCGTCCGCAAGGCCGACTTAAGCGGTTCCGTCGCGAGTGTCGACGGCGAAAAACTGTCAAGTGTCAGGGCGACGAGCGTGGCTCAGGCGCTGCAAGGCTCGATGCCAGGTGTTCAGATTACCCGCGACAACTCCATGCCGGGTGCGAGTGCGACCATCCGTGTTCGAGGCATCACGACTATAGGGGATTCCGATCCGCTTATAATAGTGGACGGCGTTCCGGGTTCACTTTCTATGGATGTCGACGACATCGAGAGCATTTCGGTATTGAAAGATGCAGCTTCAGCTTCCATCTATGGTGCGAGGGCGGCCGCAGGGGTTGTCATAGTCACAACCAAAAGAGCCAAAGAAGGGATGCTCAACATCGACTACAATGGCAGCGTCGGTTTCGTAACCCCGGCCGCATTCCCGTCGACCGTCGACTGGAAGCGCTACATGGAGATCATCAACGAGATCTCGTGGAACGACGGCGGGAACCTTCCGGATGGTCAGAACAACATCTACACACAGGACCATATCGACAACTATTTGAGCAACCACTATGACGATCCGGATTCCTATCCTCTCGTGGATTGGAAGAGTTATCTCATCAAAAACTACGCTCTCCAACACAAACACAACGTGGCGCTCTCCTACGGCTCCAAGGCGTTAAAATCTATGGCAACGCTGGGGTACGAGTCTACCGACGCATTGTATAACAATCGTTCCCATACCCAAATTACCGCACGTGTCAACAACGATCTCAGGGTAAATAAATGGCTGTCGGCATCGGTCGACGGTTCGTACCTTCGTTCCATAGCCGACAATGCAGTGGTCAATCCTATTACGGCCGGTTATCTCTACGCCCCCCTGTGGTCGCCCATATACAGCGATGGCCGGATAAGCGGAGGTCGCGACGGCACGAACACTTATGCAAGGCTCAATTTCGGCGGTTTCAACAACACCTGGAACGATTATCTCACAGGTAGGTTCGCCGTTAATATCACACCGGTCAAGGGGCTTACCATCACGGGCGTATACGCTCCCACGATACAGATAACCAAAGGCAAGCGTTTTATCAAGCAGCTTCCGTATTACGACCGTTACGACCCCACTCTCATGCTCGGATATATCAGTGGACAGGACCTTACCTCGCTCACCGAATCGAGGAGTGAGATCCGTACATCGACGGTACAGGCGCTGATAAACTATTCGCTCTCGGCAAAGGGGCACAATTTGAATCTTTTGGCCGGTTTCGAGGATTACTACAACAACCACGAGGCTCTCGAAGCGTCGACCGAAGGGATGGAGCTGTCGAATTATCCCTATCTGGACAGGGGCAATCCCAACAGTTCGGGCAATTTGGGCAGTGCGTCGGAATATGGCTACCGTTCGTTCTTCGGGCGTGTAAACTATGACTATGAGAACAAATACCTGTTTCAGGCGAACGTGCGTTTCGACTTCTCCTCCCGATTCCACAAAGACTATCGCATGGGCATTTTCCCCTCTTTTTCAGCCGGTTGGGTCATCAGTGAGGAGAGTTTCATTAAAGATCTCGACTCGAATGTGCTCTCGTTCCTCAAAATTCGTGGCTCGTGGGGGACTCTGGGCAACGAACGCATAGGGAATTATCCCTTTCAATCCACCATGGGATTTTCGAACGCTCTGTTCACCGACGCTTCCGGAGCGCTGGCAACGAGTATGACCGCAGCGCAAAAAGGTTATAACATTATGGACATCACATGGGAAACAACCGAAACCTGGAACGTCGGAGTGGATATGGCCTTGTTTCGCAATCGTCTGAGCTTGAGCATCGATTATTACCAGAAACGCACACGGGATATGCTTCTCAACCTCAAAATACCCGGCTTTATGGGTTACTCCAATCCCTCCCAAAACGCAGGTTATATGCACACCAGGGGTTGGGATCTGTCGGCCGAATGGCACGACAGAGTAGGCGACTTCTCATACTCCGTCGGCTTCAATATCTCCGATTACCGCTCCGTGATGGGCAACCTGTCGGGAACGGTCTTCGACGGCCCCACCATCATTAGAGAGGGCAGTGAGTTCGGGGAGTGGTACGGCTACCGCTCCGGCGGCCTGTTCCTCACCCCCTCCGACCGCAACAACTCTCCCCGGATCAGCGACGCCGTGCAGGTGGGAGACGTGAAATACCTTGACATAAGCGGCCCCAACGGAGAACCCGACGGACTCATCTCGCCCGAATACGACCGTGTGCTGCTCGGCGGTTCGATGCCTCGCTACATCTACGGTGGCAACATCAATCTCGCCTGGAAAGGGTTCGATCTGGGACTTACATTTCAGGGCGTGGGAAAACAGTCCGCAAGGATGACCTCCGATATGGTCTGGCAGCAATCGGCATGGCACACATTCCCCGGCTTTTTGGACGGTAACTATTTCAGCCACTACAACACCGACGCTGAAAATGCAAGAGCCAAATATCCCCGTGTTTCGCAGAAAGGTTACGACGGCAACAACTACGATATGTCCGATTTCTGGCTGTTCGACGGCTCTTACTTACGTCTGAAAAACATCGTGCTCGGATACACGCTGCCCCGGAAAGCCGTCGATTGGCTGCAACTGTCGAGTGTCAGGGTCTATGTGTCGTCCTCCGATCTGTTTTCGATAGACAAATTCCCGACAGGCTGGGATCCCGAGGCAAGCACCTCGGGGACGGCATACATAGCAAGAACATTCAACCTCGGAGTAAGCATTAAATTCTAAAAAATCGAACGACAATGAAAAAAATATTTTTTGTAATAGCATCCTCCGTCCTGCTCGTTTTTCAGGGATGCCATAGTTTGGATATGAACCCGCTGACGGAAGGTTCAACTGAAAACTGGTTCTCGACAGAACAGGAGTTCTCGATGGCCGTCAACGAATTCTACCGCACCGATTATTGGTATTGGGAGGCGTGGCGGTTCTGCAACACCGACCGGTTTACCGACGATTGGAATCAGCGCGACTATATGTATGACTGGGTGCAGGGTAGTTTCACATCGGACTTTCCGCAAGTGAATAATTGTTGGACGAGCCTCTACAAAGGCGTGACAAGAGCCAATACTGTTCTTCTCAGCATTACGAAAGCCCGCGAAAGGGGAGATATTCCGGAGGAGTCGCTGGAAGTTTTCGAAGGTGAGGCAAGTTTTTTCAGGGCGGTGTTCTACTCCTATCTGGTATTTCTGTGGGGTGACGTTCCTTTCTACACCGATTATCTTTTTCTTGACGATGCCTTTAAGATGGGTCGGACCGACAAAACCATTGTTCTGAAGCAGATATATGATGATTTCGATCTGGCAGCCCGCAATCTGCCGGTCGAGAATTCCGGAAAGCAACAGCGTGTAACTTCCGGTGCGGCCCTGGCCTTCAAGGCAAGGATCGCCCTCTGGATGTCGGATTGGACGACCGCTGCAAAGGCTGCAGGGGATTGCATAGACTTGGGCGTATATTCTCTCCACCCCGATTTCGCAGAATTATTCCTTAATAAAACAAGGGTTTCTCCCGAAATGATATACACTATTCCGCGCTCCCGTGCCCTGATGAACAACGGAGACAGGTCAGACAGCCGCCTGCCCAGAAATGTAACGGGCGTGGGCGCAACGGCACAGCCCTCATGGGAACTGTTCTGCTCCTATCTCTGCACCGACGGTAAACCCATCGACGAATCGCCTCTGTACAATCCCACTAAGCCGTTCGAGAACCGCGATCCGAGGTGTGCGATGACGATGGTGGAATTCGGCACCGCGTTTCTGAACTGGATATACGATCCGGGAGCACCGACGACCAGAAATGTCATAACGGGGCAGGTCAAAGCCAATATGGATTCGCGGTTGGTGGAGACATACGCGGCTTTCAACGGAATGTGCCTGAAAAAGGGCGTGGACGAAGAGTGGGTGGACGATGACTGGACGGACTCAAGTCTGTTGGTTATGCGCTATGCGGACTTGCTGCTGATGTATGCCGAAGCAAAAATAGAACTTAACCAGATCGACCAGTCTGTTCGCGACGCCATCAACACGGTCAGGGCGCGCGCCTATGGCGTATCTCCGACCCAAACGACTCTCTATCCGGCTGTTACCGAAGATGCCCAGGCCGCCCTCCGTACCATTCTCCGCACCGAACGCCGGATGGAACTGGCATGGGAAAACCGCCGCTGGTTCGACCTTATCCGATGGAGACTTGCCGAAAAAGTGCTTTCCCGTCCGATATATTGCCACGACCAAAAGGCCGCGTTACAGGCCGTGATAGATTCTGGCGACTATTTCTTCCCCCGGGGAGTGCTTCCTGTGATCGACGAGAACTGCACGGTCGACCTCTCTCCGTTGCTCGCCACCGGCAAGATTATAAAGATCAACGAGAGGAACTTTTCGATGCGTCAATACCTGATGCCGATACCTGCCGAAGATATTATTATCAATAAAAATTTAGTTCAAAATGAAGGTTATTAGTATTATATTCACAAGCATACTTCTATTCGCCATCTCGATGGGGTGCGGCGAAGATAACACCGACCCGGCGAAAAACGGGAACGGAAAGAACGGAGGCGGAAAAAATGATGATACCGATACGCCCGTCAAACCCAAAGTGGGGCAGGTTTTGCCCGACTGGTCGGAAGGATATCTGGACATTCACGCCATCAATACCGGACGGGGCGAGAGTACTCTGTACATATTTCCCGATGGAACCACTATGCTCGTCGATGCCGCCAGTGCGATAATAGCCCAGGACGATCCCATCCCGCCGCCCCTGCCCAAACCCAATGCGACGGCCGACCCTGCCCAGACCATTATCAACTACGTTAGCCACTTTATCGAGCCGGCGAATAAGGATAAACTCAACTATCTGCACATTTCGCATTGGGATGGCGACCACGTCGGCTCCCCGACGGGACAGATGCACTCTTCGGGAAAGTTCGACCTGTTCGGCATCACGAGGGTCGGCGCGAGCATTCCGTTCGAGACCGCCATCGATCGGGGGCACACATATCCACGCGACATCACCGCACTTGCCTCCCACAGGAATGTGGCAAGCTACGTCAAGATGACCGATTGGGCGAAAACCGAGTATTCCGCTACAAGGGAGGAGTTCAAAGCAGGTGCCCTGAATCAGATCGCGCTGAGGAAGAATCCTTCGAAATACAGCAATTTTCAGATAAGGAACATTGCCGCCTCAGGTGTGGTGTGGACGGGCAGCGGTACCGCCACGCGCAATACTTTTCCCGAGAATGTGAACGACGTGTTGGCTGCCAATCCCGCCGAAAACATTTTCTCGTGTGCTTTCCATCTCAAATACGGTATGTTCGACTATTTTTCGGGAGGAGATATGCAATACCAGGGGCGCTCGACCCATTCGTGGTTCGATATCGAAGCCCCGGTAGCCCAAGTCGTCTCGCCGGTAGAGGTGATGAAGGCCAACCACCACGCCACCAACAACTGCAACAGCGATGCGCTTCTCAGTAAACTGAAACCTCATGCCGTCATCGCACATGTTTGGAGGGATGTACAGCCCCACCCCGACACCATCAAAAGAATGTTCGACGCCGATGCCGACTGCCAGATATTCACGACCAACCTGACGGACAAGAACAAAGGGCCGCTCGGAATGGGAGAGGAGCTATCATCGAAGATCAAGGGCACCGGCGGACACATCGTCGTCAGAGTCGAACCCGGCGGTCACAGATACAGCATCTATGTGCTGAACGACACCAACGAAAAGTATATCGTATCTAAAATTTTCGGCCCCTATCAATGCAACTGACACGACCGGGTATATGAAAAGTTTTTTAATGATTCTACTTTTCCTGCCGCTTTTTTCCTCCTGCCACTCCGGTGTGCAGGAGGAAAAGAGCGGATACCGCCTAATCTTCGAAAATACCGAAGCGCTGTACCGTTTTGTTCGCTATGAGGAGGGTGCACCACTAATAATTCAGGGACACAGGGGGACCCGCGAGAACGGTCTGCCCGAAAATTCTATCGCGGCAATGGAATATGTGCTGGAGCAAATTCCGGCCATATTCGAGATCGACCCGCGCCTCACCCGCGACAGCATTGCGGTGGTTTTCCACGACGCGACGCTCGACCGAACCACCGACGGAACGGGCAGGGTGGCCGATTACACGTGGGCGGAGTTGCGGAACCTCAATCTGAAAAATGCTGCGGGAGAGGTCACGGAGCATAAAATACCCTCCCTGACCGAAGTTTTGGAGTGGGCGAAGGATAAAACGGCGCTCATTCTCGATAAAAAAGATGTGCCGCCGGCGATGATAGCCGACATGATACGCGACCACGGTGCCGCCCGGTATGTGTTGAACATGGTACGATCGGTCGAAGAGGCGTTGTTCTATTACGGACGCGATCCGGAACGGATGCTTGCCGTCTCGATCCGTGAGCCGAAGACGCTGCGCGCCTATATGGACGCGGGCATTCCTCCTTCGCAAATGTTTGCCTGCATAGGCACCGAAGTGAACGAAGACACGGCTGAACTTTGCGCCCTGATGCGCGAGAACGGCATTCGCTGTCTGATAGCTACTGCCACCTCCTACGACAAGCTCGAAACCCCCGAAGAGCGTGCCGAGGCATACCGGCGGGTTGCGGACAGCGGCGTAACCATTATTGAATCTAACTATCCCGTCGAAGTCGGGAAAACCTTATTAACGCAATGACTACAAGCGATTATTTGATAATTCTGCTCTATTTCATCGGACTGCTGGTGTTGGGCGCGACGCTCGGCCGGAAGATCAAAAGTTCTAAAGAGATGTTCCTTGCCGGAAGGAACTCCTCGTGGTGGCTCAGCGGCCTGTCAACCTACATGACCATCTTTTCGGCAGGCACTTTCGTCGTATGGGGCGGAGTGGCCTACCGTTCGGGCATCGTCGCCATAGTCGTGGCTCTGATGCTGGGTCTGGCGAGTATCGGGGTGGGTGCACTCCTTGCCGGAAAGTGGTCGAAGATGAAGATAAACTCACCCGCCGAATATCTCGGAGTACGTTTCGGACAGCCGACGGTGAGGTTTTACACCATCGTCGGCATCGTCGGCCGGGGCGTTTCGACCGCCGTTGCGCTCTACGCCATTGCCATTATGGTCGTCGCGCTGATGCCGCTGCCAGAGGGACACATCCTCGCCGACCCTGCGACGGGACACCTTTCGGTGACCTGGGCGGTGCTCATAATGGGTGCGATAACGTTCGTTTACACTGCTTTGGGAGGTTTCATCGCCGTACTGATGACCGACGTGATACAATTTGCCGTGCTGATGGCCATGGTGATAATCATGGTGCCGCTTTCGCTGAACGCTGTCGGCGGAGTGGGTGAGTTCGTGTCGCGCGCTCCGGAGGGTTTCTTCTCATTCGTGAGCGAACGCTATTCTGTGTGGTGGATGGTTCTGTGGTGCCTGTTGAATTTCTTCATGATAGGCGGCGACTGGCCGTTCGTGCAGCGGTATATCAGCGTACCCACCTCTCGCGACGCAAAAAAGAGCGTTTGGCTGGTGGGAGCGCTCTATCTGACTACTCCGTTTCTTTGGTACGTTCCCACGCTGGTCTACCGTGTGATAAACCCCACGGCAAATCCCGAACAGGCCTATATGATGATGAGCCAGACCGTCCTCGGAACGGGAATGGTGGGGCTTATGCTCGCCGCGATGATCTCGGCGACCCTCTCGCTGGTGTCGGGCACACTCAATGTTTTTGCCAATGTCTTCACCTACGATATTTTCAAGGCATTCCGTCCGGCGGCATCCGACCGCAGTATGATGCGTGCAGGTCGTGCATTCACATACATATACGGGGTTGCTATAACCCTGTTCGCCGTTTTGATACCCTACTTTGGAGGGGCGGAGAGGGTGATAGTGTCGATACTGACGCTCGTCATCTCGCCGCTATTCATCCCGTCGATATGGGGGCTGTTCTCTCCGCGCATAGGGCAAAAAGCGGTCTGGTGGTCTATGGGAATAACCTACGCGGTAGCACTGTTGGTGAAGACCGGACTCCTGTTCAAGGATTTCATAGCCGACCACGCTGAACTCACCGAGGCGTTCATAGGACTGGTATTCCCCGTCGTGATCCTGCTCGTGACGGAGCTCGTACTGTGGAAGAAGGGACGCGATGCCGGATGGGACAGGGTGGCGGCGATAACCGGCCAGGAGAAGGAGTTCGTCGACGAAAGCCTGAAAGAGAAAAACAAAGAGGCAGGCAGGGCCTATTCGCATCTGGCGCTACGCCTTATGATGGGGACTTACGCCGTCATAGGGATCATAATGCTGATCCTTGGCCTCTATCTCTATGGCGGAATATTTTCGGGCATGGCCCTCGCCGGGTTCGTGCTATTCTATTTCTATAAAAAACGACAAAAACAGATAAAAAACTAACCTGATAAACTATGTACGATCCTATGCTTTCGCGTTTTCAACCCTTGAAAAGGGTGCTGATACACGATGTTTTCAACAACGGCTTCAACGGCTGGATGGAGATCATGCCCAATTTCTGCGATTTTCCAAACTTCGAGGAGAGCCCCAGTATTATGGTCAAACACCAATGGCCGCCCGTGATGCTCTCGACGGCGACATTTCGCTATCCAGGCTCGCACGGTTCGATGTCGGGACAATACAGCCTGAAGGTCTCCACCCGTCCTGTTGCCAATCCATACAGTGAGATGCCGGCCCCAGGCTCGATGGGGCACGCCATAAAGCGCATATCGTTCCATCATTCGAAGCGCCGGTACCTGCAATTCGAGATGTGGTTCGCCTTCACCGCCGAACAGGACCGTATTGACGGCAGCGGTGAACTTCCCGGCCTTCACGAAGCTTCCATTCGCGCGTTCGGCGCAGGTTGGGACTTGCAGGAGAGGGGCGAAAGATACTTCGCAGGAGTGAGATACCTCAACTCGGTCGACGGCAAACTCCAAAAGAGGTGGCAGGTGGTTTACCCTTCGGCAAAGGACGACAGGGAGTGGGCCTACGACACCGACGGCGACTGGTGCATCAAGGGTGTAGACCCGTTCTGGTTCGGAAAACGCTACCCGGACGGCCGCCACGACGGATTCCTCGATGTCCCGAACGGAGGCCAAAGGCTCTGCTACAACGAGACCGACTGCAAGATAAACTGGCAATACCTGCGCATACTGATCGACACCGAAAATAGGGAATATGTCGAGATGCAGTGCCAGGACAAGGTGTTCGATCTGGGACGCCAACCCATCTACGCCATACCCGGCTACGAACGCATCGACGGATTGATGAACCCGCTGGTGTGGATCGAGACCGACACCGACCGCCGGGTCTTCCTATATGTCGATTCGGTCGTAGTTTCACAGGAATAAAAAAACACAGAACGATTATGAGACTGTTCAACGCATCGCATCTCGAAGTCAAGAAGACCTTCGATGCTGATTTTCAAACGAACCCCTACGAAGCGGGGTGGGCGAGCGAAGCCATATTTTTCATCACCGTCGAGAGCGTTTCCGGCAATGATCCGCGCCTCACGGCGGAGGTCGAAATCTCTCCCGACGGGATAAACTGGGTAGGGGAGGGTACGGTTTCCGCACCCATAATCCACCGGGGAGTCCATTTCGTACGGGCAAGGCATTTCGGAAATTACCTGAGACTGAACTGCAAGATAACCGGCGAGGAGGCACGCTTTAGACTCAATATCCAAATCGCCCTCAAGGAGTAGACAATGAAATTGAACCGAACAAATTCGGAGGTATTGCCCACAGGCATACCCAAACCGTCTTATGATCGCCATTGCATGAAGGGGCGGCAGATCGTACATATCGGCGTGGGCGGATTCCACCGAGCACATCAGGCATTTTATCTCGAAGAACTGCTACGCAAGGGGCTTACCGACTGGACGATATGCGGAATGGGAGTATTGAACGAAGACAAAAAACTCCGCGATATTCTGCGCCGGCAGGATCATCTCTACACCCTGGTGGTCAAACATCCCGAGGGCAGGGTCTGCCCTCAGGTCATAGGCTCGATAGTCGATTATGTATTTATGCCCGACGACCCTGCCGCAGCGATAAGGCGTCTTGCCGATCCGCAGACGGGTATAATTTCACTGACAATTACCGAAGGCGGTTACAACTTCGATGAGAAGGGCGACTTCATTTTCGACACTCCCGACGTACGGTGGGATATGGAACATCCCGAAGAGCCGAAAACCGTTTTCGGATTGCTTGCTGCTGCTCTCAAAAAGCGGCGGCAGGCGGACGCACCGGTCACCATCCTCTCCTGCGACAATATCCAACACAACGGAGATGTGATGAGGCGGATGTTGCTTGCCTATGTCGGCGTCGCCATGCCGTCGCTTTCGGAGTGGATCGGGGCTAATGTCGGTTTCCCCAACTGCATGGTCGACCGCATAACTCCCGTTACCTCACCCGGCGACATCGAACTGTTGAGTGAACGGTTCGGTGTGGACGACGAGTGGCCGGTGACGTGCGAACCATTTATACAGTGGGTTCTCGAAGACGATTTTCGGTATGGCCGGCCGGCGTGGGAACTTGCCGGCGCGCAATTCGTAGCCGACATCGATCCTTACGAAAACATCAAACTCAGGCTACTCAATGCGGGACACTCCCTGCTGGGATTTTTCGGCTCTCTCGCCGGATACCGCACCGTGGACGAAGCCGTCGGCGATCCCGTTATCAGGAGGGCCTTGCGTGCATTTATGGACGACGAGGTCGCGCCGACGCTCGACTGCGCGGAGGGTATCGACCTCGACGAGTATAAAGAGAGCCTGATATGCCGTTTCGCCAATCCGAATATAAAGGACTCCCTTGCGCGAATATGCTCCGACAGCTCCGACAAATTGCCGAAGTTCCTTTTCCCGACCATTCACGAACGCTCGAAGGCCGGTGGAGAGATGAAATACTGTGCAACGGCCTTAGCGGCGTGGTGCAGGATTTTGGAGCTTCGTGCCGAAGGTTTGTACGACTATCCGGTCAAAGACTCCGCGCTCCGGGAGTTGACGGAAGCGGCGCTTGCCACGAGGAAAAGCGGCACTCCCGAATTTCTGAAAATCACCGCCGTCTTCGGAAATTTAGCGGAGGAACGGCGCCTTGCCTGTGAATTTATGGAACGTCTGGGCGAAATACGTTTGCTCGGAATAAAAGAAACCCTACTGAAATTGATATGAATAAGGGGAAAGATATAATCGTAGGTATCGGGGAACTGCTTTGGGACATCCTTCCCGAAGGCAAGGTACTCGGCGGCGCGCCTGCCAATTTCGCATACCACGCCTCGCAGTTCGGCTTCGATGGCATAGCCGTCAGCGCCGTGGGAGACGATGCCCTCGGGCGCGAAATATTGGACACATTGCAGGATAAGCAACACTCATACCTCGTGGAAACAGTCGATTATCCGACAGGGACGGTCGAAGTCTCACTCGACGGGAACGGCGTACCCGGATACGACATCCGGGAAGGCGTGGCCTGGGACAACATCCCTTTCACTGCGCAGATGGGACGGCTGGCACGCGACTGCAAAGCCGTCTGCTGGGGTACTCTCGCACAACGTAGCCTGCGCTCGCGGGAGACGATAGCGCGTTTTCTGGAGCTCGTCCCGTCGGACGCCCTACGGGTGTTCGACATCAATCTGCGGCAGCATTACTATACGCGGGGGGTGATCCATGAGTCGCTTACGAAGTGTAACATCTTCAAAATAAACGACGAAGAGATGGTCGAAGTCGCGCGTCTTTTCGATTTGCGCAGTCTCGCCGAAGAAGATATTTGCACTCTTTTACTTGAACGGTACGACCTTGAAATGGTGATCGAAACGAAAGGCTCCGCAGGCAGCCGGATTTTTACTGCCGATAAAACATCCTTCATGGAGACACCCGTGGTCGAAGTTGCCGACACCGTCGGGGCCGGAGATTCGTTTACCGGAGCTTTCGTCGCGGCAATTCTTAAAGGAGCACCGCTCGTCGAAGCCCATCGTATGGCGGTAGAGGTCGCTGCGTTCGTATGCACCAAAACGGGAGCGATGCCCGCGTTGCCGCAACGATTTACCGCAGGAGAAAATAATAATTATCAAACCATAAAAAACAATTTAGTATGAAACGAATTTTGTCTGTTTTAATCCCCGTGGCGATAGCCTTAACAGGATGTAAAGGTGAGCCGGGCGGGAATTTTCCCGACAGCGAGATCAAAATCTCGACCGTGCTCGACAAGTTGAGCAGCAAGGCACAGGTTACCATTCTGTCCCGAAGCATCAGGGTGGATTGCATCAAAGGTAGCGGCAATCCCGATTTTATCACCGAATGGACGCTCACTTCGGGCGAGGAGTGGCTCACACTCTCTTTCGACGAAAGCGGCCTCGGCGCTTCTACCTCCATTTCGGGTGTAGGCTCGAAGAATGTCTACATCGTGGTTCAGGCCAATACGAACACCATCGACCGTTCTGCGGATATTTTTCTTAACGGCAGCACCGAACCGGCGCTCGTTATAGTTCAAAGTGCCAAGAGCCTTTTACCCGAATTACCTCCACCCGGATCCGGAATCATGAGCGATGTTCCCTATTTCGGCGAGCTTCCTACTCCCAACCACTCGTATGTTGGTGCCTTTTGGCGGGCCGATCAGATCGGCGAAAGGGTTATTCGCACAGCCGTCGGAGCCAACGCGGGGGAATGGAGCGCAGAAGTGGCCTGGTATAGCGAATTGTGGGATATAGAAGAAGGCGACGGAGTTGTACTCGCCACGGGCGACAGTGCCGATCCCGGAATCCGCGGCGCAGACCCCGGAGATGCCGAAGAGTACAAAGTCACCGGCACGGAGTCCAGGATCACGGGTACGGTCCAAGCCGACGAATATATCGTGTTCCGCATCGGTCTGACCGCTCCTTTTGCCGAGTTCAACACCGAAACCAATCCGGCACGCTATGCCGTGGTTTTGTTGACCTATGCCGACGGCACCAAAAAGCAAAAGATATTCCTGCGTCAGGGCGAAGGCGCCGACTATGTTATGCGTCCGGGAGACAAGGACGGCGGTGGAGCCGACGTGGGCGACACGGACAATCGCACCTACGCCGTGAAGTTCTCTCCGTTCAACATCACCGCCTCGGATGACGAATGGGCCGCTGCAACTCCGGGAGGCCCCGACATGACAGATTATCCGCAGTTGGCTGTTCGCGGCGGAGTGTTCACCGAATATCCTTCGCAGGGAGGGGCTATATTCCAGGGAGAAGGCAAGACCGATCCCGAAAAACGGCGCGCCTACAACCATCAGGCGAACGTGCTTCCGAGCGGGATGCAGACCACGAACGGAATGTTCAACGATGAAGGTACTCGTCTGTGGAATGCCGCCACGAACGAAACCTGTCCCGAAGGCTGGCGGCGTCCGAACGACGGCAGTTCGGTGATACTGAATCCGGGTACGGACGGTGCGAACGGCTCCGTTTCGGTAAAAGGTTCCGAAATGCGCCAATCGCTCCACCTCAATCCGCTGACCACCAACGATGTCTCCTCTCCCGTAGTAAACTCGGTTTATGGCTATCTTGCCGACGGTTTCTTCGACCGCCGCGCCACCGAAACCACCGCCAACGGCGACGACAACGCGAAATTTGGTTCGGTTGGCCTCTCCGACATTCACGCCGGTTTCCGAGGCAGATTATTTTTCAATCCCACCAGCTATAACTCGCTGTTTTTGCCTTGCAATGGTTACCGTAACGCCACTCAGACCGTGGCTCTGATAGGTTTGAGGGCATATTACTGGACGGGGACTGCGTTCGGCAGTACGAACACCCCGATGGGCTGTTTCTTCGTGGGCGACTCCCAACAGGGTCTGCCTTACAGCCAAAGCCGCAGTATGAGCTTTTCGGTGAGATGCGTAAAAGAATAGTTATGAAAAGGATAGTATTCCTGTTTTTGACGGTGTTTGCAACTCTTGCCTCTCGCGGGCAGGAGTTGCGCTACACCGATGCTTCGCAGCTTGGCGTTATCGGCCGTCTCGAACAGGGTCAGCACCTCTGGCACAGGGTCGATGTGCAGCGTTATCCGTCGCTGCGAAAACCCGAAGCCACACTGTTGCGCCAAGGTGCGGGCATAGCCGTCGTTTTCCGAACCGACAGCCCCGTCATAGCCGTGCGCACAAAATACAGGACGGTTTACGCAGGAACCAATTCGACCATAATTTCGGGAGCGGGATACGATCTCTATATCCGTTCGGGTGAAGAGTGGCTCTACGCCTCTTCGCAAGTACAGAAAAGAGACGCTCCTGACGGCACTCCGGTTCAAATGGTGAAAGATATGTCCCCTGTGATGAAAGAGTGCCTGATGTATCTGCCGCTGTTTAGCGAACTCGAAAGTATCGAAATAGGCACGGCGGAGGGAAGCACGCTCGAAAAGATGGAAAACCCATTCCGCCGGCATATAGTCTGGTTCGGGTCGAGCTATACCCAGGGTTCAGGAACTTCCCGTTCGGGGATGACTTTCGTCGCACAGATACAGCGTGCCACAGGACTCGATTTCATGAACCTCGGAGTGAGCGGAAACTCTAAACTGCAATCGGTCTTTGCGGATATTCTGTGCGACAGTGGGGCCGAAGCATTCGTCGTGGATGGCTTTTCGAACCCCACCGCCGAGGAGATAGAGACGCGGCTATTCCCTTTCATAGAACGTATCCGTGAGCGGTGTCCGAAAACACCCGTCATTTTCGTGAGTACCCTCTACCGCGAAGGGTGTAACTTCGACCTTGTGAAGCAGGCACACTTTAAAGACCGCGATGCCCGTGCCGCGACTATGGGCAGGCGTGTGGCAGAAGAGTTCGAGGATGTCTATTTCGTCGATATTCCCAACCTCACCGGCGACGACCATACCACCTCGACCGACGGCACACACCCTTCCGATCTGGGATATTGGCGCTCGGCGCAAAAACTGCAAAAGCCTTTGCTTAAAATATTTGCAAAATATAAAATAAAATGAGACAAATGCTCTCTCTGTTTATTTGCGCACTTCTGGTCGCCGGATGCACCGACGTCAACGGCACCGACAGTGAACCGACCCCGCAACCCGCTCCGCAACCGGCCGACGGAGATATGATCTACGACTCCCGCTCGGCGGTTGCACTCGCTCCCACTGGCGAGTGGATAGATTTCGACGATGTTTACCCCGACGCCGGGCAACGAAACGATGCCCACGCGGGTATATTCTACTTTGTCTGGCAGGGCGCGCACGGCTACGACGTCGGCCGGAACGACGGGAAAATCGTTCCGCCCACCTCGACGGACGAGTACAGCCCTTATGACATCAGCATACTCGAACGCGGCATCTCCGACCCGCAGGCGGTCAATTACGGCCCCGGAGGAGCGATGCACTATTGGGGGAAACCCTATTTCGATTACTATGTCGGCAACGACCCATGGGTTATCCGCAAACACGCCGCGATGCTCACCGACGCCGGGATAGACGTCATATTTATCGACGTGACGAACGGGTTTGCCTATGTCGAGACCGTCAAAACACTGTGCGACACCTATCTCGATATTCGCAAAAAAGGCAATCCGACTCCACAGATATCGTTTATTACAGCCAACGCGGAAGCCCCACGGGTTGTGGGCGAGCTGTACAGCGCCCTGTACACGAAAAAAGATTACCTCGACCTGTGGTACGAATGGGATGGGAAGCCACTGATGCTCGCCCCTGACTTCAATTACGGCGCTCTGGATTCATACTTCACGTTCCGTTACGCGTGGTTCGACAGCGTGGGACACGGCGGGTGGTTCGGCGACGGGGTAGGAAAGTGGACATGGGGCGACTACTATCCGCAAGCCCTCGCCAACGGTGAACAGATGTCGGTGAGCGCGGCCACGCACGCAAACACAAACCACGGCCGCAGTTATATCGCCAACGAAAGTCGTGGAGGGGCACAGCCGGCCTCGGTTACGACGCAGATGTCCGGCGCGGGAACGCTTTTCAAAAAACAGTTCGACCGGGCAATCGACCAGGACCCCGAATTCATCTTCATCACCGGCTGGAACGAGTGGGTGGCACAGCGGCAGATCAACGACGTCGCCGGACGTTATTTTCTCGGCAAACCCATGGCATTGAACGACACCTATTTCGTGGACTGCTACAACCATGAGTTCAGCCGCGACATAGAGCCTATGGAGGGAGGGGAGAGTGGTTTCGGCGACAACTACTATTACTATATGGTCGATTACCTGCGCCGCTACAAAGGGATGAAACGCATAGCTCCGGATGCGGAATACAGGGAAATCGCCATCGACGGCAGTTTCGACGATTGGGCGGCCGTTAAAACATGGTATCGTGACGATGAGGGCGACACGGCTCACCGCGATCATTTCGGTTTCGGCTGGCGCAACCGCATTCTCAAAAACCTAACCGGACGCAACGACATTCTTTGGTCGAAGATGGCAACGGACGGCGAGAATATCTATTTCTATGTGCAGACGGCCCAGAATATCTCTCCACACACCGACCCCCGTTGGATGCAGCTTTTGATCTCCGTTTCGGGACTCGACGCGCCTTCGTGGGAGGGTTTCCACTTTATTGTTGGCAACGCCCGAGACTCCTCGACCGCAACACTCTCTTCGGCGCAGGGCGGCGGATGGAAATGGTTCGCCGCAGGGGATGTGTCTTACCGGGTCGCAGACCGTGAGCTGGAGATGGCAATGCCGCTCTCATTGCTGGGCATAACTTCGCCCGGAAACTTTACCGTGGATTTCAAGTGGGTGGACAACAGTATTGCCGGAGGAGATATTATGGAGTGTATGCGCGACGGAGACTCCGCTCCGGAAGGACGATTCCGTTACAGATACATTTTTGGAAAAGCATCGACCCCATAAGCAGACTCGACGTCGGCAAGGGAAAGATCGCGTGCTGCGACACCGTGAACAAGCTCGAACATTGGCGCGACGACAAGGCGGATAAGATATAACGCTCCAAAGATTCTCATTAAACGTGCAAACCCATATGTGGCTTGCACGTTTTTTTTGTGCCCGCAATTAAACCCCACTCACCATACGTTCCCCGAGTTTTTCCATCTCCGATATGCGTTCATCTTCTGGTTGGACGGTATCGGAAGCAACTTGCCGGTGAGTCTCACTTCATCACTTTCTACAGATTTGTGCATCCCTGACGTGATGCGGTTTGTCACAAAAATCCAAATAACCTCTAAAAAATATGATAATAACGATTTTTACGTATCTTTGCCTCGCTATTACAGGGATAGATTACGTTATATTATTCTGATCACCCCCCGATTCTACTAACCCATATGGTTGAATCACAAGGGATGATTGCATTACAGACACTCCGTTAGGCAGTGTCGGTATATGATGTGTTGGTGTGGTGTTAACTTTTTATTAACCCAACTGTCTGCTACCTGTGTGCATATTATTGTTGGACTACGTTATCATTCTTGCAACCCCGAATGAGAAAAAAAACCGAAAATATTTATAAAGAGAGATCGACAGCCAGTCTGTTCGATGCGATCAGGAACGGCAACGAGGTCTCTTTCGCACAATATTACGAAGCCTCCATCGACAATCTCGTGTACCATATCTACGCCGTAACACAGGATTTGGAAGAAGCTCGCAATATAGCCCACGATACGTTCATCAAACTGTGGCAACAGCGCGAAGAGATCGAAAAATTCGACGGATTTCTCTTTACCACGGCAACAAACGCTGCATTGGATACACGGAAGAAGAAACGGGTCCAAACCAAATACAATAATGAACAGTTGTTTGTACAGGATGTTGCAGACCATTCTGCCGACGCACGGATTGTAGCTTTTGAAACCGAGTCTCGCATAATTGAAGTTATTCGGAATATGCCTCCCCAACGACGTAAAGTATTTGAACTCAGCCGCGAGAAAGGCCTGACATATAACGAAATAGCAGAAGATATGAACCTGTCGTACAACACAGTCAGGAACTATATGGCATCGGCATTGGAGGAAATTCGTTCGGTCCTTTTAATGCTATTGATAATTATTGTCTCTTTATTTCGCTGATTATAAATAATTTATTATTATTTTTATTCCCTGATAGGTAGTACCCCCCTGTCTTTGTCGTCATAATATTGTAAGTTGCATTATTATGAACCCAAACGAAGTAAACGAATTGAATGCACTCGAAAGGGCTGAAGAGATAGATACAAGGGCGTGGATTAACGCGTTTTCACGTGCTTACGCAAAATTATCTCCCCAAAAGCGTGCAGACTCGATGATTAGGGCGTTTTTCAAGATTGAGAACCCGACCCGTGATGAGTATAAGAGGTTTATCGGATGGTTGATGAATGGAGACAATACGGAAGCGAAAGAAGAAGCCTTGGGCCGGGTTTTTGAGGAAATGTGTGAGTATAATGCAAACTAATAAGATATTTTCAGGTTATATTGAATGAAGAAATCTAACAACATAGAATATAGCGATAAAGACGATAAATCCGAGCTTACTAAGCGGATGATAGCTCTGCTTTTCTCCGGCGAGCAGTTGACCGAAGAGGAGCGGGATGGTATTTGTCGTTACTTGTCGGATGAGAAAAACGCCTCGCATAATGAGGAAGCGTTGTTCCTCTATTTCTCGTCGAGAAGCAATTCCGACCTTCCCATCGGGAAGTCTGTTTTTGCCGACGAGATGTGGCCGGAAATTGCCGAAGCGTTAGGAATGAATCCCGACTTGGATCATTACCGTGCTATCCGGGCGGCTCGCGCCCGTGTTTCCGCCGGAACGCTCCGGAGACCCGTGTGGAGAAGAGTGATGGTACGGGTTGCGGCGGTGCTGCTTCCCATAGTACTGGTTGTTGGAGGATACTTCGGATGGGAGGCTATACGGTCAGGTTCGGGTTCGCAAGGCGATAGAGCGTCCATAACGGCTTTCGTCGCCACAAATTCCATTGAGACACAGGCCGACGTCATAAGGATGATCACTCTCTCCGACGGTACGGAAGTCACGCTGAACCGGAATTCCACACTGTCATATAACGACGACCGCGAGGCCGAGCTTGTCGGCGAGGCTTATTTCAAGGTGGCTCCAAACCCCCGACATCCTTTTATTATCCATTCCGGCCATTTGAAAGTTACGGTTCTCGGTACGGAGTTCAACTTCCAAACCCTGAAAGATGCGGGAGACTCGAAACTGTCACTATACGAAGGCAGTGTGCAGCTGGACTACTCGTCCGGCTCGTATCGTATTGAAGAAGGGGGACACGAG
>QMCE01000508.1_pt1 | contig 20524 bp, 15 predicted proteins | sample 1821851 | NCBI WGS metagenome assembly QMCE01 (sample SAMN09453174, study PRJNA476694) | Termite gut metagenome, whole genome shotgun sequencing project. | isolation source: worker | host: Odontotermes sp. | place: South Africa:Pretoria | collected 2016-01-28 | reverse complement strand
CTTTCGGCAAGGCTGGCGCGGGACTGTTCCCGCGTCCAGCCTTCCAGCGCGTCAGCCGCCGAGAACATCCAGAGAATGACGCGGATCCCGCCGAAGTCCCGCCTCGCCGCCATGACGGCGAGGGAAGCGGCGTCGAGCACCGCCACGTCCAGTCTGCCCCGCGCGAGCGAGGCCAGACCCTTGCCAATACACGGCAGCATCTGGAGCAGCGTAACGCCACAGCGGAGAGGTGCTGGAAGCGTCAGCCATTTCAGAAACTGCCAAAATACGGTGGAGAAAACCGCGCGCAGGGACATGCGCACGAGCGAGGGCGGTTTCCCGTCGGTCGCAGTCTCCAGTCCATCCCAGTCCTCCGGTTCGAGTACATCAAGCAGGGCGAGGACGTGTCTCCTCGGGAGCGCGTAGCGGATCAGGAGGGTGCCGGTGCGATGCGACAGCGTAGCTGAAAAAATCCCCTCCTGCGCCGACAGGAGTTGTCCTATCGCGTTGGCGACGGGCTGTGTTATCCGCAGATCGCGACAACGCACCCGCAGTCTGCCCGGAATGTCGTGCAGAAGAGCATAACGCATGGATTTTGGCCTTGTTTGGAGTAGAGTGTCGGGTTAGGACTGCGCTCCGGTGGCGGACTCGTTGATGTGCGCTGCTTCCGCGGCGATTGTGCTTCATGTACAGTATGCCGCCGACCGCTCCCAGGACAACGCAGCCAATGCAGCATCCCCATCCCTTGCCGTTCATGCCAATTCTCCTTTGCCTTCGTTACTCAGTCATGAGAGGAATTCAACTGTCCACTCGCCGATTTTGGAACGGAAACACCGTGTTTCCGCCCTGCGGCGCAACAATACTACAGACCGCGGACGTTCTGTCAAGAGGTTGTTTTAGAAATAAAACAAAATGTATTGTATTGCGGCCTTTGCGGGGCGGGCCTGCCCGCGCTTCTTCGAGCGTGGGCGTGGGAAGCCTGCGGAAGCGGCGGAGAGTACAACTGCCAGGGAACATTGGACACTGACGATGCGCACACTTCGAGCGAAGGGGGGATGAGAATGCACTTCGGCTGGCCGGAGAAACCCTCAATACGTTGGAGCAGCAGTTTTACCGCTGCTTTCCCCGCCTTGAAGGAATTACGTTCTGCGATGGTGATTGGCGGTGCATTGAACCGGGATGCCGGCATTTGGGATTGCCCCATTGTCACTACGGCGACATCATTAGGCACCCGCCATCCGAGCGTGAAGACTGTGTGCATCACCAGAGCGGCGACGTCGTCCCGTGTGCAGAAAATACCGGCGGGAGGCCGAATCTGTCGGGAGAGTAAAGCGCGCAAATGGAAGGATCTGAATCTTGACCACCTCGGAAATCATGTCCGGGGATATTGCCGCTTGTTGCACGGGTGGGAGCCGTTAGCCGCGCATGCTTTGTCACTGATTGTCTTGCTCCGCTCCGAGGAAGCAGAGCAATGTGTGCGGCGTCATCCTTCATAGAATGCCCTATTCCATCATTCGCGAAAAAACGCATGATTAAGGTGATTCCAGTGCAGAAAAGCAAGCAAAATCGATAATGGCGATTTGATCTAGCTTTTTTGTGTGGTATAGTAGATTTGCCCAAGTATATCATTTTTGTCAATTGATTGTTCCGAATACCACTGGCGGGTTCGGGAAGGGTATTGTTGTGCGACCTGATTTCCCAGAATGGCGACTCTGTCACATTACACATACGGCCCGCAAGAAATTAACCTGATGAATTTGCTTGACGAAAACAATTTTCGTGAGATATAGGTATAGTTAATGCGAACTGATTTACGGTAAAAGTTGAGGGATGCCTTATCAATGGCTCCATTGAGCAAAGGGAGACGTATAGAGTAATCGCGACCCATATCCGGGCAGCTTCTCCAAAATCCGGCAAGATTTCCGCCCGAACACATGTACGAAACGCTTATGGATGTCGCCCCGTGGCTTGGGGCGTCGTCGGGCTTGTGTACATGTGGGGGCTTGCCGGTCCCTGGAGAAGCGCAAGTTGGCGATACCCCTTTTGTAGGTTTACCCGCCCTCTTGCGGATGGTTTAACTGCCCGGACAGTCGAATGACTGTTTCCGGGCTTTTTTTTGCCGTGATGAATGCGGTAGATGCCTTTGTCGGCTTGGTGGTGCGATTTTAAGGAGATGGTCGCATGCATCCCAGGAATGGCTTGATGGTGGTTGTGGCTGTTATGTTGGCCGTTGTCGCGACTGCCCAGGCAGGCGAGAAGGCGGACTCGTTGCCGGAGGGCATCGTCGGCTACTTGGCTACGACACGGGCAGAGCATCTTGACGGTGAATTGCTCAAGGTCTTCCAGGGTTTTTCGGGCAATCTTCCCACTCCCGGCCAAATTCCTCTGAACAAGATATATGAACTTGGCCAGACGCCCCCTGTTTTTGAGATGATGCTGGGCGGATTTCTGGGTCTTGACATGCTGCACGTCAATCCGAAGGGAGCTGTCAGGATGGCGTTGGTGGAAAATATGTCGGAAAAACGCCTTGACGTGGTCGCCACTCTTCCCCTCTATCCTTTTTCCGAATTGAAGAAGGAAGCGGGCGATAGGAAAAGTCTTGAATTGATGGGGATCGACGGCGACGTAGTGAAGCTGTCACCGGAACCGGGCCAAGCAGCGGGTCTGGACATCGTCCTGTACATAGCCGATATGGGCGGTAATGCCATTATGCTGGCCGATTCGCCAGAAGCCCTTGAAAAGGCGCGAAAAATCTTCGCCATGAACAACCTTCCCGTTCCGGCTTCTCCAGCGGAGGGCGGTGCCAAGGGATTTGCCGCGACGTTATGGTTCGATCTGGCCAAACCGATGGGTGAATTGCTGTTTGCCAGCCTGACAGCTTCGATGTCGGGTCGCATGCTGGAGAAGCAGAGCCGAGTCCAGTCTCCTCTAGCCTCCCAGCTTTCCTTGTCGCTTCTCAGGATGTGCGCCCAGTCCAAGGCATTCTCCGTTTCGGCGTCGATCATCAATGGATCTATTTCAGCGCAAGCCGGGTTTTCTCCCCGTGAAAACGGCAGACTTGCCAAGTCTATTGAAGTCATCAACTCAACGCCCAAACCCAAGAAGGCCAATCCGCCTGCGTCGCTGCCGGACGACACGTCGATGTTCGTCGCTTGGGAAGGCGGCAGGGCTGTCTCCGACACATTGCTCGATTTTCTTAATATTTCCGACCTCTACGGCGACGATGCGCTGTCCACGCTGCGGATGACTGCTTTCATGCGGGACGTGCTCAGGGGTGGAGAGAGCAATTACACCACCGCGGGCATAACTAGAGAGGGGGAAGCGTATATTTGCATCGCGCCGGAGAACGGGCAGGTCGCTGAAGCGCTCCGCGACAAACACCCCGACCCTTCCTTGGGCATTGACAAGGTGGCTGTGTCGAAGGAGCTGGACAGAGCGATGATTTACTTTTCCTCCAAGAAGGGTCGCGATGCCGAACAGGATTTATCCGCAATAGCCGAAGGTAGGACGGTTTTGGGCAGCAGGGCCAATTTCCCGCCCGAATTTCTCAATCCCCGGGAACGAGTGATTGCCGTGTCTATGCTCTATATCCCCGAACTGATCGCTACAGCGTTTGTCGGCAAGGGCATATTCGCGCCGCGATCCGACGACAACAACGTGTTCAGGAAATGGTTCCGCAACCGGATGCGGAACGCGATGAAGGAGTACAATCTTGTGTCCAGGCATCCCCTTGCCGCTGCGGTGTCGGTGACGAAAAGCGGCGATTTGCAGTTCGGATTCAGGGGATCGCTGGGTATGTTCAAAGAAATGATCGATACCTACCAGCGGATGATGGGCGGCATGACGCCGTACCACCGTGGGCTGCCCGGTCTGCAGGAATTAAGTAAATAAGCCCAACCGAGCGCTGCCCAGCACCATGAGCACGGATATGTCCACTGAAAGGGATGAGCATGGCGAAACAGACTATGCGGAAGGATCGGGCGCGCCGGGGTGTGTTTGCGGTCGAGTATATTCTGGTATGCGCGCTTCTGGTGCTTGGGGCGGCTCTGGCGATGCCGTATGCGATGAGTTTGGTAGGGTCGGCGTTCGATGTCGTGGCTGAGGTGGTGTGTTCGCCGTTCCCGGCGGGGTTATAGACGGTAGCCGCAATCACGTGATTGCGTTGTGGTTTTTCGGTTTGAGGAGATGTCGTTTGGTTCGGGAACAATACTCTTTTACAAGGAGAAAGCCATGAGTAATGCCGTTATGCGTTTCAAAAAGTCCCGCAAGAACCAGAGGGGCGCCGTGGCCTTGGAGTACATTCTGATCGCTTCTCTGGTGGCGATCGCCCTTATCGGGGCGTTTGTTTATTTCCGCGGCACCTTGAAGCAGTCAGTTTCGGCTATCACCGACACCACCGCCAGTGCTGTCAATCAATCCATTCAGGGCGCTTTGACCGAGAAGGACGATAAGGGCAAGGCCGTCACGTCCGTATCGCTTGGCGGTGAGTAGTGTCCACGGCTTGCGCCGGCAATAGTACACGAGGAAGGAACGGGAGTTCTCATGTTGCCCTCCACTTTTCACCCGCGAGGAGACGATCATGGTGAAGAAGATATTGCTGGCTTCGGCTCTCCTTGGCGGTGGCGTTGCCGCCGACGCCGCTCCGAATGGTTTTTTTAATCAGGCAAGCAATCCGGAAATGAGCGAGTCGGCAATATGGGGAGCCACCCGCATGACGGCGGAAGCCCTCGACGGCTTGTGGCGATATGTAGCCAAGTCGATGGAGCAGGCGGTCATGGATTCCGTGGAAGAGTCGAAAACGCATGAAACACTGAAAACACCCGGCGAATACGACGAGCGGGCGAGGCATGCGGAAGAGATGGCAAAGCGGTTGGCCGGTTTCGTGAATTTCGACGGAGCGGGGAATGAGTGAATCCTCTGCGATCAGGAGCGCGTTGTTGTTCGCGCTCCTGGGGCTTGCAGCCTGGTACGACTTCCGCTACCGGCGGATACCGAACCGGCTTTCGATGGCCGGACTGGGTGCGGCGCTTCTGTTTCTTCTGATCGTGGGCACCCGTGAGGAGTGGGAGTCGGCTGGATGGGGGAGTGCCATCGGCGTGTTTTCCATGCTGCTTCTCTATATTGGCGGGGGTGTCGGGGGCGGCGATGTCAAACTGATGGCGGGTGTTGGTTTGCTGACCGGTTATCCCGACGTCATCTATCTCCTTTTTTTCGGCTGCGTGATCGCACTGCTGCTGATTGTGGTTAGATTGATCTGGAAGGGCGTTTTCTGGTCTGCGCTTCTTTCCGGCCTGCTGTTCTGGAAGAAACGAGAAAGCAAGCCGCAGGGCGCGGGAGAGGGGGTAATGAGAAAGGAGAATGCGGGCGAGATAGAGAGAGAGCTTCGTTCTGTTTCGCTCGCCTTCGCCTTTGCTCTCGGGTTCCTGTGGGTAAGGATATTGGAATTCATTTGAGCCGTGCATGCGAAAGGGGTTCGTCATGGAAGGACGCCGGATGCTGTGGGAGAACGCCATTGCCCGCCTCTCCGCCTTTTGGCGCGACGAATCCGGCGTCGCCATGCTGGAGACGGTTTTCGTGTTTCCTCTGCAACTGCTCCTGACCATGCTGATTGTGCAGGTGGCAATGATTTTCGTCGGCGCCAACGTGGTCAATTATGCCGCGTTTCAGGGAGCGCGAACCGCCTTGGTGACTGTGCGCGGCGAGGATGTCGATAGAGCGGCGAAGCTGGCTGCGGATCGCGCCGCCTGGATCGTTTGCAGCACGCTCCACAACACGACGAATAGCTTCAACCGTCCAGAGCGCCAGAAAATGCGGCTATTTGAATACAACTATTACTTTCCCAAGGATATCTCCAAGCGGCTGTGGAGCAGGCTGAAGCTGTATCCGACTGAAGACAAACCCGAGGAATCCATGCTGGAATACGAACTCCAGTACTGGATGCCGCTGATGGTGCCCCTGGGATCTCAAGCCCTAGACGCCCTCATGCCGTCCGGGGACGACCCCGGCTGCGTCAGGGACATCGACGGTGCGCCCTCGCTCTGTCTTGAACAGCGCAACGCGATAGGCAAGACGTGGCCGTACTGATTTTGTGATCCAGAGAATTGTCGCCAACAGGAGGAAGTGCCCGATGTCGACTTCTTTCGCGCGCGCCCGCCGTCGGCTGGGCAGACTGTATGCGGACGAGAGCGGGGCTGCTGCCCTCTTCGCCGTCGTCAGCCTGATGTTCCTGGTCATTGTCGTCGCGTATGTGCACAACGTGGGCATGACGGTGAACAGGCGCATCCGCCTCCAGAATGCGGCGGACGCTGCCGCCTATTCAGGCGCGATGGTGGAGGCGAACGCGCTGTCCGCCATTGCCTGGCTCAATTCCTGCCAGACCTACATCTATGCGCGGATGCAGGAATCCATTCTGGAGATGATGCCGCTGGCGACGGGCGCGGGGGCCATCCAATGGGGACGGTATGTGTTCGGCGCGTTCCGGGGGGCGCCTGTCGGCTTTCTGGGCGAGGCTCCCCACGAGGAACCTGCGTGGCTTCGGGAGATGGCTAATAAGGAGTACAAGAACCTTGCGGAGATGGGATCCATACCGGGCGCTGATGGCTCCGGTTCCGTCAATGTGAATACCGGAGGGGTGAGCAGTGGCGACGCGGAGGCGCTGACGACGCAGATGGAAGAGCTTGAGGCGAAGTATCAGGCCGCCTTGGCCGTGGAGAAGGTCGCCAAAGAGAAGAGAGAAAAAATAGATGGCGATCTTCGTGCTGCTCGGAACGATTTTCAGAACACCAACGATCCTGGCGAACAAGAGCGCATTCGGGTTAGGATCGAGCAGCTCGTTCTGGACTGGGAGGTGGCACGTGCGAATGAGATCGCGGCGACCAATGAAGTGAGGCGGCTGGAAGGCGAGGGAAATGATCTGAATGATCGGGCTCAAGCGATACTGGGAGGAATCAATATTGACAAGGGCAAAGCAGGGGAGATGAAAGGTATTGCACAGCGGAGCAAGAATATCAACGATGATAGAACAAAAGAGAATATCCAACCGTATATCCAATCGTATTGGGAAAAGCCATACGATCCTCCCCCCGTATGGGAAAACTTGATGGTCATTCCCATTGTGGGTGAAGCGCTTGCCGACCTCGTCGGTGCAGAAGGCCACAAGATCACCAACGGTCAGATGGCCACTCTGGCCAGTGATTTTCCGGATGATGAGTTCGTGCGGGATGGCGCGCCGCCGTGGGAGGAGTTCAAATTCTCAATGGCGGGATATTTTCCGATGGCGGTGGCGTTGTGGAATGCCCGGCTGTCCGTGATCTTCAACGAGAGCGTGGACAGCACCGACGATCTGGTGAATCTGGTCAAAGAAAAGGCTCTTCCGCTGGTCAAGGAATGGGTCGGGAGCCGCACCTATGACGAAAAAGGCAATCCAACCGAGTTCGGCTCCAGACCCGGTGAAACTTGGATCCGGCAGCTTTCGACAGTCGCCGGTTCCATAGCCAAGGCGATGCCGGAAATGGTCAGGAACGAGATGCTCTATTCCCTGAGCGTCAACGCGCCACCCGGCACCTTGGCTGCCATCTACCCCCCTCACAACGAGCAGAATCCGGAGAAGAGCTGGGGCAATGTCTCGTTTGCCCGATACGACAGTGACGACGGGAAAGCGTTTTTCCGCTACGATCATTTCGCCATGCCGCCAGCCCCTTGGGTGCGCCCGCCCTATTGGACCAATTCATATCCTCTGGCGGCGGAACTTGTCTCGCGCGGCCTCTCCGGCGACAACGTCAAGGGCTTCCTCGGCTATGAAGACGATCTCCGAAAAAGCAACCCCGCGCTGTGGGAAACAAACGGCGCGGTCTACGGAAACCGCTTTCTGCACGAGGCACGTCGGCAAAACGCGCGCATGCGATCGATACAGCCCAACGATCTGTTGGAGCGGTTCGGCATACCGGTGGGTAGCGTGGGCGATGTGGAGTTGCTGGCTTATGCGGAAAAGGAAACGCAACGCGAAGCTGGATCGCACGGTTATCCTCCACATTTGCGGATGAAGCTCGCCAACACCTTTTATTACGATGAATACGCCGGCAGGCCGGGCAGAGACGACAACGGGAGGGGAGACGGCTTCGCCCTCCGGAAAACGAACATGGGCTGGAACAGGAATGACCGCTATTGGAACAGGGAACCGTCTGAGGATACCGTGGATCGCCGGACAACGATGTTCTCCAATATCGCCATTGGACGCTTCAGGCTTCCCGTTCCCTTGCCGCTCTTTACCTGGCTTTTCCCTTCTTCGATTATTCCCAATCATGAAAATCCCAATTTCAATGTGCATCCCCGCGACGATATGGGATATGCACCCGGCAGCAGCTTTCCATTTCTCGGCCATCTGCCTTTCTTGAGGTCGATTGCAAATGTGAACGATGAACAAGATGCCGCCGACGGGCACTGGCACGCCGAGCATTACCACGCCAACAGCTTCAACGACAATCACTCCTATCCCAATACGTTCTGTCTCGGCCTCAACTGCATGATTATGGGAGCCATCAGGTACATGATAGGCGACCGTAGCCAATGGGAAGGCAATGTCCACGTGCCCTACAAGCACTGGGACGGCTGGACCGGCAACGATTCTGAGGACAGCCAAGAAGCCGCTGATTACCATATCCACAGCGCCATCAACAACTGGCATGCAGGTCAAAAATTCCTGTATAACCTCTCGGGTGCTGGAGCAACCATCGAAAGAAAACGTCCGGAGCGCCTCCCTGTTTCGTTCTATAACCTCTGCATTGGGTGCAGTACGTTTGGCATTAGTGCCCTCAGAGTATGCACATGCGGCGGGTGTAGGGATATAGGATTGCACGGTAGCCGGGGAGGTGCTGATTGGTTCCCAAAGGATTCGATGCTTTTGCACAACACGCCGGTTATATGGATAGGCGATTATAACCCGCATTGGCTGTCGGCGATCGGATCCTGGCTGACATGGGGCGATATCGAAGGCGACCCCTTCTTGTTCTTCGGCTGCGGCGACCCGTATTTTTATGACTGGCTGTACATGGGGATTGATGCCTTGACAGCTTCCCTGCCGTCAGACGAGAACTCGTTTGGCGGGAAGGTAAATAAGTGGCTTGAGGGCGCTGTGCCGGCTCCTCTTCACGAGATATATCCGTTTGAGGCTGACGATGCCGCCAAGGCCTTGGGCGGCGTGAGCGGCATCGACGTGAGTAAATTGACAGAGGCGCTGGAAGGCTCAGACATCCAGAGCGAAGGGGCGATGCAACTCGCAACCGTTATTTTCGATACGCTCTTTAACAGGACAGGCCATCACCGTTTTCTTCAGGATCCATTGACCATGAGCATCTGTCCGCTCTGCGGAGAACGGCACCTTGGGGGCGATTGGGGGCCGCATAAAAATGCCGGTTCTCTGTACCAGTTGCTCGACACCGGCGACAGGAGAGTGGACGCGGGCATAGCATACTCCCAGCTTCTGAAAGGGCACGATCTCGCCTACAAACCGCACGGCGTGCCGGATGGCGGCACCCAGGGAGCGCTGGCATATTCGGCACTGGATTTCGACTTTGATATTGATGACGGTTTGGTGGGGTACAGCCCGAACCAGCGTGGTTCGGCGCGCGACTGGAGGCAGAACTTCGCCGCCGACAGATTCGTACGCGAATGGTGTGCCCCTGAAGCAAATCCCGAGTTTGCGCCCACGGTGATGCTGACGGAAAACTTCTTCCGTTACGGCGTGAGCGTCGCCTTGGTCGACAAATACCGCCCCGTCTTCGGCATGTTCGGCGCGGAGCGCACCATCACCGCCGTCGCCACAGCCCGCGTCGGCTTTATCGAGCGTCTGCCCGACAGTGTCTTTCCTGACAGTCCCGGCGACGGCAAGGGTGCGGGAGATCTTCCTCAAATCATTACCGGCGCGGACGAGATTGGGGCGGACGGGAGGATATGGGATCTCGACAGGGTATGGAGCGAGTTTATCGACTTCCCCAATCAAAAGCCCGAAGTGGAGAGTAACCTCTACTACGCCGATTACGGCGTGAAACTGGTTTCCACCCGCTATGCCATCCTCGCCAATTCCGGCGCGGGCGATAATGCCAGGCGTGCGACGACTAACCGGTACTCCAGCATGGAAGACGCGGAAATAGCCTTCTGGAAAGAGCTGGGCGCTGTGACGTGTTTTCTTCCCGATGGAACGGCGACGGGGACGACGCTGGCCGACGCCATGCTGCCTAGTGAAAACTGGGACAAGTTCGCGTCGGAATATGTCCAGACCCGCTATGCGATGGAGGGAGAAGTGCAATGAGCGCGCGCGGACAAGGGAAAGAGCATAGATGGGGGAGCAGACGGGGAAGCGTTGCTCTGGAGTTTGTGCTGACGCTGCCGGTCTACCTTCTGATTCTCTATGCGGTGATGACGGTGGGCGACTTGGGTCTGACAGCATCACAGTCGCATATCGGCGCCCGAATGGCGGGATGGCGCAGGACAGACGATATTACGGTCGAAAAGGCGGTCGCAAGCAACCTCAGACGGGTTTCCCTTGAACGCGAAACAATCAATTTTCCGACTTTGGAGGTAGATGGCGAGGTTGAACAGAGGAACGCCCCGGCATGGAAAAGCCTGGAAATTCCGGGAGCATTCAATTTCAGTCATCACAAACTTGCCGCTCCCTTCGGGAAGGGCGGTAAAAGTCCGCTTGAGTTGTTTTTGGAGTGGGAGAGAGAACTGCGTAAAGACTTGACCGGTGTTGACGCTCCCGACCTCCTCGACATGCTTGGCACCGAACTTGGGAACAAACAGGATCGGATTTTGTCGAACGCCATGCTGGGCGATCTCACCCGGAGCGGCGCGGTGGGGGAAAAGGACAGTGACGTGCCGTGGATGCGCCGCCGCTACGCCGCCACCTCCATGCGGTATTGGGGTGCGGCGAATATAGTCGTCCCCACCGGTTTCAAGGCGCAGCACACCGTCCTCCTGGGCGATGGATACCGTTCGCGCAAATCGGATGCGTATGTCAGGGGCGGACTGATTGGGAAGATCATCGAGGATCTGGAGACACAGATATTGGGACGTTCGCTCGATCTCCGCGCCTCGTCGGCATACGGCGCAGCACGTGGCGGCGTCTTCGTCGGGCACCAGTTTGAAACGCTCCGCATGGTCATGGAACTGAATCCATCCTATCCGGGTTCATCGCTGACTGAAGCGGGCGAGTAGGTGATCGATGCTAAACAGAAATGAAACCCTGCTCCCGGTTCGGGAGGAACTATTCCAGAACCAGCCTCGTCTAACAATTTCGGCGCCTACGTGCGTTCCGGCGATGGAGCCTATCGAGGCATTTCTTGATGCGTGGGGATATCGATTAATCGGTGAAGTTGCGACGACGTCGCAGTCGCTGGTAGTCATGGCGGAACACCGTCTACTTGGACAGAAGCGGGTGGTAAAGGCTGTGTCTCTTGCTGAGGGCTTCTGCCGCGACGCTGATCGGGAAGCGCTTATACACGAAGCCCGCTTTCAGGCATGTTGCCCGCATCCCTGCATTGCCCGGGCGTATGATGTACGCATGACGGATCGTATTGGCGGAATCGCTATGGAGTTTGTGGGTGGCTTGACCCTCCGCGATCTGTATCACGGCGTACCCTGTCCCCAGCCGTATCAAGCCGCCCGCTTCATTGCTTCGCTCGCATCGGGTGTCGACGCATTGCACGGGATGGGCGTGGCGCACTGCGATATAAAGCCGTCGAATGTGCTGGCTGATGGCTGGACGCCCCGGCTTATAGATTTCGGTTCTGCGATCCGGTTTGAAGAACAGAACTGTCCGACCGAGTTCCACAGGCTTTCGGGCACGCCTGCGGCGATGGCTCCTGAGTTGCTGGATGGGCGGGCTGCTCCCGGGCCAGTGACTGAAGTCTATTCCCTTGGAACGCTTCTGTATTATTGCCTTGCCGGGCGTTATCCGCACAGCGGCAGGCAGCCGGCGGTATTGTTGAAACGGAAGATGCGGGAAATGCCGCCGAAGCTGGATGCGCTCCGCTCCGACGCGATTCCACGTCTTGAAGGGGTAGTGTTGCGGTCTTTGTCGCCTTTCCCGGAAAGGCGTCCTCAGAACGCCCGCGTGTTTGCCGAGGAATTGCTGGACGCATGCGCTTCATTCGTGTCAGACAAAGAGTGAGGCATTTTCCCTGCTTCCAGGAGCGCTCCCATGAAGAAGAAAAAGCCGTGCGCACCAAAACAAATCACGAAGCCTCTCGTTAAGCGGACGGTGCTGTGCGTTGCTGTCGGTGCGTCGGCTCTGGCTTTGGGAACGGCTCTTGGTTTGGGCTGGATTGGCGGCGGCGGCAGGAACGGATTGCAACCAGCTCCTGCAGGCTTTCCCGTCCAATCGTTGACCAACGGAGTGTGGGAGAAGCCACAGGCTCCGGGCGAATCGGATGCTCTTGTTTTCGAGGGGATGAGCGAGGGTGGGTTTTCAGGGAAGGTGCGCCTGTACTCCGCCGCGTCGAAAAGCGGCGCGCCCATCGGCGAAGGCTGGGAGGAAGTGTCATCGGAGGGCGTGGGGAGCAACGTCAAGCTGTACAGGAGTGACAACGGTCGAATGCGGATTGTTGTGGCAGATCCGATTGGCGGCGATGCGGCATCGATAGCTGTCTTCGAGGGGGCTATCTCCAATCGGGGCAATGCAGGGAAAAGCCGGTAGCCTACACATATCCCAGGGAAAGGTAAGAAGAATGAAAAAAGAATTCATTATCATTCTGGCCGCAGTAGTGATGGGCATTGCCGCGGTCGTGTTGAACTCGGTGCACAGAATGAACGTCGAGACCGAGGTGAAAAGCCAGATCAGCAACCAGATAACAGTCTGCAAGGTGGTGCGGCGTCTGGCTCCCAATGTGGAAGTGAAGGAGGAGATGCTTGCTCCGATGGACATACCGGCTTCGTTCGCGCATCCGCTGAGTATCCAGTGGACAGACCGTTCCCGCATCAGCGGGCGCAAGATTCGCAGCCCTCTCATGAGCAACCAGCCGCTTCTCTGGAGCGATTTGAGCGATGGCGTGAAGCAGTCGGTTGGCGACTCGATACTTCCCGGGCGTGGCCTGGTGACCATTCCCGTCGACCGCATGGCTTCGGCCAGCGGCATGATTCAGCCCGGATCGCGGGTGGACGTCATAGGCATTTATCCCAAGCTCCCGTCCAAGGGCGCGGTTGCCGCCGCTCCAGAAAAGGCCGGGGACGGCATGCTGGTCAATTCCGTTCTCATGAAATTTCAGAACAATTCGACGCCTCTCCCGGGCAGCGACGATTTTTTCATCATAACCGTGGCCAGAAATCTGAACGTCTTCGCCGTCGGCGCGCACACGCAGACGGAAGGCCGGAGCGGCATGAACAATTACAGTGCCATCTCCTTCGACGTGGGACCGGATATGCAGGCTCTTCTGATCATGGCGCAGGAAAAGGTGGAACGCGAAGGCGGGCGGTTGCTCTGCGTTCTCCGGTCAAACGAATCGACTTCGCGCGAACTTGAGGAGCTTCCGGACACTGTGTATTCGTCGGCTGAATTCCTGACGCTCATCAATTCGACGCAGGAATCCGGCATCGTGAATAATTTAAGCAAGGCGAGCAAGTAGAAACTGTCTCATGTGAGGGAAGGAACCGAAGTGAAAAAGGGATTGTTTATCTTGATTCTGATGATGTCGTTTGCATCGATGCGCGCGCTCGGGGGAGAAGACTTTCTTCCCGGCGAGGGGCCGGCCGGTTTCAGCGACGGCAGCCAGTCGAGCGCGTTCAACCGCATGTTCGGCGCGGACGGCGGAGCCGGTGACGTCGCAGACATCGAGATGGTGCGAATGCTGCTGTCCAAGGAGAGAAACATCACCATTGAGGAATACGGCGGCAAAATCATCCTTGATGGCAGGGTGACAAGCGAGGGCGTGAAGACCAGGATCGAAAGGCTCCGGGCTGTCTTCAGAAACCTGCTCGACCTCACCGAGTATCTTCAGGAGGAGGATTCCATTCTGGCGGACGCTGGCCTCATCAAGAAAAAGATAGAGACCAAGCTCAACGATGGTTTTGAATCCGCGCGGTCATTCGTCCCTCTGCAGGCAGTCAATTTCGAAGTGGTCAACAATGACATCATCATCATGGGCAACCTCAACAATGCTGACGACGTGGCGACGGCGGAGCAGATTGCCAAAACGTACAACCCCAAGATCGTCAACCATCTCATGGTCAGGAAGCAAAGTATCGAGCTTGCCGTCATCTTCGCCAAGGTGACGGGGTTGAAGGATTCCCAGATAGGTCTGAATGCATTCAGCCCGACTCTGGTGACGCTGCCCAGTATAAAATGGGCTGCCGCGACGGGAGGGCAGGAAGAGGGAGCGAAGTTTACGCATATGTTCCAGGGGCATCGCTGGTCGGCATCCGAGATGGAAATCAGTCCCAATGCGTCCTCGTTTCAATTCAATGCCTCGAATGACAATATCCAAATCCTCGCCCGGCCGCACCTCACCGCTCTCAACGGCACTCCAGCCCGATTCGTGTCCGGCGGTGAGCGAGCCATAACGAATGTCGTCGGTGACACTTCGACCACGGAATACAAGGAATACGGTCTGATCCTTGAAGTCACGCCGACCCTGACCTCCGATGGGCGGATTCACGTGCTCATGAAGATGAGTTTTCTCACGCCGGAAGGCGAAGATGATTTTTCAAAATTCGAGCACAACAGCGCTGTCATCGTTTCGGCCAATCAGGGTTTGGCTTTGAGCGGTCTGATTCGGGAAATTACCTCGAACAACCTCAACGGGGTTCCCGGACTCCGCAGGGTTCCCCTGCTGAAGCATTTCTTCAGCACCAAGGGCGAGCGCAAGGACAATGAGGAACTGATCGTCATGGTTTTCCCCCTGATGCCGACGGTTGTCAATCAGAGTTCGTACATAGCAACTGGCAGCGGGGAGCATTCGGATGAACTGATGTCGACAGTTGCCAGGCAGGATTCGAATATGATTTTTTCCGTCCCGCCGACAAAGCCTTCCTCGCCCCAAGCGCCCAGACCGATCCGGAGAGCGCCTATCGGCCAGAAGTCCCCCGGCCAGAAATCCCCCGGCAAGAAGTCTCCGTGGGGATCCGGCGCGGCTCATCCTTCCTACAGGTAAACCGTCAATGGCAGCACATTATGCGGAGACGCGATGGGAAATATTTTCCTGCTTGTTGAACCGGAATCGACAGAGGAAGAGGTTGGGATTCTCGAACTGGAGGAGGGAGGCTACCGGATCGGCGGGATTGAAGCGGACTGCGATATTACAGTCGGCGGCGTATCCGCCGGTTCGGTTGTGGCGCTTCTCTTCGTTGGCAAGGACACAGTAGCGGTTCAAACCGGCGATGCTTCCGATAGCCTGCTTCTGGATGGCCAGGCGCTTTCCCACAACTGTTCGGTGTTCTTGCAGCCGGAGAATAATCTGGCGGCAGGAAAGCATCTGCTCTACACGGCGAGCGAATTGCCGCCAGGCATGACCGCGCAGAAAGTGGCTCCTGGTATCGCGAGACTGGAGGTTCCTGCGCTGATGAAGCCGCAGGGCCATGCCGAACGCGTGTTGCCACAGCCGTCACGACCGATACATGAGGACACGGTCACGTTTCTCTCTGGAGCTTCGAGCAGGGCCAAAGGCGATGATGCGCACGAGGGGCGGTTTGTGTTTCCCGCTCTGCCTCCCATTCCGCATGAAGCGCAGACTGAGGTCGACAGATTCATTTACGGAAGGCTCAAGCCGCTTTTCGATATGCTGATGCGCGAGACAGCGGTGAAGCCGGAAGAAGCGCGGAAGGCGGCGGAGGATGCGCTGGACGGCGTCCTCCGTCAGCAGGAACAGCACATGCCGTCGTCCTTGACGTTTGAGACAGCGAAGCGCCATGCCATCGCTGCCTTCATGGAATACGGCCCGCTTCAAACGCTCCTTGGGGACGAGAAGATAACCGAAATCATGGTCAACGGCCCGGAGGACATCTTCATCGAGTCCAGAGGCAAATTGGTGAAAAGCCATTACCGCTTCTGGGATCAGCAGGAGTTGCGGAGGGTGATAGAAAAGATGGTCGCTGTCACTAACCGGAACATAGACGAGCAACAACCCTATCAGGACACGCGTCTGGAAGACGGTTCCCGTGTAAACGTCATCATTCGTCCGGTGGCGCTCAGGGGCGACAGCATCACCATCCGGAAATTCCCCAATAAGCGTCTCTACATCGAGGATTTGGTCAATTTCGGGGCTATGTCAGGGGATATGGCGAAATTCCTTCGCCTCATCGTCGAGCACAAGGCGAATATCATCGTCTCCGGCGGCACCGGCAGCGGAAAGACGACGCTTCTGAACGTCCTCTCCTCGTTCATTCCCGACGGCGAGCGGCTCGTCTCAATTGAGGATGCTGCGGAACTGCGGCTTGCGCAACCGAACAAGGTATGTCTGGAGTCGAAGCCCAAGAATGCCGAGGGCGGCAGGGCAATCACCATCCGCGATCTTGTCATCAACGCCCTGCGCATGCGGCCGGATCGCATCGTTGTCGGCGAATGCCGGGGCGGCGAGACTCTGGACATGCTCCAGGCCATGAATACCGGCCACGAAGGATCGCTCACCACCCTGCACGCCAACACGCCCCGCGACGCCATAGGGAGAATCGAGACCATGTGTCTCATGGGAGGCATGGATCTGCCGACAAAGGCTATCCGTGCTCAAGTGGTATCTGCCGTCAACTTCATTGTGCAGCAGAGCAGAATGGTTGATGGGTCGAGAAAAATCACCTCCATTCAGGAAATCCTCGGTCTTGAGGGCGAACAGGTGGTGATGCAGGAAATATTCAAGTACGAACGGCAAGGAATGGATGATCTTGGAAAAATAAAGGGGCGCTTCCTCTCGACCGGCGTGGTTCCCGATTTTGTCCAGAGCCTGCGGGAAAATCGCATCGACTTCCCTCTGGAATTTTTCATCGCAGAGAGCGAAGCATCATAACGGGAACATACATGACTCTCTACAACCATACTCTTTCCTCCATTGCCACCTTCGCCGCGGTTATGCTGGCTGTTTTGTGGGTGGCGATGCTCCTGATCAAAATTTCCAGCCGTCGCGAGGATCCCCTTGCGCGGCGACGTGAGGAGGAATTGGAGGAAATGGGCGCTCCTTGGGCGTTGGCGAAGGTGAAACGATATTCACTGCTCGCCGGCGCTTGTTTGGCGGGATTTTTCCTGGTTGTGGCGCAGAACATCGTATTCGCCCTGGTGGGCATGGCGGCGGCGTTCATATTCGCTTCCATGTACCCTGGCTGGGTCGAACGTCGGTATCTCCGCATGGTTGAACAGGGATTGTGCGACTGCCTGGACATCTGGATCCGTTGTCTGCAGGCGGGAATGAGTTTGCAGCAGGGAATTGAGGCAGCCTCGTCCGATATGAAGGGGCCGATAGCCAGGGAAATGGGGCAGATTCGCAAAGACATCCGGGTGTCTGATCTCGATTCAGCGTTGTGGCGTTGGTGCGACCGGGTGAAGACCGCTGACATCCGGTACGTTGTGGTAGGCGTTGTCTCCTGCCGCCAAGCCGGCGGCAAGATGCGCGATGTCGTCTCCAATATCGCTCAATCTGTGCGGGAACGCATGGAAATGCGGGAAAAAATCAATGCCCTGACCTCAATGGGCCGAACCGAGGCATACATCATGGCGGGTATGCCCGTAGGGATAGGTACCCTTATGTACCTTCTGGAACCCACCCTCATTGACAAACTTTTCTCTACCTTGATCGGTATCGTCGGCACCTTGGTCGCAATCGGGTGGGAATCGTTGGGCATGTACATCATCTGGAAGATGGTCAATATCAAGCTGTGAGCCGCCACCGCCGGAATGTCGGCGGGCAGCGAACATGGAGACGGAACAATGGAATCCTCCGCTAGTCTCAGGGTCATAGCCGCTTTCATCCATTGGGGAGCGATGCTGGCTGTCGGCGGCTGCGTCGTCGCGGCCATACTGGCCATAGCTAAGATGGCTATCAAACTCAAATCCCGCGATGTCAGCCGGCTCGGCGATGCAGTCGGCCAGAATGAAATTCTGGTCATGCTCAAACCCATCCTCGACCGTCTCGCCTTCATCGCAGCCTACACCACTTGGCCCAGGCATCGCGACTGGATGCGCGGCGTGCTTCTGCGCGCCAATGTCTACGGCACGTGGACTCCGGAGCTGATCGAAACTCTCAAAGTGGGTCTTGGTCTGGCTGCGCTGCTGGGCGTGGCTGTCATCAGCCTGATCCTTGGTTTCTATCCGTCGATAACGGTCATGGTCGTGTCTGGCATCGTCTCATTTTTCATTCCCGATCTGGTCGTGAACAACTTGGCCACAGCCCGGCAGGACAGGTTGCGGCGCGCACTTCCGTTTCTGATCGATCTGCTGGCCGCTTCGGCGGAGACTGGCCTCGCCTTCCAGCAGGCGATAAGCAATGTCATCGCCAACAGTGCTCGCGGCGGATCCGGGAAAGAAGACGGCGACAGCGGCGAGCGTGAGCTTACCGCAGAGCTGGAAAACGTCCTAACTAACGTCAGGATGGGTCGGACGCTTGAATTCGCGATGGGGGAGGTGGCTCGGAAGATTGAAGTCGAAGAATTCACGTCCTTTTCTAACGCTGTGGTTCAGGCGGAAAAAATGGGATCCCCCATATCGGAGGCGCTGAAGCAGCAAAGCCGCGAACTCCGGGTCAAACTTGCCTCGCGTATGGAGGCCAAGGCGGCAAAGGTTCCCGTCAAAATATTGTTCCCTCTCATGATATTCATCTTCCCTGTCACCGCCTGGGTCATTATTGGGCCTGTGCTCCTCACTCTGCTGTATGGGGGAATTGACTGACATGGCTGACACAGCGGAAGGCAACAAGTTCTATCAGGAAGTCTTCCTCATCCAGACCGAGGGTCCCAGGAAGGGTCGGCGGTTTCCTCTCCGCGACGGCCGCAACATCCTCGGCCGCAACGGGGACATCGTGCTGGAAAATGATCAGATTTCACGCCAGCATGCCTGCGTCACCGTCGAGGAGACAATCGCGGTCGAGGACATGGGCAGCAGCTACGGCACCGTTCTGAACGGCAAAATGTTGGTTGGCAGCAGCTATCTCTTTGACAAGGACGAGTTGCATCTCGGGCCGTTCGGATTCCGCCTGGGCGCCCGGAAGCGGGAGGATCGTAAAGGGTTGCTCTGGGCAGCCGGCGTCCTGTTCGCGGGAATACTGCTTCTTGGCATCTCTTTTTACGTCTATCAACTCGGCACCTTGGACGCCGAAAGGACGGAGCGGCGGATACGCTCCGAATACGTGACAGTGACGACGGACAGCGCCTATGCTGACGTCTACGCCGAATGGAAGGACTGGGAGACTGCCACGCTTCCCAGCCGGGAAGAGCTTCTGGAGGAAAATATCCAGGTGGACGGCAAGACAGCAGAGCGTGAATTCACCATCGGCACGAGGCTGTATCAGGATCGCCTGGTTGAACCGGGAAACGCCTATCGCGCTCTGGTTCACTTCAAGAGATGCCTGGCCATTCTGTCTCTTCTCCCCTACAACAACCGCCCATCCCTGGCGAGGCGCAGTCTCGACATGGTGAGCGAGTTGCACGACGCGATCCGTTCAAATTGCGAGAACCGGGTATTCTCCTATATCCGTTCTTTTCAGATGCAATATTGGGCCGGATGCTTTCAGTCGCTGCAACAGATATGCGATTATTCTCCGCGCCCGGAAAGTCCGTACAACTCGTGGGCGAAGGATCGCATAGATGAGTTGAACAAGAGGCTCAACTGACTGCGTTTGTGCGTAATAGTGGAGATGACTGTAAAGTCCGGAGAGCGGTAGTGTATGGACGATAACGAGCACAAGGCGACCTTGGGTAGCGATGCCCCCACGCGGGTTATGATTCCACGGCGGCGCAAGCAGATTCCTCCAGCAGAAGAAGCTGGGGGGCAGCTCAGCGAATCCATACTTCCCGAATCTCAGCCTGAAGCGGCCGGTAAGAATACCATCGCGCGCAGGCGTGCGCTGGCACCGTCGCCTGTTCCCGCGCTACAGCAGAAAGCGGGAAAAACGGAATCTTCTTCCGATGACGTGACACATCCTGACATAGTTCCCGCCGTTGCGACGAAATCGGTCGTATCGACATTGGAGGCGGGTGCGAACCCCAACCCCGGCGAGGAGAAGGCTGCGTCGAAAACGCTGCTCCGCGTCATATTGATCGCCCTCATTGCTGTGACGTTAGCCGTTGTGGTGTACATCAATGTTGCCGAGCCGGAACAGCCGATAGCGCCAACTCTGTCGTTGATGCCAACCATATCCCAGGTGCAGGACGATCCGGAAGGAGACGAACTGGCGGTCGAGATATACCAACAGATTCTGCGGGGGGAACACAACTCTGTCCTCAAGCATGCCGGGACGTTGCGGACCCGGATACCGGCGAATGGAGCGATCATGATGCAGGTGTTTCTCGCCGAGGCTGTGGCTGCGGTTCTGGAGGCGGATACTGTGCTGAGGGCGCTTCCAAAATCGACACAGAA